>Ga0157368_1001266_pt1 | contig 10772 bp, 8 predicted proteins | sample AttbisABBM3_FD_113146 | JGI IMG/M metagenome (GOLD analysis project Ga0157368, IMG submission 113146) | Fungus gardens microbial communities from leaf cutter ant in Botucatu, State of São Paulo, Brazil - Atta bisphaerica ABBM3 | ecosystem: Host-associated > Fungi > Mycelium > Unclassified ...
GATAAAGAGCTCTTTACAAAATAGTCTACCTTATATACTCCTACAGATGGTCTGTGCTAGCTACTGTGCACCCTACCCTAAATAACTATGTGTAAAGCATGAGGCTAATATGTGGTGTTCATATTGTATGATGTTATTTTGTTCTAGAACCTTCTACTTCCTTCTCTTAAGTCCTGTGATCAATGTTATGACCAATCACTTCTATCCCTAACCCCAGAGTTCTAAAAATAGAAAAAATGAAAAATAAATTGAAAAGAAAATAAAAATGAGAAAGAAAATAAAAAGAAACTAAGTCCACTTTCTACAATCTTAATACTTAGCTTACTTTAAAGACTATATCTTTTTCTTAAGGTTAACATGTGTAAAACATGCTATATGATTTTATCTTGTTCTAAGACCTTCTACAATGTTCTATGTTTCATGTGACCAATGTGTGACATTTATATGTAACATCACACTAATCCCTAATCCTAAGTCTGAAAATAAAATAAAATAGAAAAAAAAAAGTTCAAGTCTGTTGTCTTTATCTCTGACAAAGATAGTCTACTTTATATACTTCTAAGTATTTGTTTATATATATTTGTACTAACATATTGTTAGATGTAATTCACATCTTGTTATCTAAGATTTAATAAAGGCTTTTTAGAAATCTAAGTAAGCTAGTTAAATATTATCTAGAAATATGGAAGCAGGAGTCAAAACAACTTTTAGCTTCAGCTTATATGCTATACCTCTATGAGTCACACTAGTTACATATTTTAGATAAGATATTCAAGGATATTAGAGTAGCCAAGTTTACCAGAAGGTGAAAGATATGTTATTACTAATACTAGAAGTTAGTAATAGTTTTAGTCAATTTTCAGAATAAGCTATTATGGTGTAAATTACCAGTATATATACTAAATATGCTACTTAGAGTAACTATATAGAATAGAGACTACTAAGTGTTACTCTAGTTACTAGTAACTCTCAGATAATAGAAATAGAGATTCATAAAGTTAGTAAGAGTCTAATGAGGATGTCTGAGATGGAAATAATTGATCTACACTAAAAGAGATTGGAGAGTACAGATAAGAGAGAGGCATTATCCATAGATTAGGATAAATATAGCTAGAATAAAATATAATACCTTTCTTAAAGTACTGACTAAGTTCTTCTAGAATATTCTGTGGCATTCTATTAGGTCACATGACTGTGTGACAATATATCACACCTCTGTCATACTTTGTAATATCTGTAATTATTATATCTTTATTTAAGTTTATAAAAGAAAAAAGAAAAAACTAAACTATAAAATAAAGCAAAAACAAAAATAAAGGAAAAATAGATAAAACAACTAAGTTTACTTTGGTGAATTCTAACAAGCTTGATTAATATCTTTGGCTCTTTATAAACAAATAACAAAAACAACTGATATAACTTTCTTCTCTTAGCTAAATTCTAGTACAACAACTATATATACTCATCTACTTGATAATTCTTATTTATTCTTGATACCAGATATCTCCCATAAATAGGCTTTAAACTCTACTAAAAAGAATTTGTTTAGGCTAGAAAGAGTATTGTAGTTTGCTGAACAAATGAATTTTATACTAGAAGAAGCAAAGTCTGTGAAAATCTCAATATAACTAAATTGTTGTTAAGATCATAAGAAGTAGACTTAGTTTTTCCTATATTCTTTTCTCATTTTTATTTTCTTTTCAATTTATTTTCCTTTATTCTATTTTTAGAACTATGTTAGGGTTAGAGTGATGAGATTACACTGTCACACAGCAGGTCACATCAGACAATATGGTTACAAGCCACATAATATATAGAAGGACATAGAATATTCTGGAAGAGATAATATCATACAACATGTGATACATATGGTCATTTAGGGTAGGCTAGAAATAGCTCACACAGACTAGTAGGTATTTGTATATAAGGTAGACAGTCTTGTACAGAGTTTTCTATTGAGTTTTCTTGTGTTAATTCTAATATAAGGTTCTTTTTATTGACTAGCTCTAAGATCTTTAGGTTATAACAGTTGTTATAATTCAAGACTCAAAGTTTTAAATCAAATAAAAAATCTTGTATTAGGGTTAACACAAGAGAACTCAATAGAGTTTCAAGTACAAAGTGTTTTCCTTATATACACTAACTAGTTAGTCTGTACAAGACCTTATCTAACCTACTCTAAAGGCTATGTACTATTTATAAGCTCAACATATGTTATATATACTATATAACACTAACTCTAACTCTAAGTTCAAAAATAAGAAAATAAAATGAAAAATAAAATTAAAATGAAAAAATAAATGAAAATAAATAGAGTCTACTATCTTCAACTCTGATATAAGTACTATAAAAGATATTATATATTTACTCCTATCTTCTACTCTAGTAGCAAGATTCTTTTAGATTCTTTGGATATCCACACTATATGCTCTTTTACTAAACTTATATACTGGTATCTGGAACTGTACACTGTGAAGAAACAGATAGGTTCTATGTTATATATGTCAGACATGTGAAGCCTAGATGCTAGCTTTTTTGTTTAATTCCCTTTTCTTTCTTTTTATTTTTATTTTTATTTATTTGGATTTAGGGTTAGGGTTAGAGTGATGTCATGATCACACTGTCACACATCAGTCACATCATATGACATGGTCACAGTAATGGTCACAAGTCACAAGGTCACAGAGAAAGATGTAGAAGGTTCTGGAAGAATAATGTCATACAACATGTACAATATATATTGACCTTAAGGCAAACATATGGCCATTTAGGGTAGGCTAAAAAAGTAGTAGCACAGACCATGATAGTTTAGTATATAAGATAGATAACCTTGTACAGAATTCTCTATTGAGTTCTCTTGTGTTAACTCTAATACAGAATTCTTCCTATTGATCTGCTCTAAGGTCTTTAAGTTGTAACAATATAGGCTGAAGCTCTCCTGTTCATGAAAAAACTGCATCTGGTATTCAATATAGTAAAACTAACCTCTGCTCTCAAAGATCCAATACCAGATCAATATACAGCTCTGCCTCTGGATATAATCATTGTAAATGAAGAGTGAGAAGTAAAACAAGCCCAGATAGCTGATGGAACTGTAGAAGGTATTAGTACTTAATCAAGTGGAAGGGTTTTGGATTAGAAGCCAACTCTTAGGAGAATATATCTAATAACTTTGTACTAGATAAGGTGATGGAATTCTACCACTTAAATCCTCATATACTGTGATTCATATGAATAGCAGACCTTGAGCAAATTCAGTTCAGATTAGTGTCTCTTATTTTGAGTCATAGTAATCTAGAAGGAAGAGTAGATGTAAGAGGACCTGACTTTTCACCATATCTGTCTAAACAAGGTTCCTTAACTCCAAACCCTGTATACTTTGTACTGGATTTCCTGCCTTCAAACACTGCTAAACTCCATTGCAAAGCTCATAGAGTTTGCTACAAATGACCTTAAATCCTGCACTCAAACCTTGTAAGACCTTCAGGATTGTTACTTGCTGCTACCCAACCACTATTAAATACACCCTGTCTTTTCAGATAATATTCTAGATACTTCCATCCATGTTTCTGACTATCTGTACACCATTATTTCTAGGTTAGCTTAGCATTGTTCTACTAGATTGCAATAGACCATAGGATATTTAGAATGGCAACCACCTTCAGAAGACTTCAATCTGTTCTCTTAGGTTTCCCTGAAGGTGGGTTGTACTTGGTGTATTGTGTCTCCATAATATACTTAGGTTTCACTGCTAAACTCTACAGACTTTGCCCAGTCACCCTGACAGCTTCCACCCAGTTGCCCCAACAATGTCTAAGATGGTATCTACAAGATAGAGACTGTAAGAAATTACCCTAGGTCTGAAGTGTCCTTAGATCTACAAATGAAGATGTTGGGAAGTCCAGTAGAGATGTCTGAGGAGTGATCAACAAAGAAATGGGGAATGATGATCCACACTGGATAAGTTTGAGAATTACTACCCTGTACTATTGTATATTATCGCCAAATTTTGCTAATGCCTACAAAATAGTCGACTCCACCGTAACCTTTCCCGAACCTGAATCCTTATCCTGCAACAATCCAGTGTTGTCGCTGGAAACTAAAACTCCAGAACTGAACGCCTCGCTCAATGAGCTGACTGTTGCCACAGCCATGTCGAGAACCGCCTCCACACGCTTTTTGAGCGCATCATTGGAACTTGTTACCCTCTTTTATATGTGATTCATATTCCAGGATTCGATCAGCCAACATAGATGACATGAATCCATGCACAAAAGAGTGAACATGATAAAACAAACCGTCCAAGAATGGAGGAACAACAAAAACAGATTAGAATGTTGTGGTTTCGTCGATCCTTTAACTTACCAGAGATAACAAATTAATTCTTGCATCTGCTTCATCAAGTCTGACCAACAGTGACGGCTCTTCGTTGCTTCGCTCGCCAGCTTCTTTCTCTTCGGGATAACATTCTTCATCATCTGGCTGGTGAAACTCGACTTCGCCGAAATGTGCTTCAAGAAACATTGCTAACCGCTGAACACGTGTCATGGACGATAATTCCCCTTCCGCGTCGGCATGTGGATGTTTACGTTTATGTGGACTACAATGGTGCGTCGTCACTAGTTAGGAGTGTATTTTAATCAGCATCACACCTCACACCACATACAAAGACAGTAGTGAACGCACATTTTACTGATGCCGGACTGCTATCTATACTGGTGATCAGTGCCAATGTGGAGTCAGCGATCATATCATTGCTTGAGCTTGACTCCCATTCCAATGTTAGCTCATGTTCTTGAGTGTGCTTCACGTCCACAACTCCCATGACCTAAGAGCAAAACAAAACAGAAGCAGATCAAGCACAAGCCCTCATCAAGAAAGAATAGAAGATATACCCGCACGGTAGGAACTCCATCTTTATCCAGACCCTCCTCAACCGTGCCAAACATACCCTCCAGGTGCCACCTGACCATCTCCCAACCGACACCCAGAACAATCCTTTGTTTTTGTGTCAAAGTACAGGTCGTCAGTCCAGCAAAATCCCTCAAATCTCGAGGATCAAGGAGCGTATAAGAGTAGTCTTTGGCCACCAGAAGCCCGGAGATGACATCGTTAGTTTGAGGTGGCTTGTCGGCCAATGTGCCAATAGCCTGTTATCATACCATGCCATGAAGAATTAATCATTTTGGATGTATTCATGCGCCCAAAGTCAGGGAGGCGGGCAATGAAATACCGCATTGTTTGGTACATATAGATAAGCAAGTGAGATATAGTGCACGTAAAAACAACCCGAGCCACGAGCTCAAGCATCAGCTCGGAGGAAGTAATAGAGATGGAGCACAGAGACACGAACCTTGGCAACACGTTCGCCTCTAAAGGATAAATTGAGCGTCTCTAGGTTTCTCGGAGTATGAATCTTGACGTCTTCGTCCCTTTCCTTAAACCTAGACTGCATTGCAGCGCGCAGGCGGCCCATGCCCATTGATTCACCATGTACCAGGACCTATCACGCATAGAAAATTAGTTATCTGTTTCTTGTAGATTTAGAATCGAAAAGGGAAGACCTTACCACATGTTGGGCTTTAACTTGTTCAATATATTCCGAATTTTGAGCATAATCAACGTGGGCACTGAACGAGATCTCATCCACAGATATCCGTCGAGGTATTGTTGTTCCCTTGAGAGTAATGAACTCTTCGGGCTCGATCATAATATCCTGAAAAACCGTATACAGACATAAGCGTGAATTCGTTATGGCTCAGATGAAACCTTAGACGAAATGAAATGAAGAAGTCGTCCATTCGAATATAATGTGATTTATGCTGAAAACACTAGGAAGAAATGTCGGGACCACCAAAAGGCTCACCTTAGCCGGTGTTCCTTCAATCGAATACCCAGTGATGATGAGACCATTTCGGGCATCAGGTGCCCAAAGTTCAAAAAGTTCACGACTCGGTCCGACTTGCATGAAACCAGGACTAGCAAGGACCACACAAGGTGGTCCATCAGCAATTTTCCTTTCCCAGCCCCTTGTTTGAGGCACATTCGAGATGTGTCTAGGATGAGCGTCAATGACAAGGGAAGGAAAGATAACCTATCATCTGCATACTTGAAAACGAAAGGATTGTCTCTTCGGGCAAACCGTGACCGGATGTTGGCATTCATCGTGTGGATATATGTCTGGAAAACTGCCATACACTTCTTCGCAAGCCCTGACGCATAATAAACAGGCACATTGTGCAAATCTGGATGCTTCTTCCAGTATTCGTCTAAAATCAACAGCAGCTCTTGAGCTCTACCGAGTGCAAACGTGGGCAAAAGAACATGACCACCCCGTCGAATGATTGAATGTACCAGATTCGTAAACCTGAGTTCCTTCTCTTCACGACTTTCACCAGTATGTACACCATAAGTGCTCTCTACGATGAGCACGTCAGGACGGATAGGCGGAAGCTCAGCTTTCACAAGGTGTCGGTCTTCCTCTCTTGAGTAATCGCCAGTATATAAGATTTTGAGACCGACGATGTCTATCAGGAACATGCAAGCACCTAAGACGTGGCCAGCGTGGTAAGGTATGAAGGAGATACCAGGACAAATTGTGATGAGTTGATGGGCGGAGACGGGTATAATTGAAGCAAGCGAAATCTGCATGTCCAAGGGTGAAAACAAGGCGTCTGAGGATGAAGAACTATAAAATCTTCGTTAGCGAGAACTTAATGCAGATGTAGGAGAATAAACCTCGTTCGTACGAAATCTTGCATCATGAACTTATGCAAAGCCTTCGTTGGATGGGACATGTAGACTTTGCCTTTTCCGTCCTTAAAAGTTGTCTACAGGGACTGACATCATGGGAAACTGAAGCCTTAGTAGCAACTCGCGTACCTTCTCCGTTATATAGGTCAATGCTGCAGCATGGTCCAAGTGGAAACTAGCGATCCGAGTCTCAACTTGTCATCGCATAAGGGGCTTCGTAACTCACTGAGTTATAAGAATGGCATCCACCGTGCTCCAGTCGAGGTCATCAATAAAAGGCAGAGATGCCAGCCCACTGTAAGCTGGATGAACGCCCGTGTCACAGACAATGGTCTTTCCACGATACTGTAACACACAGCACGACCTTCCCACTTCTTGACCAGCTCCAAGCATCGTCACGCTCAAAGTCGCCGAATCTGTCATTTTTTATGCTGAATAAGTGTAGCTCTGTCTCGTGTAGGAGTTTATTATTATTCTTTTCTGGTACTACTTTGTAGTCGTGTTTTAGAATGCGTTTGCGCAACAAAACTGTCAACACCGGATTACCTTTGGCTCCATATTACATAAGCTGATCTTTCCAGACTCAAATGAACGAGTAACGATTTCAATGGGTTAATTTAGAGTATGTCTTTGACTAGTAACAAATGAAACAGCCACAAGATTGTACACAGTTGACTCACTTAAATAGCATGAGAATCAACCACAATAGATGTAAGAAGATATGATATGTTTGAAACCCAATGCTCTCAGCAGATTACTGATAAACTAATTAATATAGAAGCTACAAGAGATTAAATGAAACTAGGAAAACTCTAAGTTACTAGTTAAATTCTGACTCAACTTCTTAGTATATTTGGTAATATTGGAGAAACAATACAGCAAGCATGGTAGCAGTTGTTATGATGTGTGTGAGAACTAACATTTTTCTTTCTCTTTTATCTATTTTTCTTGATTTTATATTTCTTTTCTTTTGATTTTCTTTTTCTTTTTATTGATGATGAAGAGGCACATGACTGCAGTCACATGACTTGTCACATGATGTGATGTCATAGGCCTAGAGCAGACTAGATGGATGACATCAAGAAGTATGTTAACTACATTGCTACCTCATAGACAATGCATGAATATTAGGGCAGGAGTAATTATTAGTAGCACAGACCATGTGTAATTTATATAAATAGAGTAGCAATTCAGCAGAGACTCCTTGTTGAGTTCTCTTGTGATCATCCACCACTTGATAGCCTGCTGAGAGCTTTATTGATTGTGTATATCTACTAGTCGCCATGACAGGTGGTTGCCACAACAGTAGAACTTAACTATCTTCTGGGACTCTGCGTCATATGGACTCCTATTTTCTCTTACTCTCATATCATTCTCAACTATGAGCAGCATGCTCAACATCAAGAAGACATATAGCCAGGCCCTAGGCTTAAGAGAAATACTAGCTAGGTAGGAGAAACTTAGCCAGTTGTTTGCATGGTAGCCCACTCATGTACATCAGTTGTATCACCTTTTGTGAACATAGTAGATAGTTATATCTATGTAGAAGGCTTGTGCTGTAGAATTCCCTTGTGACCTGTCCATGCAGAGCAGTGGCGTAGTCTATTAAAGAGTGCCTAGTTTAGAGATTCTCTTCTTAGGGATATTAGCCAGGAATTCATTAGGGCAGTAGTTAGTAGATAGTATAGGTAGGACAAGAAGAGTGCCTGCCCACTATCACTTACAGAGGATTTGCTACTATTTAGAATCGACAGTGAGAGAATAAAGAAAGATCATAGTTACTGAAAACAAGGTCACAGTAATAAATAGTGATACCATTGTCAGATACCAAGGCAACAAGAGAGAGATTAGATTACTGCTGATAACAAAGGGCAGTGAGAGAATAGATTTGACTTTTGAAGAAGAGATTTTTGGACAAGAAATGAGATAGCAAATATTAGTCAGGTGAATATGGAGGAAATGATTAGAGAATATGGTGAAGAAGAGGCAGTTAGATTGATGAAGGTGATAATGGAGAATAATGTGATGATGTTAAAATTACAAAAACAAATATTGGAGTTGCAAGTGGCAGAAAAAGAAAAGAAAAGGAGATAGGAAGATAGAGAACAAAGGAGAAGAGAGTATAAAGAGAAAAGGAAGGAAAAAGAGCAAAAGAGAAGAAAAGAATTAGAAGAAGAAGAAGAAAAGAAAAGAATAGATGAAGAATGGAGGAGAGTAGAAGAGATAAGAATATGAGAAGAAAGAAAAGCAGAGAAGGAGTGGAGATGACAAGAGATATGGGAAAGAAGAAGAGAGGAGAATAAACAGAGAATGATAGAAGAAAGAAAATGTTTTGTTTGTGGAGGTTTTGGGCATATTGCCCATCATTGTAGAAATGTGGGAGAAGAGGGACTGGCACAGGTGCCCTTGAATAAATTTGAGATGTTGAAGGATAGAGTGATGCAGAGAAAAGAAGGAAGCAAAAGGAAAGTAGTAAAAGATAGAAGGGAAATTTTGAGAGAAGAAAGAGCAAAGAGGGGGGTAGATGTGAGACAGACAAAGGTAGAAAAAGAGAAGGAAAAGGAGAAATATTTGAGAGAAGTAACAGTGAAGATTAGATTGAAGCAGGAAGAAAAAGAGAGAATTGTAGTAGATGTGTTATTAGATAGTGGAGCAACAGGATTAGTGATGAGTGAAGAGTTTGCAAGGAAGCACAAATTTAGAAGGACAAAGTTAGAGAGGCCAATTTATGTGAGAAATGTGGATAGTACACTCAATTATGTGGGACCAATTGTAGACACAGTAGAGGTGGAGATATTTTTTAAAGGACATAAGAAGAGAACATCGATAGATGTGATAGGAGAACAGAAATGGGGAGTCATATTGGGTATACCTTGGCTAGCATGCCATAACCCAGAAATAGATTGGAGAATGGGAGAAGTACAGATGACAAGATGTCCAGAGGAATGTGGGAAGAAATGGAGAATAGAAAGACAGACAAAGCCAGGATGGAAAAAACAAGAGGCATAAGAGAAGAAAGAGAAAAGAAAAGAGTTTAGAACACCGATGATGGAAGAAGAAATAGCAATAGCAAGAATAGTAAAGGAGAAAGAAGAAGAAGAAGAAGAAGACTTAATAGAGTTAAGAGCAGTAGAGAAAATGGTTCCAAGACAGTTCCATAGATATTTGAAGGTGTTTGAAAAGAAAGAGTCAGAGAGGATGCCAACAAGAAAGGCCTGGGATCATGCCATAGATCTCAGAGAAGGTTTCATACCAAAAAAAAGGAAGATATATCTAATGTCAAGAGTAGAAAGAGAGGAAGTGCAGGAGTTTGTGAAGGATCAGTTGAGAAAGGAATACATTAGACCATCAAAGTCACCACAGACATCATTAGTGTTCTTTGTGCCAAAGAAAGATGGGAAGAAGAGGATGGTACAAGACTATAGATACCTGAATAGTTGGACAATCAAGAACAATTATCCATTGCCACTGATTTCAGATCTGATAGATAGTATTGGAAAGAAGAGGGTGTTTATGAAGATGGATTTGAGATGGAGTTATAACAATGTGAGGATAAAGAAGGGAGATAAGTGGAAAGCAGCATTCTCAACACCAGAGGGGTCATTTGAACCCATGGTAATGTTCTTTGGGTTAACTAACTCACCAGTAATGTTCTAGGCAATGATAAATGATTTGCTAAGAGATTTAGTGGTGGAAGAAAAGGTCGTAGTGTTTATTGATAATGTAATGATAACAACAAAGACAGAGAAAGAACATGATGAGATAGTGGAGGAAGTATTGAGAAGATTAGAAGAAAACAACTTATTTGTAAAACCAAAAAAATATGTGTGGAAGGTGTCAGGCATGGTTCATACCAGGGTAAAAGTCTGCAGGATGGACTCAGAGATGAGTGGACTTGTGGAACGACCTTGGCTTCAGCTTATATGCTGTGCCATCTGTCTGCCACGTGGTTGCAACTTCAGATGATGGGGAGAAGTCTGAGATGGGAGTGAGTGCTGAATAGTGTGTCGCTGTTGAAC
>Ga0157368_1001267_pt1 | contig 10771 bp, 17 predicted proteins | sample AttbisABBM3_FD_113146 | JGI IMG/M metagenome (GOLD analysis project Ga0157368, IMG submission 113146) | Fungus gardens microbial communities from leaf cutter ant in Botucatu, State of São Paulo, Brazil - Atta bisphaerica ABBM3 | ecosystem: Host-associated > Fungi > Mycelium > Unclassified ...
GATCTTAAGCTAGAGCTCAGGTTGCACTTAGGCAAAGACTTGAGAAGAAGATAAGGGATGATATAAGTGGTAAAGCATAAGGATACAGGATAGTATCTACACTATATATACTGGTAGAAAATGAGGAAACAATGTGTAGTACATAAGGCATAGAACATGAGGAGACCTTAAGGATAAAACAAGGTTATAGCATCTACTACATGAGGCACTGACTGAGACTACTATGGTGCAGCCGATCATGTCATCATACCCTTTGCCCTTCTCCATGCTGCATCCTTGAGGTATCGATCATAACAATGTCCATGTTGCTACACTCGATTACTGCTAAAAATAAATTCCGAGGTTGAAACTACTATTGAATAAAAATTGCTCTAAGCTTCTTGCAAAAGACCACTACAAAATAAACCATGGGATTACAAGAAAAAAACAGAAGACATGATTTTCATCGTGTCTCACTTCTTGGCTAAGTTTGATTCTGGGATTTTGAATTATGGTAGAACTATGAAAAAAATAAAAGACACATTGTACATTGTACATAGTAGCTGCTACTTGATGATCGCAATGAACAGGTATACAAATGCCGGCTACCAATGCCGGTATAATTCATGCTCCCAGAAAGGGAGCTGCTCTGCTCCGTGTCAGGATCCTTTTCGATATCGATGGCTATAGTATTTTTTTTGACGGCAGCAGTTGATAGCTTGCATGTAGTTTGAGGCACCCTCTATGGATTATATGACTGTTGTAGAAGCAAAGTTGACAAGAACAACATGGTCAATGTTTGACCGCTGTACCAATCAAGTATTTTGATGTTCCTTTTCGACACTTCACTTATCATGATTGCATTGTTTCCATTGTGCAGAACAAGGATGAGAAATTCCTAAGGGCATTTCGGGAGGAGTCATAGAAAATTTCCATTGTGGTGCCGATGAAGTGACTTGTTTCATTGAGGTAGAACTGGCCGGGATGGGATGAAGGGCTTGTGAGACGATATCTAAGGTGTTGTGATCGACGTATGGATTAGGCGGTATAGTCGAAGCGTAAATGAATGGGCACAAAGAAAATATTGAACCGTCTAATTGAACCGTCGTATGACGTTGACTTTCCCATAGCTTGTGCTTTGAAACTACTGGATGTAGATAAAATAAATTATTTCCTTTCATTACAACAGAAGCAACGATAATAATACAGTGACGACATTATCTGACACTTGATGAGATTCCGACACACTGAAGGTGAGCTTTGGTATATTGTGATTAATCATATTATACGTCATTCCCCTTCAATATAGAAACAACGACCGATTCCAATGCGGCAGCATCATTTAGCACCTTCTCGTGGATGATCTTGTACACTGAATCTATAACATATGACTTGCACGAGACTCTCAAGTGAGCTTGATATAGATAACCCATTGCGTTTTTGATATTTAGAACATCTCTATTTGCTCCATGGCAAACAAAACCATTAGAAATATCTCTAAAACAGATTTTTCTGCACCAGCAAATATATGGCGCCGATATACCTATAAAATCTTGAGTTCAGTCAGACAGTATACAGTGCATCCTCTTCCCTCGGTCTAGAATCAAGATGTCGTGTTCAAATTTTAGCAAGCTCTCCAACGTGTTGAGCTCCTCAGGCAAAAAAAAATATGCTGACGAGGTCATGCAACAAGCCAAGGCAATAATAATGAAGAACCAAAAAACCATAGCCCAAACATTGAATAATCCTCCGCTAAGCTATATGTTAATGTAGGTTCTGTCTTTGCAAACTATTGTTTTTCAAACTAATGTATTTTATTCCAGCAACGATCGACATACCTCAGCTTCTGATCTTAAATCGCATTTAACTATTGACGTTTGTGGGGAGAAGGGCAAGCCAATTGGGGTAATACATGTTTATCCACCGACAAAGGGGTGCGAAGGATCTCTCAAGTTATTCTCTGGCCCTCGTAAAAAGGCACCCAAAGTGAGTTCCTTTGGATCCTTGCTTTGGATAGTACCCGATTAGTTTTATAGGCATGGAAAATCAAACAGGCTGCCGGTGGAAAGTCGAATGTGTGACACCATCATTTGCCGGATTTATGTATTTTTAGAAACTTAGGTATGGTTGCTTGTAAGCATGTGGAATTTACATGCAAAGAATTTGTTGGTTATGTATTGTAGTTCAATTCATGGTAGTCAATGAATGGAATATTGTTTTGAATCATTGGCTCGCGCAAGGTGTTCATCAATATATATATACGATCCGATCGATACCTTGTCATGTTCACATTCATTCATTCAACAACGTAGTTCGACTTCCGAATTCGAATATGGGCCGACTCAAAGAGACTCCATTTTGTGAAGTACTGTTTCATAGATGGTCTTCTTTGAGGCCATTGGTACTGCCGAGTTTTCTCATCCGCAGACTTGGAATCTTTGTGCGCAACTCCAATTGTTTGGATGAGTGGGTCTCTCTGTTATCTATCATATATTGTGATAGCAGATCCCTGCCTCTTCGTCGCCAAAAAATGCAAGCCTCTCATATGAACATAATTATTTGTTGGCAATCTGCTCTATGATTTCAACCGCACGCTTGAATTGCATTTTCTGCTCTTCCGAAGCCTTAACCTGGCTGACACCACCACAGCCTTCAGGACCGCCGTTGCACCACATCAAGTCGTCGCTTCCCCAAGCAATGCTGATGTTAAGACCATAGATGTCCTCGCTGCCAGGAGGACTTTCCATGGGGAGTTTCTTGAGGATGCTGTGCAACTCGTCAATGAGAGTTTCAGCATCCAAGTGGGAGAGGGCCTTGGGGGCTAATTCTTGAAGTGACGGTGTGCCGGGGCTGCGTTCAGCACAGCTGACGTTGAGAGTGGTCTGGTTCTTGGGTCTGGTGATAGTATAGATGGCATTAGGTATTGCTGGTGCAAAGCCTCCGGTGATACCTGGCAGAGGGCGATTTGAGAGATTGAGAGCGGTAGGATTATGGAGTCACCTTTCTGGAGCCTGAGTGAATACTCGGAGGGTGCCATGGTGAATGTGGAAAGTGAGGTTAGGGTTACGATTTTCTTTTAACATAGCCAGTCAATATCTCCCACTGCATGGATGCTGTATTCTCTGTACAGTGAGTATGTTGGCTGCTGTGCAGGGCAGAGGATGATTGATGAGGCAATCATCCCCTGATGTATAGTCCCATCATAAATATTCTTTCTACTCTACATGCTTGTACTACTCTGCCATGCACAAATTCAAAGCTCTCGAGCCAGTCCGGCTCCAGCCCGGCGCCAGATCCCAGAAACTCACTTTACAGAATCTTGTTGGCTGCCTGCCGTCTGACCTCCACCTTGTCATCCTTGCGCTCCTCCCCGTCTGTGATATTCCGGCGTATGCCCGCTGTTCTCATGCAACTTCGGCGCTGGCGTACAGCGAATCTATATGGCAGAAGCGGTGGATGTCGCTTGGTGTTGAGAAATACGGGTTTTCTACCACGCTCGATGATCTCGAGTCCCGACAAAAGGGCCAGGCAGCTGCTTTAAGAGCCGCTGCACCTCCAATCATCCCGGTAGACGACGATTTCGGTGACTTTGCGACTGTAGATATTCTTCAACCACGTCCAGATGAACTTGGAGATTTTGTGGGTGCTTTTGGTGAATTTGTGGCCAGCGCAAATCCATCGCCAACTTCATTTACACCGGCAAAGGATACGTTTAGAAGCAAGTACATTCGAGCACACTCTCTCCTCAAACCTCTCCTTCGACATTTCTCTTCGCCGTCCCATCTCATCCTCTCCGAACTTGCATCGGCCGTGTCACCGTCTCTTCGTTCCCAAGCGAAGCTCTTCCGTCTCATATTCCTCTTTCTGTCGCCTGTGATCCAGCCTGTGTTGCGGTACGATGAGCTGGCATTATCGCTCCGTTCCATAATGGACCGTTTCGATGCCACTCTGCTCTCAGCGTTCGATGTTGCTGATGGCAAAGGGGATGAAGCTGCGATGAAGGAGGCAGCCGAGTCAAGCTGGGAGTTATGGGACGGTGTTGGGGACTGGGAGATGGGCAAGGTCTGGGCCGAGAAACGGGAGATTTTCTATCAGCATGGGTGGAAGCCCCTGGACAATATTACGTGCGTCGACATTCATGCCACCTTGACATCGGTTCAATTGTTCTTTTAGAGAGGACGGGCTTGATTTTACGTCGATGGACGAGTTCATGGCCCAGATTCTTGATGCTATCCACGAACATGGATCTCGCGCTGTTCGTATATTTCCTCCCCATGCTCAGGTCTTGGTTTCCTTTGCTGACAGGCTGGCAAATGAAGTGGTGCGTCAGATTTTGTCGCATGCCATATATCTATTTAAAGCGCGTCTAGGTTGGAGAGTATATCACTTCTCTATTGGAGCGAGCCAGAGAGGTCTCAACAGTTGTATTTCTCCAGGCTACTGCTGCTTGTTTCAGGGTATCGTGGAAGATGGTGGACGCTATTATGTACGCTGCCAGGGAGAGAGATGACTCTGAGACTACTTTAACCGAGGCAGAAGATGTTGTGTATGTGTCCTTTGACTTTGTTGACTCCCAGTTGAACAGTTTTTCAGTTACCGTATGTTTGAAGTCAACATGGATGAATACCTTGATGAGGAAGTCGAGTGTCTCAAGTTAGTCTTCGACAACATATGCAAAAATTGGGATCGTCAGGTACCCATTATCTGCTCATTCCGGTACCCCTCTTTATTAATCATGACTACAGATGGCGGCAAAGTCGTCATCAACAGAGGCAGCAAACTCAACCGCTCGTTTCCTATCCTCGCATAACCCGGCGCAAGTCAAACGAAATGTCCTCACGTCATTCACGAACGTTCTACTTCTTCCTGTTACGATTGTCCCGCGTACGGTGAATGCTGTAGGAGGAGCACTGATTACGGGTGGTTCTGCTGCAGTGCAAGGTATATCGATGTTGAACCCGCAGAGATGGGCCGGTAGCGGTGGAGCAACTGAGGGAGCTTATTCAAGGAATTTTGACAAAGAAGGAGGAGGGATGTTATTTGACGTTGATATGGAAGCGGAGAATGAGGCAGATAACAAGACGGCTATAATGTTCACATCGGACAGTGAGTATATATATATACTGCGATGGTATTCGAGATTCCGTTTACGAGTCTGATCCATTTGAGCATCCACGTCGGCAGTGTCTAGTTCGGGTGAATCTGCAACGAAGAATGCGGGGTTGATGGCCAACCAGTTGGATCTACTTCTTTCGCTTGATGTTGCGTTGGAACTAATACATGCTGATCGTGAGGCTTTGAAACGTGCAGAAGCGTTTGCTGGGTATCCGGGACATTATGGGCATCGGGTGAGGGATACGATTGAGGAACTTTTTATATTGGTGTTGCAAGCTCTTGGGGAATGGCATGTCACGAAAGGATTCGCGCAGTAAGACCTTGTTTTCATGATGTGTTGAGGCTGATTTTTGTGGGATATTAGGGCTACTGAAAGGATGACAGAGTATAAACCCGCAGAACATCAGGAAACTACCAGTGTCGCTCCGCTTGTGCAGTTCTTTGAACTTGTACATATTGGAGATATGATCCAATCGATGGTTCAGGTATATTTTGATAAGGAACTGGTGAGTGCTGTTGTGAGTTGGCTTTGTATAGTGAGTAACTGAGGAAGGGGATCCGTAGGCGCCGCATATCGATAAGACAGATTTCTTGAATGCGGTAGTAAGAGAGAAGAAAAGATTTGAGAATGCATTGGATGATAGTGTGGCGGGTGGGTTGAGTGCTGGGACTGACTTGTTGATGAATCAAGTGAATTGCTTGGCGCTTTTACTGACTGTTTTCATTCTGACGTGGAGTGAAATTATTTAGGTTGAACATATTATTCTGACGTTGACGAGGCCGAGAGAGTATTATCCCCCCGAAGATGCACCGTTAGATCTGGGGCCGACGGAAGCGTGTACGGAAGCGATCAGTTGTCTGGAGAAGCATTGTAAATTGTTGAAGGGGAGTACAAGTAAGGAGGTTTTGGAGGTGTTTCATCAGGAAATTGGGATTCGGCTGATAGCGTGAGTTGTCTGGTCTCTTTGATATTGTTGGAATATTGACGGGATGGTGAGTATAGGATATTGCAGAAGCATATCAAACGGCAGATTATTTCACTGAATGGAGGATTTCAGATAATTGCGGATTTAAATACGTATCATACGTTTATTTCGTCGTTGAAAGTAGGCTTTTTTTTCTCTTGATTCCTTTTTGCATTGATGGTGTCATTGCAGGTCCCGTCTATTGCCAATGATTTTTCCCATCTCAAGATGTTGGGTCATGTTTATGTCGTGGAAGACGCGAAGGATTTAGCGCAGATTGTGAGAGATGTGACGAGATACGGTGGAGCTTATAGGCCAGAGGTCAGTTCGGCCCTAATACCTTAATGGCTTTTTTCGAGCTGACTGTATGGTAGGATATTTACGAGTTTGTCCAGCGCCGGTCAGACTGGAAAAAAATAGAGAAGGTCGTGGATAAGACTATGTATAATTTGAGTTTCAAGGAAGATTGTGTTATTTTTTGATGAGAATCTGATTGTGTACTTCGGAAAAGTGTTGCTCAATTTTGACCGTAGGTGTAGGATCCTACGTAGGATCCTACACTTGCAATATTTATACGCACTGACTGACTTCTTGAGATCCTATCAATTGATGTGACGAGCGTGACAGAAGATCGAGAAAAGTGTTTGAATTCTTGACATCGCCATGGCCACTGTGCAAACGATTAATCTTGTAGTTCCTCCTCTAAGCAGAGAGTACACTCCTCCAACAGTTTCAGGTTCTCATCTGTCGCGTAAGAAATACTGTATCAACGTCTTGCCTTTTTTCTGATCGATGGATTCTAGCGCCTCACCCGGTTGGATATCTGCTTCCTGTTGGGCCTGCCTACCTCGAATATCAAAAGCTCTCGCTCAAACATGCAAACGATTTTACAGCACTAGATAAGCATCTTGAAGAGGAGCGACAAAAGAGACTGGCTCAGCAGATCGATGATGTTGAGGACGATCTAGGTGTTGGTGATGAACCTGAATCTGAAGAACTTTTGAATCTTGATCCCAAGGAGTGGAAAGTGAGTATAGGTTCGGGGGTGTCTGGATTCTGATCTCCATATCTGAACTAGAAACATGACTACTATGCTGTTCTTGGTCTATCCCATCTTCGATGGAGGTCGACGCCTGAACAGATTAAGATTGCTCGTATGTTTAGTTTGTATTCATGAAGCTCGGCTCCAGTTCATCACTCAAGGTCAGATCATAAAAAGGTGTTGAAGCACCATCCGGACAAAAAGGTCACCACCGCTTCTGCGAACTCTTCTACAAATAACTTGCTTCAGTTTACCGGGACTAACACGAATGATGATTCATTTTTCAAGTGTGTTTCAAAAGCTAACGAGGTTTTGACGCACCCTGAGAAGCGTCGTCAGTTCGACTCTGTGGATCCTAAGCTCATTGAATGGGAGGAGGATCTGCCTTCGAGTTCGATTAAAGTAAGTGACATCGAGCGCGATGTAGGTGTATTGTTTGTTAATAAGAGAATAGAATAAGAAGGAAGTCAATTTCTTTGAGGTGTTCACACCGATATTCGAGACGTACTCGCGATTCTCTCGTGTACAGCCTGTACCAGGTCTTGGGACCATGGATGCAACAAAGGCAGAGGTTGAGGAGTTTTATGACTTCTGGTACAACTTTGATAGCTGGAGAAGCTTCGAGTGGTTGGATAAGGAAGTGAATGAGGGTAGTGACAGGTGAGTTCCTTTATGCCAGAAGTAGCCATGGTATTGATTGATTTGTAGCCGTGATGATAAGCGTTACACGGAGAAGAAGAACAAGGCCGAGCGTGCACGAAGAAAGAAGGAGGACAATGCCAGGCTTCGTGGTCTTGTTGACATGTCCTCGAGCATTGACCCTCGTATCAAACGCATCAAGCAAGAGGAGAAGGAGGCGAGGCAAGCAAAGAAACGGGGAAATGTCTCTGGAGGACCGGCTAAAAAGGCACAAGAACGAGAAGAGGAGGAAAAGAAGAAAGCAGAGGAAGAAGTTCGCAAGAAGGAGGAAGAAGAAAAGGTGTGTTTGATGACATTTTTCTTTTTAGTTTTCTGACTTATCATTGTTGGATAGACTGCCAAAGCAGATGCCAAGAAAGCAAGGGCTGCTGCTGCTAATGCCGCTAAGAAGGCCAGGAGAGCAGCAAGGGCTGCTGAAGCTACTTGATTTTAAATAGGCATCATGTGATCCTGAACTTGTCCATTGCAATGTCATTATCCCAGCTTACTTCATGATTATCCTCATGCTAATGGAGTCTGTCATGTCTGCTTCTCGTCGAATAGTTTTATCGTCACCCTCGATACCTAGTCGTACCGTTAGTCTGTTGACGGCTCTTGACTTGCTTGATCTTGAGGCCACAAAAGTCCACGCAATAGCGAGCCATGAACCACCACGATCACCACGAATCCAGACTGACAATAATGAAGCTGAAATTATCAAGAGTTCTATTGAAAGGCTTGAATTGGATAAGAAGGCTGGGGCCCATGCGTACGCCCTAGTAAATCCTTAGGATAAAGGAAAACTCTGTACTCACTTCAAGCAGCGTGCATCCCTTCATGCCAACAGCAAGACCTGCCGCAGCAAAGACAAAGGAAAGAACTTTAAATGGAGATACAGTTTGGAGGAACTCGCCATCCATTGGGGCCGAGCAGGAAAAGACTTCAGAACAAGTTCTCCCTATTTATACCTACCGGGATTACAAACCTAAGCCCTCCATTGTCTATACCAGACACGAAGAGGAGACAAACGATTTGATTGATGGTTTGAGATCAGGGTGCGGCCTTGTTTGTCTGTTCGCGTTATCAGCTCAAGGACATCTCCAGTCCTGTTGCTATGGATCTTGAATGGTGTGTACCTTGGAAAGCCGATAGCACCTCGAACATCCAAACCGAGCGAAAGACGGCAGTGGTTCAGATTGCTGATGGTGCAGGTCTTATCCTTGTTGTGCAAGTGAACAAGATGCGAAGTACGTGACAGTGTCATCCTGATCAAAAATTTCCGTTAAACCCTCTGCATAGGATTTCCTAAGCGTCTCCAGGTGCGAGTTCAACACAAAGTAGTAGTTTTCAAACCCACATGTGAAAGTAGGCGTTGATTGAGAGCGCTAAGATTCCTAAGGTCGGGGTCAACATTTTGAGTAAGTAGTCTGACATCGATATATAAAAATGACTGATTCAAAGTCACTTATCTCATAGGCGATGGTAAAAAACTATTTAGAGATTATGGCATCTTGGCGAGAAATCTAGTTGAGCTCGGCTCAGTTGCGTTGACGGTAGATCCTGCGCTCGTCTGGAGGCGCAAAATCGTGAGCCTCGCAAAAGTATGTTTTTCTCCCCTTGAATTTGGTTATCAAGTGATTTTTGATTACCAGCTCGTCGCGCATTACTGTGGTAAAACTCTAGCAAAAGATTTCGTGCGTACGAGCGATTGGGAGAGTACGTTGACTCCCAGGCAGAGAGTGTGTACGAAGCCTGTTCATAATTTTATGGAAAGAAAATCTATCCTGATGCAATGTAGATGCTGCGAACGATGTACATGCGTCATTGATGGTGTACAGTGAGCTTCTCAAGATCGGCAAGATCAATTCTTGCTCCCCTGACGATGCTTCAGCTCAATACACACGCGAAGTAACGTGGTCTAGTGTAGGAAGCATCAGTGAGAAGGCTCCCTTTGAACCTCGAGAAGGCATGCGGCCACGTTATTTCCGAGCGTATGAGTGTTGGCACCATGAAAGGTTGTCATTAGAAGATATGTGTCTCAAGCTGAGACTCAGAGGTAAAGGGCCAGTTGGAGAAAGCACTTCCGGTGTAGCTCTGAAACCTGGGACTGTTATGTAAGTTTCTTTTAGTAAAAATAGCTGACTGTTCATTCATCTTGTTTTGAAGTACTTATATTATAGGAGCTCTTCAAAATGATCCTGAACTTGAGTATAATCTAGATAAACTTGTAGAGCTAGTTCAGATGGATCTAGATTCTTGGAGCAGGCACAGGAATTGGATTACACGGCAGAAATGTGCTTGATAATATAATGATGTTAGTACTGTGATAATATTCTCTTTGTTATAGACATCTGGACTTAACTCTTTCATCTTGTTTATTTTTATCTTGTCTATTTTAGATGGTAGATTACATAAGTAGGTCACATAACATGAGTCACAAAATATAATCTAGTCACAGAACAAGTCACATTGATGTAATATTACATACTATGAAAGGTTTTAGTATAGATAAGAGGTTATAAACTATAAAAGCAAAGACACTGAGAACTTCTTGTCAAGTTTTTTTGTGATCTCTACAAGATAATGCCATAAAGCATCTAAGTTATCATAACTAAATAGTTGCTATAACAGTTATTGTTATGGAATGCTTTGGACACTAACATTTTTCTTTTTCTTTTATCTATTTTTCTTGATTTTATATTTCTTTTCTTTTGAATTTCTTTTTTCTTTTTATTGACAATGAAGAGGCATGTGACATTGCAGTCACATGACAGGTCACATGATGTGATGTCATAGGTCTAGATCATGGTAGAAGGATCTAGAAGATGACATCAGGGCACATGGATGCAACATGGTGGCCTTGAGTAAGATGTAAGACAGACATGAGTGTTACAAACTTAAGACCTTAGAGTTGGTCAAAAGAATGAACCTTGTATTGGGTTAACACAAGAGAACTCAATAGAAAACTCTGTACAGGATTGTCTACCTTATA
>Ga0157368_1001268_pt1 | contig 10764 bp, 11 predicted proteins | sample AttbisABBM3_FD_113146 | JGI IMG/M metagenome (GOLD analysis project Ga0157368, IMG submission 113146) | Fungus gardens microbial communities from leaf cutter ant in Botucatu, State of São Paulo, Brazil - Atta bisphaerica ABBM3 | ecosystem: Host-associated > Fungi > Mycelium > Unclassified ...
ATGACGTCGGCGATCAGGCGGAGGCCTGGGCCAGCAGCGCCAGCGCCACCCACATGCTCCTGCTGCCCTGGGGCGAGGGCAGCGTGACGCTGCTGTCGGATACCGAGCTCTGGAACAATGCCCTTCTCCCCCAATACGACAATGCCTGGCTGCTGTGGTACCTGACCCAGGGGGCCGCGGTCTCGATCATGACTCCGGCGCCCCCGGTGCCCCTCTGGCAGCAGGCGCTGCAACGCTTCGGCTTGACCGCAGCCCTGTCACTGCTGGCCCTGTTCGTCTGGTGCTGGCATCGCCAAGGCGCCCTTTTCCCACGGCGCCGGGCGCGCAAGGAACTCTGCCCAGACCTGGTCGCGCTCTTGCAGCGCGACATTCTGCGAGAACTGCAACGCCAGCGACCGGAATTCACCCAACAGGGCGTCGCCGAGCGCTGGCAGTATCTTGCGCGCCTGAGTGGCCTGACCACCCGCCTGGTGGGCGAGGCGATGCGTCCCTACCCCGCGCGCGGCTCGCGCAAGGCCTTCACCCAGCGCATCGCCCAGCTGCGACAGCTGCGCCTGGCCTTGCGCCCCCACTCCTTGAGGACTCCCGATGACCGACACCTCCCCTCCTGAAGGCGCCGCGGCGGAGACCGGCGAAGCCGATGTCAAAGCCCGGGCCCAGGCCCGGCTGCAGGCCCTGCGCCAGGCCTTGCTCAGGGTATTGCCCCAACAGGACGTCGCGGTGGAAGGACTGCTGGCGACCCTACTGGCCGGTGGTCACCTGTTGCTCGAAGGCCCGCCTGGTGCAGGCAAGACCCTGCTGGTGCGAGCGCTGGCGGCCAGTCTGGAAACCAGCTTCGGCCGCCTGCACTGCCATCCTGTGCAGTCCGCCGTCGAGGTAGCCGGCGAGATCGTCGTCGATGCCAGCAGCGAAAGCGCGCGCTTGCGCCGCGGTCCCTTGTTCAACCAGTTGATCCTGATCGAAGAGCTGCAGCGCGCACCCGCCGTTGTCCATAACCTGTTGGGCGAGGCCTTGCAGGCCCGCCAGCTCGTCCTCGAAGGCCGTAGCGTACCGCTGCCCACCCCCTTCATGGTGATTGCCACCCGCGCGGCGGGCAACGATCTACCCTTGAGCCTGCGTGATCGCTTCCTGGCCCAGCTACGCCTGGAGTGGCCAGCGGAAAGCCAGGAGCTCGCCGCCTTGCGCCAGACGTTGCAGCAAGGCCAAGCCGACCCGCTGGAGGCCGCGGCACTGAAACCTCTGTTGCACGCGCGCGACCTGCCACCGCTGCAACGCCTGGTGACGGGGCTGGCGGTGGCGGAGCCGGTGCTGGATTACTGCCTGCGCCTGATTCGCCTGACTCGGGAATGGCCCGCCTTCGAACAGGGCGCTGGACCGCGGGGGGGCCAGGCGCTGGTTCGTCTCGCCCAGGCGCTGGCCTTCCTGCGCGGCAGCGACGGCGTTGGCGTGGAAGAGGTGCGCAGCGTCCTGCCGGGCGTTTTGCGACCACGCCTGCGCCTGACGCCCGAGCGGGAATTCGAAGGCGACAGCCTCGATGGCCAGATACTCAAGCTGCTGGGACAGTGTCCGGCACCGCGCGCATGATCCCGAGTCGTCGCCTGGCGCTGCTGCTGACCGGCTTGGCAGCCATCAGCCTGCTGGTGGGTCTGAGCGCACCGCCGGTTTGGCAAGGGCTGCCCGCCACGGCAGGCGCGCTGCTCTTGGCACTGGCGGCGTTCGAACGCCTGCGTCCGGGGTGCCGCTGGCCCGGTCTCTGGCAACGGCCGAAGCCGCCCCGCGTCACCACCCGCGCCCAACACCGCTCAGCCACCCTGCACCTGTTGCTCGACGGTCAGGCCCCACAGGGCGAGATCCCCTGGCAACAGGATCGCGATCAGGCATGGGGCTTTCTGCATAACCTCGCGGCCAGCGGCAACGACGTTCGTCTCTATGGATTCGCGCCCGAGTTGCGCCTGCTGGCGGCCAACGCACCCGGTCGACCGCTGCGCCTGCCCAGGCTGACCGCCGGTGCCGCTGGCGAGCTCAAGCCGGCCCTCGCCCAGCTGTGTCTGCAGGCCCGCCCAGGCAGTGTGATCGTGGTACTGGCGCCGCTGGCAGAGGACACGCTGGACGGGCTCGCCCGACTGGACCGCACCCGACGCGGACTGGACCTCTGGCTGATCGACACCTCGCTAAGACTACCCAAGGAACCGGCTGAGATCGGCGGCTGGCGCAGCGCCCAACGCTACGCCGAGGCATGGCAGGCACGGCTGCGCGGTGACCGGCTGGCCGCTCGTCTGCAGCGGTTGGGAATTCGCTGGCTGCCGGCCAGCGATACGGCGGATCTGCAGAGCCGCCTGCTGCGGCTCTGGGAAGAAAACCAGGAAGGTCAGATGGCCGACTGAGACAGCTTGCCGAAGGTGAAATAGTGCTGCAGGACGCCGATCAGCTCGGCGAATTCGGCCGGCGGCTCGGCAATGCTGAAACCAGAATCGTAGTTGCCCGGCGTCACGTCTTCGTGGCTCCACTGGCAGCGGGCATCGAAGTCGATGAAATGCAGTTGGCCATCCTGCCCGGGAATCTTCAGGCGCAGCTCGAAACGCGCATTCACCAGCATGGGCAATTGGCTGATCATCAACAGCCCCTCGCGGGAAATGTTGCCGATATAGCCCATGGGCTTGTCAGTGAAACGATTGAATACCTTCAGGTAGTAAGGCAGCTGGTGGCGCTCGATACGACGATTCTGAGTCATGGTGCGTTCATCCTGCACACGGTAAAGCCACTTTACCGACAACGTCCTGGCAAGCTCAGCGCTGCGGTAGTTTTCGCACCGGTTGGGGCGTCGCAACGGCCATTCCGCCATCTAGCCCCATTTGGCGCAGGGTGTCCAGTCGGGCCTGGGCCCGATAGGCATATTCACTGCCCGGATAACGGGCCTGAATGAAACGATAGGTCTGCGCGGCGTCGGCGTACAGCTGCTGCTGTTCCAGGCACTGGCCGCGCAGCATGGAGAATTCCGGCTGCAGCCAGGGCCGCGCCCGGCCCTTGCGCTCGGCCTGGGATATCTCCAGCAGGGCGTTGGTGCAGTCGCCCTCGGCATAGGACTTGTAGGCGGCGTCGAGATAGGAATTCATCGAAACGCTGGTACAGCCGGTTAGGCCAACGAGCAGGAACAGGTAGAGATAAGGGCGCATGGAAAATCCTCCTGTTCGCTAGATCGGCGCCAGGGCTGGCTTCTTGAGGCCGAGCGACCATTGGTGTGACGGAGCTGCGAAAAGCCGTCATGTGTTGGCCACGCGACAGCGCTACAATGAGCTGCGCTCCGTGTTCTACGTCGACTCGGCGCTGAGGCGTCGACTCATGATTGCAATCCGCTAAAGGAAAGACTGCATGATTTATCGCCGTACCAAGATCGTCGCCACCCTGGGCCCGGCCAGCAATTCTCCGGAAGTCCTCGAGCAGCTCATCATCGCCGGCATCGACGTCGCTCGACTGAACTTCTCGCATGGCACGCCCGACGAGCACCGGGCCCGTGGTCAACTGGTACGGGATCTCGCCGCCAAGCACGGTCGGCATGTCGCCTTGCTCGGCGACCTCCAGGGTCCGAAGATCCGCATCGCCAAGTTCGTCAACAAGCGTATCGAACTCAAGGTCGGCGATCCCTTCCGCCTGTCCATCGCCCATCCGCGCGCCGAAGGCACCGAGGAAGTGGTCGGCATCGACTATCCGGGTCTGGTCGCCGACTGCCGCGTGGGTGACGAACTGCTGCTGGACGATGGCCGCGTCGTGCTACGCGTGGAAGGCGTGACCGCCAGCGAACTGCATTGCACCACCCTGATCGGCGGTCCGCTGTCCGACCACAAGGGCATCAACCGTCGTGGCGGCGGTCTTACCGCGCCGGCCCTGACCGACAAGGACCGCGAAGACATCAAACTGGCCGCCGCCATGGAGGTCGACTACCTGGCCGTGTCCTTCCCGCGTGACGCCGAAGACATGAACGAAGCCCGGCGCCTGATGGAAGCGGCTGGCGGCAAGTCCTGGCTGGTGGCCAAGATCGAGCGTGCCGAAGCCGTAGCCAACGACGAAGCCCTCGACGGCCTGATCCAGGCCAGCGACGCCGTCATGGTGGCCCGTGGCGACCTCGGCGTGGAAATCGGCGACGCCGAGCTGGTGGGCATCCAGAAGCGCATCATTTCCCACGCGCGTCGCCTCAACAAGGCGGTGATCACCGCGACCCAGATGATGGAGTCGATGATCAGCAGCCCCATGCCGACCCGTGCGGAAGTCTCCGACGTGGCCAACGCCGTGCTGGACAACACCGATGCCGTGATGCTTTCCGCCGAGAGCGCCGCCGGCCAGTATCCGGTGGAAGCGGTCAAGGCCATGGCGCGCGTCTGCGTCGGTGCCGAGAAGCAGCCCACCAGCAAGCTGTCCAGCCACCGCCTGGGCCAGACCTTCACCCGCTGGGACGAGAGCATCGCCCTGGCCTCCATCTACGTGGCCAACCACTTCCCCGGCGTGAAGGCCATCATAAGCCTGACCGATACCGGCTATACCCCGCTGATCATGTCGCGGCTGCGTTCCTCGGTACCGATCTTCTCCTTCGCCTCCAGCCGAGCCACCCAGGCGCGTACCGCCCTGTTCCGCAACGTGCACACCATCCCCTTCGACCCGACCGCCATGCCGGCGAACAAGGTGAGCCAGGCAGCCGTGGACGAGTTGCTCAAGCGCGGCATCGTCGAGCACGGTGACTGGGTCATCCTGACCAAGGGCGACAGCTACACCAAGCGTGATGGCACCAACACCATGAAGATGTACCGCGTGGGCGACCTGCTGGTCTGACCCCAGCGCCGGCCACTGGCCGATGCTGCTGAAAAAGCCCCGCGCAGGTGACTGCGCGGGGCTTTTTCATGACTTGGGAAAGGCCCGTATCGCAAGCGAAGACGACAGCTGCGGATCAGTCACCGCCGAAGGCCAGATAAGCCAGGTGCAGGGCGGCAGCGCTCAGTACGCCCAGGCTACAGACCAGGAGAATGATGCGCTGCAACGAGCGCAGGCGTCCTTCCCGCCGGTCTTCCAGTCGGGTTGCTTCGATCAGGGCTACGCTGGCTAAAGGTTGTTCACGCATCGTCTCGCTCCTCCCTTACTCAAATGCACTATATTCTCATTCGCAAATGAGTCAAGGGAGTCGGACGAGGACTGGACGGACTGTGGCAGAATAGCCGGTTTGGTACGAACAGCCTGGGTGAACGATGGCGTTACGTTTCGAACGGCTCAAGTGGCACGACTGGAAAGGCGCCTTCACGGAGCGCAACTATGAGCGTGGCCGGCGGCTGGCGCTCGATGGTTTGGTGCGCATCCACTCGGCGGCCAACGGCCAGGTCTACGCCGAATGCAGCAGCCCGGCTGGCCCGGCCTATCGCCAGGCGATCAGCCTGCGCCCGGGTGAGACCGCCTGGCGCGTCCATGCCCGCTGCACCTGCCCAGTCGGGCGCAATTGCAAGCATGCCGCCGCCGCCCTCATCGAACTCGAACGGCTGCAACGCAGCCAGGCCGAACTGCCCACCGCACCCGTCGTCAGCCAGGAGCTGCCGCAACCGGTCCTGACCCTCGGCAGCCATACCCAGATCGATTACGACCGCCACATCGGCAAGATGAGACCCACGGTCCGCCACCGCGCCGCGCTGGCCTTCCACTACGGCAAACGCCGGCTCTTCGGCCCTCCTCCCCGGCAGCCGGACGGCGACTACCCCGCCCGGCAACTACAGGCCGAACAACGCTGGCGACAGATGCTGCTCGACTTCGGCCTGCGCCTGGCCACCCGTCGCAGCGCCGCACTGCCGGAAGAATGCGGCGAGATGTTCGAGCTGCCCGACGATCCCGCCTGGCTCAAATTCGTCCAGCAGGGGTTGCCAGTGCTGCGCGACGCCGGCTGGCAGATCGCCGCCCAACCCGAGTTCATCTTCGACTTGACCCCGGTCGGAGGCTGGTACGGTCAGCTCGAAGAAGTCGAGGACCAGACCACTGCCGGCGGCCTCTTCGACGTCGAACTGGGTATCCGCATTGGCGAACGGCGCGTCAGCCTGATCCCCTTGCTGATCGAAGCCATCCGCCGCGAGCCCTCCCAATACGAGCCGGCGACGCTGGCCAAGCGCGCCGACGACGAACCCGTGCTGCTGCGCATCGAGCCACCCCGCCTGGCGGGCCAGACGGGCCGTGCCCAACGGGTAGCCGTGCCCCTGGGGCGCTTGAAGCCGATCCTGCAGGTACTGGGCGAACTCTATGCGACGACCGGCCTCGCCCATGACCGCGCACTCCGCCTGCCCCGGCTCGACGCCGCACGCCTGGCGGAGCTGGACGAGCGCCTGCCGCTGGAATGGGAAGGTGGCGAGCGACTGCGAAGTTTCGCCGAGCGTCTGCGCAGCTACGCGGCCGAGCCGGTGATCCTGCCGGACACCCTGCACGCCGAACTGCGGCCCTACCAGCGCGAAGGCGTGGCCTGGCTACAAGCCCTGCGCGAGCTGGAGGTCGGCGGCATCCTCGCCGACGACATGGGCCTGGGCAAGACGCTGCAGACCCTGGCGCACATCCTCGTCGAACAGGCGGCCGGTCGCCTGACAGCGCCGGCGCTGATCGTCATGCCGACCAGCCTGATTCCCAATTGGCAGGACGAGATCGCCCGCTTCGCCCCCGGCCTGCGCGTCCTGACCCTGCAGGGCAGTGCCCGCAGTAGCCGCTTCGAACGCATTCCCGAGCACGACGTGGTGCTTACCACCTATGCCCTGCTCCCCCGTGATGCGGAGCGCCTAGCCGACTACGACTTCCACCTGCAGGTGCTAGACGAGGCCCAATCGATCAAGAATGCCGCCACCAAGGCCGCCCAGGCCGCACGCCACCTGCGCGCCCGCCATCGACTCTGCCTCACCGGGACGCCGCTGGAAAACCACCTGGGCGAACTCTGGTCGCAATTCCACTTCCTGATGCCCGGCTGGCTGGGTGACGAGAAGAGCTTCAAGCAGAGCTATCGCATTCCCGTCGAGCGCGAGGGCGACGTCCAGCGCCTGGCGGCGCTCAAGGCCCGGGTCCGCCCCTTCATGCTGCGCCGCACCAAGCAGCGGGTGGCCAGCGAACTGCCGCCCAAGACCGAAATCGTCCAGTTGGTCGAGCTCAGCGCGGCGCAGCGTGAACGCTACGAAACCCTGCGCCTGATGCTGGACGAGCGGGTTCGGGCGGAAATCGCCCGCCAGGGGATCGGTCGCAGCCAGCTACTGATCCTCGATGCATTGCTGCGGCTGCGCCAGGTCTGTTGCGATCTGCGCCTGGTACCCAGTGAAGACGACAGCGTGGCCAAACCCTCGGCGAAACTCGCCGCGCTGAACGAAAGACTCGACGCCCTGCTCCCGGGCGGTAGCCGGGTGCTGGTGTTCTCCCAGTTCACCAGCATGCTCGACTTGATCGCCGCGGATCTCGATCAGCGCGGTATCGAGTACGTCACCCTCACCGGGGAAACGCGGGATCGCCGCACCCCGGTGCAGCGCTTCCAGAATGGCGAGGTCCCGGTATTCCTGCTCAGCCTCAAGGCCGGGGGCAGTGGCCTCAACCTGACTGCCGCGGACACCGTGATCCATTTCGATCCCTGGTGGAACCCGGCGGCCGAGCAGCAGGCCAGCGACCGCGCCTACCGCATCGGCCAGGATCGCCCGGTGTTCGTCTACAAGCTGATCGCCCGGGGCACCCTGGAAGAGCGCATCCAGCAACTCCAGCAGGAAAAGGCCCGCCTGAGCGCCGGCATCCTCAGCGAGAACAGCGGCGACTGGCGTCTGACCGAAAGCGACCTGGCCCAGCTGCTGGCGCCGCTGGATCGCTAGGAGTAGAGGGCGCTTCCCCCATCAAGGGCAGGCGCCCTTCGTGGACCGGCGGTGGGGACGCTATCCGCACCGCCAGCCACAGGCTCCAAGCTACTTTTCTCCCGCGCTATCACCCACGACATCCCCGGTCGCATCGATCGCCTTGCTGGACGGAAATTTGTTCGAGGCAACCCTGACCGACAGCACCGAGAGCGACAGTAGGAAGATCCCGCCACAGAGATACAGCAGGCCAACATCCGGTGGCCGGTGGTGCGAGACATCACCGATCAGGTAGCGGGTCAGCGCGGTGATGGCTATGTAGAGCAGAAACCGGATAGGCAGGTGGTTGGTCTTGAAGTAGATACCGACCATGGCACCCAGCTCCAGATAGATGAAGAGCAGGAGAATGTCATCGATGCTCGCCTGGCCTTTGTTGAACATCTCCATGAAGGCCATCACCGAGGCCCAGGCCGTCGCCGCCCCGATGGCGAACAAACCGAAGTAGTGGAAACCTTCCACCATCAGGTTGCCGAGCGAATTGGCCCCGTCGTGCATCCGTTTGCGGCTGTTATCTGCCCACTTCATACTCAATTACTCCATTAATTCGAACGGCGTGGCGTTAGGCATGCCAGCCAGTAGGCCGCGAAAGGTGTTGCGCAAGAAAGGCCTGGTAGGTCGTGAAGCAGAACCTGCCAGGGTTCCCGACTCCAGGTAGGTGAACGACCGCAGGATGTCGTCGATACGGACCTGGCGCGGGGTGGACAGGCCATCCCAAGGGCGCAGGCATTGGCTCGGGGCTGCGCAATTTTCCGCTCGTCAGATCGCTGTAGGGCACAGGCCAAGGCCCTTTATAGCGGGAAGCGACGCTACGGACCAGTGCGCTACTGTCGCAGACTGGACGAGCTGGTGCCGACAGGCTAAAACCTGAGGAAAAGCCCCCAGGGCCTGGAGTCTTATCGTGGAGCCGCGTCTATCCTGCCTCGCCTGCCTGGACCGGCCCGATCCCCGGCTGCTGGAAGCCGCCCTCTGGATCGCCGCCGAACACCATCGCGACATCGATCCGCCAACCCTGCTGCGCTCGCTGGACGATCTGGCGTTGCGGCTAGTCGCCACCCTGGACGGCGACGCCAGTCACTCGGAGCGTGCCCAACAATTGTTACGGCAATTGTGTGAGGCGGGCTTTCGCGCTGCCGAATGGCCGTTGCGCCCGGGCGCTGCCTTGCTCAATGAGGTTTTGGTGCGTCGGCGCGGCCAACCGCTCTCCATCGCCCTGGTAGCGCTCGAACTCGCCCGTCGGCTCGAACTGGACCTGCAGGGCATAGGTTTTCCCGGCCATTTCCTGCTGCGCGTCCCCGGCGCCGACCATCTGCTGGAGCCCTTCGGCGGTCGGCGGTTGTACATGAACGACTGCCGCCAATTGCTGGTGGATCAATTCGGTCCGACGGCGCGCTTGCAGGCCACCCATCTGGCTCCCCTCGCGCCACGCCAGATGATGCAGCGGCTCTCGCGCAATCTGCGCGAGTTGCATCGCCAGAGCGACCAGCCCCTGGCTGCGCTCAAGGACGCCCAGCGCGTCATCGAGCTGGGCGCGGCAGGGGTCGCCGATCACCTGGTCCGTGCCGATCTCTATCGCCAGCTCGACTGTCCCCAGGCCGAGCGCTACGACCTGCAGCACGCCCTGCTGATCAGTGAGGACGATGCCGAACGCGACCAACTGCGGCAGCGCCTGGAGCGTCTCGGCGCGCCCGCGACCACCTTGCACTAGGCGCCATACGTAAAGTATCTGCGCTCGGTGATGCTTCGGACAAAACCTAGCCGAGTAGCAACCAGAGCACCAGCTGGGCACCCAGCAGATTGCTCAGACCGGCCAGCACCATGACCAGCCCGGCCACGGTGCCCTCCTCCAGGCCGACCTCGTAGGCCTTGCTGGTACCGACGCCATGAGCGCCCATGCCAAACAGGGCGCCGCGGGCCAGGGCCGACTTGAGCGGCAACAGCTTGATCAAGAGGCTGCCGAGGATGGCGCCGCCCAGCCCGGTGATCATCACGAAGGCCGCCGTCAGCTCGGGCACGCCGCCGACGTTGGCGGACATCGGCATGGCGAAGGGGGTACTGATGGAACGCGGCAGCATGGACAGCAGCACCCGGTCGTCGAGCAAGAGCATTCGGGCCAGCAGCCAGGAACTGCCGATGGCGACCCCACTGCCGACAACGAGCCCCGCCAGCAAGGCCTGCCAGTAGCGCGCCAAGAGCCGGCGCTGCTGCCAGATCGGCACGGCGAAGGCCACCGTCGCCGGCCCCAGCAACATGATCAGCCAACGGCTGTAGTGGGCATATTGCGCATAGCTCACCTGCTGCCAGAGGGTCGTGGCATAGAGCAGCACCGTAACGAAGATGATCGGACTGACCACATACCAGCGCAACTTGGCGTAAAGCAGACGACTCACGACATAGCCGGCCACCGTAAGCAGCAGCCAGAAGAGTCCGGGCAGATCAAGCATCGCGACGACCTCGCCGGCGGAACATGAAGTCCACGGTCAGGGCGGTGGCCACCATGGTCAGCACGGTACTGAGCAGGATGGCCACCAGGATGCGCACACCCTCCTGGCGCAGCAGGGGCCCGTAGTCGAGCAGACTCAGCAGGGCCGGGATGAAGAACAGCAGCATCTCGCCCAAGAGCAGGCGCACCCCGTTCTGCAACCATTCCGGCTCGACGATGCGGGCGGCGAGCAGCAACAGCAGCATGGCCAGTCCCACCACGCCACCCGGTACCGGCCAGGCGAAGTAGGTCGCCAGCAGCGTTCCCAGCCCCCACAACGCACCCAATCCGCACAGCTCCAGAGCCAGGCGCAGATATCTATTCACCCAGGGCTCCATCTCAAACGTTCATCAGGCGCTCAAGGATACCCAGGCTGACCGGACGAGGACAGCAAACTGG
>Ga0157368_1001269_pt1 | contig 10758 bp, 17 predicted proteins | sample AttbisABBM3_FD_113146 | JGI IMG/M metagenome (GOLD analysis project Ga0157368, IMG submission 113146) | Fungus gardens microbial communities from leaf cutter ant in Botucatu, State of São Paulo, Brazil - Atta bisphaerica ABBM3 | ecosystem: Host-associated > Fungi > Mycelium > Unclassified ...
GTTGTTTAGGGTAGGCTAGAAATAGCTTGCACAGACCATTAGGTATTTGTATATAAGGTAGACAATCCTGTACAGAGTTCTCTATCAAGTTCTCTTGTGTTAACCCAATACAAGGTTCATTCTCTTAACTAACTCTAAGGTTTTGAGTTTGTAACATTTATGATTTTTTCTACATTGTTAGAGAACAAGCAAGTATTTGATTGTTCGGAGAGGTACAGTATACCAACAATTTTCAAGTACAATTTAAACTGTGGCAGTCTCAGAGCTTTGATCTGATCAGCATCAACATATGACAAGTTCTTGATATAACCTTCAATTTCTTGGAGATCTGAGGGGCTAGCGACATTGTTAGTAGAAATTACAACACCCTTGTCTTCAATACATATAAAGTCTGCCATAACATTTGATTTGATGTTTATAATGTGAGTACTAGAGTTTTTTATGAACTTCCTTGAGTTATTAATGTTCATTGGGACTATAACCTGCTTGCGCGATGGTCCCTTTGTAGTTATATTAATGCATGGCTTGGATTTGTTGTTACCACTAATAAGCTTCTGCACTTGCTTGATTTTTTTGTTCTGAAGATTTGGGAATGCTTCCTTAATTTTTAGAGTTTCCTTGGCTATATTCGATGTGGACAGATTGGAAGAAACCTGTGTGTAAGACTTCTTCTGAGCCGAAGGTAAATTCTTCTTGAAATATTTCAAGATTTCGATGACTTTCTTTGGTGACTTTGCCAGAATAGGAGGCGGGAGAGGAGAAACGTAAGTAAGCTTGACAATATCTTTATCTTTGACATTGATAGGAGTTTTGCCAATCTGTGGACTAAATTTGGACTTAATCTTGTTTCTGAACGAAGTTTTGGTATCGTCCACAATCAGACTGTCCCAATGCACTTCGTATAAGGATGAGATAAATTCCCAGGCAGCCTTACTGACACCTTTGAGATCTTTGATATTGTTTGCCTTGTCATCTTCAATTGACTTACCAAGTATAAACTTGCACATTCTGATTAAAGAGTCCTTTATATTCTTGACGTCTGATGCCAGATGTTCCATGGATTCGTGAAGTGAAATGGCACAGAAGTTGCCATCCCAAGACTCGGGGTCTAGAGCTTGGTTGATGTTGTAACTCAACTGAATGTTGACCACGTTGTTGATGTCAGTAGATTCATTGTTTAAGGCCGGGTCAACATGTCCAGCATGTTGTTGCCTTGTGTTAGTAGTGAAGTCAGCCGCCTTGCTGACTTGGTTTGACTGGCTATTGGGAGTTGCGTACTCCAGCTGTGGGCTGTTAGATGGAGCTACAGGATCATCTTCATCCATCCTGTCACTTTCTCTTTGAACTCTTGTGGCATAATCCTTGTCACATTCACTTGAGGACATGGACAGAGTCCTAGGACGGTGTGCGCTGTGCGCTAAGGAGCGACCTCTTACCTCGTTATTAAAGTCGCAATTCTTCTCGAAAAATTCATTGTTTGAGTCGATGATCATGTTTAAAGTGTCGTCGGGAGACATGTTTGGAGTTGTGGAGTGTAATGCAGTAGTAGGAGATGATATATTCCCAAAGTCTCTAATAGGTGCTACCATGCAAGATGGTGGTTAAAGAGAGAGAAGGGTGATGATTATCAGTGGTGGTGTCGAGCAGTTTTTTTCTTCTTCTCATTTTCCGCATTCGGTGATAGAGCCTAAAGTACAACTACTGCTATCAGCATGATTATTTTAAAAATGGCACCGAAGTTTTTCAATAGAGAGTAATCCCTAACGAGTTGTGTATATACATAGACGTGAATTCTCTAGATCAAATTGTAACAAGGTCCCATCCCTTCCTCCCACCACTCCTGGTGTTTCGGGGGGATTCTCAATCCAGCATTCGTAGTATTAAATAGGAAGAGGAATGGACACGAAGTATATATATATATGTACACACATTTCTATAAATCAATCGTCCCGAAATCTCCAAAAAAAAATGAACAAGACATTCCATCCATCCATCCACGACCATTAAACAAACAGAAAACAAAAAACACTCTCATTCAATCACTTCAAATCGACTCCTCTTCTTCTCCTTGCTACCACTCAACGAACCATCCAACAATCCACCTTCTTCATATCCTCTCTTCTCTCCACTACTACTACCCCCACCCATCAATGATGATGATAATGAGGGTGGCAACAACAACGACGACGACGACGATGGCGATAAAATCAAATTCGAACTTGAGCTCGGGTCCGCCGTCGATCCATTCATGGGCAATTCATTCATGATCAATCCATCTCCATTCACAATATTCTGTAATATCATAGTATACTGTTCACCCATCCCAGAAAGTGGATTTTTAATCCGGTTTTGTTCTGGATTCCGATGGTGATGATGTTGATCAACATCATCACCATCATCATCGATATCGTTACAATTATGATGATTATCCATAACTCGTATCTGACCAGAAGAAGAACCATGAGGATGAGAATGATATCCAGACGATAATGGAAAAACCGCCGCCGCCGCTGCCGACGACGACGAATAAGAAGATTCAACTGCAGTTGCACCTGTTGACTGTAATCCATTTTTAAACTGAGGTGTCCGAATTTCCGACGTTGTCATCATCATCATCGTTGATGGTGGATGTGAATGTGTCGATAATGGAGCATGTGAAGCAGCAGAACCTGAAGTCGTCGTCGAAGTAGAAGCCACAAGTCCAGTCGCACCAGCCATAATGGCTTGTTCAAATCTTGGATTCGATAAAGGAGGAACACCAATTGGACGTTGAACTTGATCATTCATTCGTTGAATCGCCTTCAAATGCATGAGGTGTTTCTAAAACCACACACACACAAGATGACGTGAGTCACTTCACTTGAAGAAAGAACAAAATTTCTTCAGAACGTTACCTCGAGCATCTCAAATAACCCAGTCCTCGTGAACGGCTTTGACAAAATATCGTTCATCCCTTCCCGCAAGATCAATACGCGAGAAATAAGAAGAAAACAAACACTCCTCACCAGACGAAATATAAGTCATAATCTCATCCGGCTTCGAATTACTCGTCATAGAAATAATCGGGGTCATATGATCAAACCGACGAATCAACGATGTTGCAGACACTCCATCTAACTTTGGCATTACAATATCCTGATATCAAAAAATTCACCTCAGGTCTAATGAGAGTAGATCAAAATCAAATTACACAACGTACCATCAATACTAAATCATACTTATATTTTTCCAAATTCATCTTATTCACCGCACTCTCTCCATCCACAGCAACGTCAATCGTGCATCCATACACCTGTAAAAATTTAGAACCCAACTTTCGACTCACAATGTCGTCGTCCACGAGCAACACTCGCGGCGAAACAGCCCACCCTGGAACAAATGTCGACCTCCTCACTCGTAATTTCTTCTCGCCAACATAACCTTCAGTAGTTAAAGTTAGAGCGGTGGTATCAACGCTGCCTTTTCTTTTGCCTCTACGAGCTCCAGATTTACTTTGCAAAGAATGTTTCGACCTAGTATTTTTGTTGGATGCAACGAGTGATGATGATGCGACTGACGACGGAAGTGTCGTATGACCTGCATAAGCGGCATTAACAGGAGACGGCATAACTCTCTCTTCCTCCTCCTCTTCCTCCCCCACTTCCTCCTCCTCACCCCCCTCCTGATCTCCCTCCTCCCCTCCTTCTCCGTTCTCCTGACCCAAGGGTCCACTAGGTCCCATGTTCGTCATCGATGGAAGTGAAGGGGGCAAAGCACCCATATTCCATTGATTAGTTGTCATTGCTGGAGACGAGGCCAATTCATCCCTAGGTATGAAACGTCCAAAAGTGTAGAACTGTAAACCTTCACGTGACAGCGACGCCTTGGACGATTCTGAGTCATCGACTGAATTGCCTGCGAAATTCCAAAAGGATGATGTAGTTGGAGGTTGAGATTGGGATTCCGTCTGTTGTGAGGATGGTGGCTGAGAGCAAGGTGATAGTTGTGGCGGTGGGGCAGAATAGTCAGGTGTATTAGATGTGTTATATGTTCGAGTGGGAGGGGTCGAGGCAGTTGCTCCATCTTGTTGCTGCTGGGGTTGCATCTGAGAAGAAGACGAAGAGGTAGTCGTCCATTGAGGATTCGCACTCGGATCAAACGTGGGCGAAACACTACTGGTCTTCATCCTATACACCTGCTCAATCTTCGAAATGGTCTCCATCCTCGACACCCCTCCCGAGTTCCCTGTCGAGAACAACCCACTGGCGCTCTGCCCTGAAGGAGCCCAAGATGATCGCTGGCCTCCATTCCAATTTCCAGATCCATCTCCCGTTGTGGGCGTCCAATTACTTGCTCGCTTACTCATCTCACCCATCTGCATCAACGAAGCTCTACCCACATCCATTGTCGACGTTGACGTCGGTATCGGTGCAGGGGCAGAGACAGGCAACGTTCGAGTAGTGGACGCATCATGACCAACTCTACTGGAATTACTACTACCCAGTGTGGGATACTTGGCATTTTGCGATGGTTCTTGTTGTTGGTGCTGATGTGATTCGGGAGAGGATTGAGGGAACAGAGAATTCGATGAAGTAGAGATCGATGCTGATGAGGTTGATTGGGGGTTGAATAAGTTTGTAGCACGGTCTGTTTGAAGTTTTCCTGTTGAATCGTTTGGACCCAGTCATATGAGATGTTGAGTGCCCAGCGTCCATGATAAAGCCGAGAGCAACGGTATAGATACAAGCAGATCAGATGAACAGAGTCAATCGAACGAGAGCATATAGTCACATAGGCCACGAGTGCCGAGATGTCGATTCCAGTTTCGCCGACAGCAAGCCAGGGAACAAGACATAGTCAGACAACCCAGAGACAGGCGCCAGCCAGAGAACACGTGTAGTGTGTACCATACGGGCAAGATCATCGAGAAAAAAAAGGATATGTTAGCTGTGAGAGATGGAAAGAAGCCCGATCCGTCATCGGTCATACAAGTGCGTGCACACCAAAATAAGGGGATAGATAGCATAGGCCACCCAGGCCATGGTCGACACGGCCAAGTCCAATCAAATGGACAACACGAGTTGAGGTTCCGTTTCGGTCAATGATAGATTCTGAAATAGAATATGGCCAGACGAAGTGGTCTAGGCGGAAATATGATAATAGAAATCAAGAGAAGCATTGGAGGTGTGCAGCACGAGTGGAAAAACCAGTAAAGAAGAAGAGGAGAATGGACTGACCATTTTCATTGCCTATGAAATAGGTGATCAGATTCTGGATGAGGCCGTCCTGCTGGGCCATCCCCTTCTGGAATGCAACGAATTCCACCAGGACGTCATCATAGTTCTTTTCAAGGGTGCGTAGTCTTCCTCTCAAGTCATCACCTTCTTCCCTTAATCTTCGGACTTGAAGTTCGAGTTGATCGATTTGAAACTGATTGTGCGTTTGGGGCGTGGGAGCAGGAGCAAGATGAGGGCCAGCGGTGCCGTTAGTAGCTGCGGCTACGGTTGATGCTGCGAGGAGGGATGTATTTGGGATGGAGGAGAGGGGAGGGAGGGCAAGTGCGGCTGCTTGAGCTTGGACTTGGGCAGCAGCAGCAACAGCGGCTTGTTGTTGTGCTTTGCGCTGAGCTGGGACTTTACGCTTAATGTTTTCGAGTGCGTGACGCCTGTCGGCATGGAAATCGGGGTGGCGGAAAGTCCAGCTCTGGAGACCCATTCATGGAGAGGACAGTGTGAGGGCAGGGAGACGTACATGCTCTCCAAAGTGATTGTCATCGGTGTTCTTGACTTTGTGAAAGTCGTACTTGTTGAGTTGACGGACAAAGGAAGCAAAGTTGGAGTGTTTGAACATGCGTGGAAGAATGGCTCTGGTGAATTCATTCATGTCCTGGACGAGTGTGAATGGAGAGCAGGGCATGGGCCAGAGGAGAGGAGAGGAGAGGAGAGGCGCACTTTGACGACGAAACAGTCGCCGAGGGGACCCCACGAGACCACGTTCTGTAGTGTCTGGTCCTCGAGCATCCTAACACCACTATAGTAGTAACGATAGCCATAACAACAGACTCCAACTCACTTGTACAGTTTCTTTACAAAGTCCGATGTCGAGGGCATCGTGTCGTCGCCCGTCGTCGTCGCCATCGTCATCATCGTGGGGGACTCGTGTGAGAGCAGTACCCCTTCCCACGCCTGGTTTATTTGACCTTGGGGCCTAGCCTAGGCCGTGGGTCTGGACCAATGTCGACCACTCGTCAACTCGTCCTATGCCCCGCTGAGAAGACTCAACAACGACCCTACTACGACCATCTTGCTCTCATCCAGACTCCCATTCCATCCTTGCTGCCACATCAAGTCCTTGTCAAAACTGCCGCTGCCGCATTAAACCACAGAGAAGTTAATCATCCTCATTTCGGCGGCAACGGTCAGTCTCAACCATTTCAGATATGGATCAGAAAACGCATGTATCCAGGCATCGTCTACGGGACTACTCTCGGTGCAGATGGCGCAGGTAACAAACCATGGCAATGTCTCTTCTCCCTCATCCCTTCATCCAGGAACCGTTGTTGCATCGGGAACAACCAATGACCCACTCCTTCACAAACGCGTTTTTCTAACCCCAAGTCGCGGTTGGAACAGCCATCCCATGGCACCGGAATCAGAGTACGTACGTCCATTTCCATTTTCGTACCATCCCTCATTCATGGCCAAGGTTTGGCATCCTAGGTGGTGGAGCAAACCCACCAATCGGTACTTTCTCAGAATACATCCTAGTGGAACGCGATCAGGTCATTCCAACACCCGATCACCTAACCGATGTACAGGCAGCTGCTTGGCCTCTTGCAGGAGTCACAGCCTGGAGGTCTGCTTTTTTCTTCACATCCAACGTGTGCCAATTCAAGGTTGCATCCTAGAGCAGTAGTAGTGAATGGGAACGTTCAAGCAGGACACACTGTTCTCATCACAGGTATCGGTGGAGGTGTCGCACTCACGGCTATGCAATTATGTCTTGCCATCGGAGCATCTGTCTACGTCACAAGTGGTCATTTGGAAAAAATACACAAAGCCGTTCAAGCAGGCGCCAAAGGGGGTGTCAACTACAAGAATGGTCGGTTGGTCTCTCTTTCTCTTGCCCTGGGCATCATTCAAATCACCCCGCCACAGCAAATTGGCCCACCCAACTTGCTACTTGTCTGGATCATCATCAGTTGGATGTGGTGATTGATTCCGTAGGAGGTGATATCATGGTCAAGGTGGCGAAGCTCCTAAAGCCAGGCGGCAGCGTCGTTTGCTATGGAATGTGAGTCTCCTCTGATCACGAGTCATCCTCAGCGTCATCAAAATTTCAGGACGGCTGCTTCGTCTATACCATTTACTATGCGTGAGGTCCTGAAGAATCAGAAAATACTAGGTACATATGTCCTCAAATCGAAAAAAAGCGAAACCCTGATTGATATCCTAGGTTCAACCATGGGATCTCGACATGATCTCATCAATGCAACCAACTTTCTCACTCAACATCGTATCGTTCCATTTGTATCTCATATCATCGATGGTCTTGAATCTGCAGAAGATGGTTTCGAAGTTTTGAAGCTGGGAAAACAGTTTGGGAAAGTGGTGATCAAGATCCGCGAGACTCAAAAACGGGTCTCAAATCTGTGATTCGTCGAAACAGTTGGAATAGATGATCATGGTGGGATAATCTGTTAGTATATAAAACTTGAGATGGATTGAAGGCAAAACACTATCTTTAATCAATGATTTATTACACGGGGGCAGACCGTGGTAGCTACAGCATAACTACTTATATAGCAATGAAAATAGAGGGAAGAGAAGAAGAGGAAAGAGAAGAAGAATATACTATGGTGGGATAATAACAGTATTAGGTGATTTCTTCATGGAAGGGGAAAGCCCCAGGGTTATACTTGAGGAAGGATATGAAATGACTTTGAGACTCTATTTGGATTTCAATAGTTGCTATACTTATGATGCCTTGATTTGATTGGATAAGTTCCACATCAACAGCATTTTCTCTTGGGAAGAATCTCAATCTATACTCTCTTATAGGAGCATGATTTGTGATTGCCCTAGTTGCTCTTGCACACAGAGAGTTCAAGTGACTGATTTGTTTGAGCCAAGGGCCACCTTTTGTATAAGTGGGATTGACCAGGAGATATTTATCATCTAATAGTTCAAGGAAATGATTTCCTTTGAGATCTGACACTTGAAACATCATTTGCCAGTTGCATATGATATTGTTGCATTCATCTTTCTTGCTGAATGGGAGGATGGGAGTGAGGTTGAATTGTTTCATGACTACATGATGAATTTACTTTGCATTGCTCAGACAGCCCCAGAAATCAATGATGTTGTTGGAGTTCCTCTTGAAGAATGTCCTGAGATCTTGGGCTATAGTGATAGTCTGAAGTTGATAAGAATGAGACAATAAACCAAAGATTTGTTTTGCTGAATGAATAGAATCAGTGATGACTATAATGTGAGATGCATCAGAAACTTGATTGATTCTGTATCTGATAGTAAACAATTCTGCCTCAGTTGATGTAATATTGACAGCATGATGAATAGTTTTGGCAATGATATTATAGCCTGATCAGACATGTGATATCGACATGGTAATATTGTTCTTTATACTGGTGCCAGAAATGACAATAACTGAATTGGAATCTGGTGAGGTGTCAGGTGTGGTTCACACTGGGGTTGAAAGTCTGCAAGGTGGACTCGGAGATGTGTGGACTTGTAGAATAATCTTGGCTTCAGCTTATGTGCTGCATTGTCTGTCTGCTGCATGGTCACGATTTCAGAGAATAGGAAGAAGTCTAAGATGAGAGTAAGTACTAATTTGGTGTGTCACCATTGAACACCGTAGATCGAGTTCAATAAGAATTTATCTTTGTTGATTATCAGACTAGTGAATTACAGTGTAACTACTAGTCTTATATACAAGTTCCTACTATAGGAGATGCTCAGGGTTTCAGTGTTGAGACACTGACAGGAGTAACTCTGTCATAGAAGACTGAGTCAAATAAGAGTATCCCTACTGTGGAAGATGGAATACCTGGATGGTTGCAGTACCACCATAAGACATGTTGCGAGAAAGGTGGCCACTATGGAAGGTGGGCTTGTATAATTGGGAGGTGATATTATTGTAAGGATGTAATTTTTAGATGAGTGGACTTGCATATGACATGAGGTATCTTTAAAAATTTTGTCAAGTTTGCAAAAATAAACTTTTTTGCTTTCTTTACCTTTGTGGTTTACTGTGTGAAAAGAAAAGTGGTTAGGAAAATTGTCTACTAGTCTAAAACCAGAAGAAAGTTCTTTGTGAAAAGGATCAAAAGAAGAAAAAACCCCATTAAGACAATTATTGGCATTTACAATGAAGTTTTGAGTCATTGCTTGGATATTAGCTTTTCTAATGAAAAGCAATACAGTGATGAATTCTTTGCATGTTTGTTTTCAAAGAGAAAATTGATTATGTAGTTTGATGATAAAAAAGCAGTTCTAAGTTGTTGATGACCACTTATCTTGAGCAAGTGCAAGTATATAGGAATAAGGCCAGCAATAGCCTCAATTTCCCATGATGGTGATGTGTGAAAAGCTTCCATGATCTATATAGTAGCTCTTCATTGCATTTTTCTTAGTTTCTTGAGAGAGTGTGATAGCAGAACATTCTTGAAATGCCACAGAGGGAATCTATAGAGTGCAATAGATAGAACACACATTCTATAGAGTAGTTGTTTATGGTGAGGTAATAAATTTATCTGTTAAGACATGGTTCACACTTGAAGGTAAAAGTCTATGAAGTTGGCTTGGACATGCACAGAGTGTAGAAACTCCATGTGATGAGCTTGGTGATGTGGACTTGTCAGAATGACCTTGGTCTCAACTTATGTGTTGTGCTTCCTACAAGCCATGTGATCATAATTTCAGAGGATGGTCTTATAAGAAGTAATAAGGAGAAAAGTAAAGCATATCACTATTGACACTAGAGATTTAGCATTAAATTTAGTTGATTATCAGGCTAGCTATTACAAAGTGGTCACCAGCCTTAAATATATAAAATAACAAAAGGCGTCAGAGATGCAAAGTGTTACAAACTTAAGACCTTAGAGTTGATCAAAAGAGTGAACCTTGTATTGGGTTAACACAAGAGAACTTGATAAAGGACTCTGTACAGAATAGTCTACCTTATATACTAAAACCTCATGGTCTGTGCTAACTACTCCTAGCCTACCCTAAACAGCCATATGTGTGTCTTAAGGTCAACATGTGTTGTACATGTTGTATGACATCATCATTCCAGAACCTTCTATATCCTTCTATGTGTCTCATGACTTGTGACCATGTCACCTAATATAACTGATGTATGACAATGTGATCTAGTCATCCTAATTCTAGTTCTAAGAATAAAAAGGGAAATAAATTGAAAAGAAAATAAAAATGGAAAGGAAATGAAAATAATTTAGAGTCCACTGCTTTCAGTTTTGACACAAAGCCTAGATGCTAGTTTTTTCATTTAATATTTCCTTTTCATTTTCTTTGATTTATTTCTTCTTTCTAAAAACTTAAGGTTAGGGTTAGAGTGATGTCATGATCACACTGTCACACATCAGTCACATCAGATGACATGGTCACAAGTCATGAGATTACAGAAAAGGATATAGAAAGCTCCAGAAGAATGATATCATATAATGTGTGCTATACATACTGACCTTAAGGCAAACACATGGTTATTTAGGGTAGGCTAGAGAAGTAGTAGCACAGA
>Ga0157368_1001270_pt1 | contig 10758 bp, 8 predicted proteins | sample AttbisABBM3_FD_113146 | JGI IMG/M metagenome (GOLD analysis project Ga0157368, IMG submission 113146) | Fungus gardens microbial communities from leaf cutter ant in Botucatu, State of São Paulo, Brazil - Atta bisphaerica ABBM3 | ecosystem: Host-associated > Fungi > Mycelium > Unclassified ...
AAGATAACAAGTCAACTGGTTCTTACTCTTCTAAAAAGAGAGGGTTTCGAGTGGAAACAAATGCATCAGGACACGCAATAGGAGCAGTCCTATTATAGGAACAAGATAGCAAATGGAAACCTATTGTATTCTTATCAAGAACAATACAACAGGCAGAACAAAACTACAAGATATATGACAAAGAATTACTTGCAGTAGTGGAAGCTATTACAAAATGGAGACAATACTTATTGGATGTCACAGAAACATTCAAAGTCTGGACAGATTATGAAAATCTCAAGTATTTCAGAGAGCCACACAAACTTAATGGACGATAAGCAAGATGGTATTTAAAATTACAAGACTATGATTTTGTACTATGACATATCTCTGGAAAGATGAATACAAAAGCCAACATCTTATCAAGAAAGGACCATATTGACACCACAGAAAACAATAAAGATGTTTAGATACTCAAAGATAAAATATAGACAAGAAGACAAATCACAGCAGAAGTCAAGATAATAAGAAGAAACCACTATATTGGAAGAAATATGATAGAATGGAACAAGAGAACAAAAAGTGTGCAAGAAACTAGAAAAGAAAGATGGATGAGCATGGGAAGAGAATGGATTGGTATATGTGAATGGGAGAATCTATGTGCCAAACAACCAGAAGATCAAGGAAAGAATACTTCAAGAAAACCATGAACTGGTGAACATAGGACATCCAGGACAACAACAAATGATGGTGTTATAACTCAAAACCCTTAGAGTTGGATTTAGAGATGACCTTGTATTGAATAACACAAGATAACTCAATAGAGAGCTCTTTACAAAATAGTCTACCTTATATACTCCTACAGATAGTCTGTGCTAGCTACTGTGCACCCTACCCTAAATGACCATGTGTAAAGCATGAGGCCAACATGTGGTGTCCATGTTGTATGATATCACTTTGCTCCAGAATCTTCTACTCTCTTCTCTTAAGTCCCGTAATCAGTGTTGTGACCCCACCATCTGATGTGACAGATGTGACAGTGTGACCAATCACTTCTACCCCTATTCCTGAGTTCTAAAAATAGACACAATGAAAAAAAAATAAGAAAGAGAAATAAAAGAAACCAAGTCTACTTTCTTTGATTTTAACAGATGGATCTAATTAAAAGAAACTACTGGTGGCCAGGAATCAAGAAGGATATTTAAAAATGTATTCAAGGATGTTTCAAATGTCAACAGAACCAAGTACAACATATGAAGAAGGCAGGAGAATTATATCCTTTAACAACACTAGAAGGCCCATAGAAAGAAATCAGTATCGATATCATTGGTCCATTACCAAAATCCAATGAAAAGGATGTGATTGTAGTGATTGTGGACAGGTTTACAAAGATGATTCAACTCAAGGTGACAACAACAAATGTGTCATCAGAAGGAATTGCAAAAATTTACTGAGATGAAATTTGGAAATTACATGGGGTCCCAAAAACTATTCTCAGCGATAGAGAACCTCAATTTGCATCAAGGTTTATGGAAGATTTGATGAAGGCATTAAAAACACAATGAATGCTATTGACGGCATATCACCCTCAAACAGATAGACAGACAGAGTAAATCAACCAAGAAATTGGTACCTTCTTAAGACACTATGTTAACTATCAGCAAGATAACTGGACAGAATGGCTAGCAGCAGCAGAATTCCAATATAATGACAAGAAACACATAGCAACAGGATATACTCCATTTGAACTTAACTTTGGATGACATCTATGGAAAGGAGACCTAACTGTACAAACAGAATTTCCAAAACTGGAAGAATTTTTGATCAGTTTACAGAAAAGCTGGGAAGAGACAACCAAAGCAATGGATAAGGCTAAAGAAATGATGAAGAGGCAGTTTGATAAGAAGAGGTGAAACTTACAAGGACTCAAGGAAGGAGACAATGTATGGTTGGAAGCTAAAAACATCCATTCAAACAGACCCTTGAAAAAGCTAGACCAAAAAAGATATGGACCTTTTAAAGTTCTAAAGGTGATTGGTTAAGAAGTATTTCAACTCGAACTTCTAGAAGGATGGATAATCCACAATGTGTTTAATGAAGATCTGTTAACACAATGTAAAGAATCACAATATCAAGGTCAACATGTGGATCCAGCACCATTACCAGACATTATCAATGAAGAAGAAGAATATGAAGTAGAAGAAATCAGAAAGCACTGGAAGAAAGAAAGAGGAACTCAATACCTGATACATTGGAAAGGATATGGGAATGAATATGATCAATGGATAGTGGAAATGGGGTTGCCTCATGCAAAAGGGGTGATTGAAGACTATTGGACAAGAATTTCAAGTTGAAATCTATAAAAGAGGGGGGTAAAACATGTTTTCAACAACAACTCAGAACTCAACTTTCAAAACCAACTTCCAAACAAAAAATGTCTTACCAAACTGCACCCATGTCTCCTAACCCATACATCACCCAAAAACTTAACAATATGGACGAAGCCAAGGCGTTGAAGGAAGAAAGAAGAGATTGGATGAGGATGCACCACAAGACGTTGAAAGGAATAAAGGCAATGATAGATGTACAAAGACAAATCAAGGACATAATGAAGATGGCAGAAGAGGCAAATATGATGATTGCAGAAATGGAAGGATCCATTCTAGAAGCCAGCATCAACAATTGATTTATAAATGCAACAAACATCACAGAGGTATCAGAAGACTTGAGGTACCTAGTGCAAAGTGATATGGAGAGTTAAGTTTTTCAAATCTAAAGGATGTTAGCTGATGAATTGGACATCTACAAAGGAAAAAGGAAACAATTATGTGAATGACAATATTTGAGAAATACAAGATTTATACAAGGAAGAGGTAGAAAAGAAGGAAGAAGGAAGGATCAAAGAAGAAGAAGTAATCTTAATCAAGCTCTATGAAGTTTCTGAATCCACATTGACATCATCATTAGCCCAGACTAGTTTTATAACAGATAAAGTTGAAAACCTCTTCAAGTACATGAAGTTCATTTGAACTCCCACTCAAACAAGAATTTTCAGACCGCCACCACATTATCAATCCCTCAAATCTAGAGGTGAACAAGATTCCGAATTCTTCAAAGAAGTTGCAACTGCTCTAGTGGACAAGAAACATAATACCAAAACAGCAAGAAATGGCTATCAAATTGCTATGTTGCAGAGAGGTCCATATTTCATTGTAGTCGACAACAGGAGACAAGTGATCATTGGCCCTAACAAGAAAACAGTGGCCATCTATGTAGTAGAGGAATAGAAAGTCCTGGTCTAATTCATGAGGACATAAACATTAAAACAGGAGTATTGTTACAATCAATGCCTCAAGGATATATTAGATTAACACAAGAGAACTTGATAGAGTTCATAATACAAAGTATTTATCTTATATATGCTAACTAATAGTCTGTATGAGACTAATACTAACTTATTTTAAAGACTATATATTATTTATAAGATTAACATGTAGTAAATATGTTATATGATATTATTATTTCAGAACTTTCTATATTCTTTCATATAACATATGATTATGTAATTGTAATAGTCACATGTGATATTATACTATGACCTTAACCCTAAGTCCAAAATAAGAAAATAAATGGAAAATAAAATAAACCAAGTCTATTGTTTTTAACTCTAGTAGACAAGTTGTTGGATATAGTTTACATCTTGTTATCCAAGACTTGATAGTAAGTTTTTAGAAGTCTAATTAGCAAATATGTATTATTCAGATATATAAAATATAGGTGTTAGAATGAGCTTTGACTTTAGCTTATATGTTGTATATTTACTAGTTATATGTTACAAACTTAAGACCTTAGAGTTGGTCAATAGAGAATTCCATACAAGACTGTCTACCTTATATACAAATACTTAATAGTCTGTACAAGCTATTTCTAGCCTACCCTAAATGACCATGTGTATGCCTTAAGGTCAACATGTGTATCACACATTGTATGACATTATCTCTTTCAGAATATTCTATGTCCTTCCATGCATCTTGTGACTTGTGACTATCACTGTCACTATCACTGTGTTATATAATGTGCCTGATATGGGACCAAGTGGTGTTGTCACTAACCCTAACCCTAAGTTCTAAAAATAGAAAAATGAAAATAAGAATAAGAAAAAACTAAGTTTACTTCTTGTGATCTTGATATTATACTGGTTGTATATTTTAGAAGAAGTATTTAGAATGTCTGATAGATAAGTCCATTAGAAGATAGAAGATGTGTTGTTATCAACACCAAAAGATAATACTAGTTTCAGTCAATTTTTAGAATAAGGCTTTTTATAGTATAATTACTAACTTATATACTAAGTATGCTATCTAAAGTAATTATCTAGGAATTAAGACTATTAAGTAAGTTACCCTAGTGCTAGACAATCCTTGAATGTTGGGATGAAGATCTATGAAGTTGTTGAGGGTCCAGTAAGAATATCTGAGGTAGAATAAAGACTGTGATATATACTAAAAGAGATTAGGAAGAATAAATAAGTAGAAGAGTATAAGAGAACTTGCTCTTCCAAGATCTTTTTCTTTCATGTTTTTCAGCTGTTCTGCGTTCTGTAATCTTTTCTGGCATCTGCACTCATTTACTTGTCTGCTTTTCTATGCTCCAGATCTCTTTGAGCTGTATACAAATATCTTTGGCCATCTGGATATATTATCTAACTTCTCTTTTCTGTATTCTCCCACTCTTCTATAATACTTTGTGATCTTCCATAGTCTGCTACTGTCATCTGCTCATCTGCTTTCCTGTACTCTGAAAGTACTTGCTAAGTACTCTAGCTTTCTTTCAATTTGGTCTCTTCATTCTGAACTGTCTCTGATTACTTGAGTATTATCATTTCCTGCTTATGTAAACAGAATTTAGAATGAACTTATTATTATATAAAGTAGTCATCATCTTCAGAAATCTCTATTCTGTTTTCTTAAGATTTTCTGAAGGTGAGTATATAATTAGTATTTCTTAGATAATAAACATAAGATTTCCTGGAGGTTTGAAGTGCCCTGCTCTTATACCTAGTCACCCTAACAGAGAACATTATTCATAAGTTGGAATAAATATAACTGGATTGGGATATGACAGTAACTATCATTCTTATATATAGGGAAGAGTTGTTCTAATAATAAGAACTATATGTATTCTAAGTTTGTTAAGTACTATAGAGTTTTTGTCTAGAATTTTACAGAATTTGTTATAAAATGAAGAGGGCTTTGTTTGCAGAGTAATTGTTGATTAGAATGTAGTATGATCTGTTTTGGAAAAGAGTAAATAAGTTTGAATAAGTTAAATATTATCTGAGATAAATAATAAATATAATTGGGTTAGTATATGATAATAATAAAATACTTTTATTTAGATTTCTGATCATATAAATATTATTATTTATTCCTATGTAAATTATCTTGGGACTTTGAAAGAAAGAGCAAATGCAATAACATCTCAAAAATTTGGAAAATAATGTTTCAAATGTTCAATGTTAAAGGAAGACACTTTCTTGACATTTTAGATGATGATCTCCACCCTATAGAATCTTTATACACCAAAGGAGGTTTATGGATCAAATACTTCAGATACTCAAACTTCTTATGTGCATGAGATATAAGAGCCATTATTAATTATACTTCTATAAAAGAATACTGTCTTTGTTTCTTTCTGAACAAGGACTTCAGTTGTCTATATGGGATCTATCTAATTGAGTCAAGATGTCACATTCTCTATAAGTGTAGGAGGTTCAATAATTATTGGAATCTGAGGCAAAATACCATTGGTCACTTTATATCTTTTCTAGAGTTTAACAAGAATATGTTCTCTTTTGGAGAAAGCATCACATAGTAGAGCAGCCTTTGTTTATGCAATAGCAATTATATTTGTCTTCTTATCTTTCTTTTCCTCTTATTCTTTTTCTTTTTCTTTTCTTTTACATATTGTTTGCTCTTATGTAACATAGTTACAAAGTAGCTACCATAGTCTGTCTATATGCTCTGTGTAATAAATTGTTAATTTAAAAAAATAGATATTATTATTTCTAGGTTATGTTATCATTATTCTGCTATATTATAATAAACTCTAGAATATTTAGAGTAGCTGCTATTTTCAGGAAACTTTATTCTATTCTCTTAGGTTTTGTTGAAAATAGGTTATACTTAATGTATTATTATTTCAACAAATAAAACTTAGGTTTTTCTGAAGCTTAAGGCATGAAATTTACACCTTCACCTCAGTTATCCTAACATCTCTTACTTTTATTTGCTTTTTCTACTCTTTGAAATCATAACTATGTGATATATAGTTATAATATTAAAAACTTATAACAAATACATGTTATTCTTATAGTATATATATATAGGTTTAAGTACCAGAGCCAGCTTCAAAAATAGCCACCACATACACTCTCTCATATCATCTACAAGCACCAAATATAACTTTACCAACTGTGAATGTATCAACTTACATAGGGATAGACTTTGTAAATGCAATCAGAAATACTTCTGATAATTATGATGAGGTGAGGGATAGAACATCTACTCCTGACAAACATTCTTCTAGGGACTCTTTGGTGTCCTCAACTGTATCATTGGTAGCCTACAGCAAGTGAATGGAGATGAACAACAACATAGATACTACTGAGCTGCCTCAACTGTCCTATACAATACCAAAGAAACAGAACAATTATATCAGTAAGGTGGCTAACCCCAAGGATAACACAATGTAACAATGTGTTTTAATCAAAGGCCTGGCCTTCAATACTCCTAGCATCTCAAAGCTCCCTTATGTTGATAATGATAATAACGTCATCAACATCCAACTACCATATGATCCTAATTGCCCTACAGAACCTGATCTATAGAATGGAAGTTTCCATCCTATCTCCCTTCACAGATCTCTTGAATATTTAGCTTCAGATTCCAAAAACATCAAGGATTCTTTGAATTTTATTGCCAAATATATTTCCAACAAATAAATTGATCTTGCAAAGTCCAACAACATACCTCTGGTGTTGAAGTTCCTCGACTCCTGCAATCCAAGTCCTATTTGAAAATAATAGACATTCCTTACTTCCCTCACAACTCACAGGAACATCTTTCTTCAGAAGATGTCTTGAGAATATCATTAAGCAAACCCAAATATTTGATAATGTCGTTCTTGCTTCAAAGCTACGAGTTATCAAAGTTTCTCCTAAGTCAGATATGTCTATCATTTGGATTAATATTTGGGATGTTTAAAGTAGAAGCAAGGCTAAAGGTCTTATCAATTGATGCTTTAATGTTGGAAGATATATTGTTACCATTAAAGGAGCTAATATGAACTCCAGCATACCTTAATGTAAAAATTGCTGGAAATGGGAACACACTATCCTATTGTATAAGATTCAAGAAGCAAAATACATCAAGTACAATGGCCTATATAAATCTGAAAACCACCACCAATTTAGTTAGTACTACAAAGCAAATGACAAGATCAATCCACCATGCCTTGAAACTAAAAAATGAGAACCATGCCCACATATTTTTAAGTGTTTAAATTGCCAAGGTGACTATTAGGTAGACCCTAACCTATGTCTATTCTGGAAACATAGGTTCAACTAGAAAAGACTATCGAGATTTGTGAAGACAGGACCAAGTCGATTTGCTCAGTTGTAAGCAGGATTTCGCAATGATTTGTGACATTTTAAAACTCTTTTCTCAAAATGTTCACAAAAATAGTCTCATTGTCAATACCATTTTAGAGACCCAAACATCATTTGATATCATATTTATTCAAGAACCTCTGTGGTCAATTATTTGATCTATCCCTAACTCCACTAGTTGTAAAGGAGAAGAACTTGTCAGAGTTCCTCATCATCCTAACTGGCTTACTTTCACCAGGTCTCCAACAAACCAGTCTAATTCACTAAGAATTTTGATATATATTAATATTTGTATTTCTCTTCTTTGTTTCTCTTTGTGAAATGACATTCTTAATCATAGAGACATTTCCTGTATCTTATTTTTCAATCAGGGTTTTATTTTCTTTTTGATTAACATTTATTCCAATTCATCTCAATCAGCCTTAAAGTATCTTAAGGATACTGAGGTTTTTATTCTAGTCATAGTGATACTCTTTTTGATATAGCAGATTTATTTTTGCTTGAAATTTCTGATCTTACTGAAAATCTTCCTACTAGGTTCTCTGACAATGATCGAGACTCAAATTCTGTCTTAGATCTGGTGTTTCTTTGACCATTCTCATTGGAATTCAATAATTATCATATCTATCCAGATTGGGGGCTTTTATCTGACCATGCCCTAATTACTATTGATATATCCATTAGTGATAAATAAATATCAACCAAACAACAATCTCTTATCAAAGGAAGTGATGAAGAAAGTCTATTCCTTGAGGATCTTACTCAAAGTATCAAAAATTTGAACACTTCATCTATTTAAAATTCTGAAACTTTAGAAGAAATAATTTGAAACCTTTTGATCAAAATTGAGGACATATAGTTCAAACACTCAGAGACAGTCAACATAACCAGACACTCTAAAGCTTGGTGGAATGAAAATTGTCATAAAACACTAAATAAATATTGACAAACATGCAGTCTAGAAAATTGGAAAGACTTCAAAAAAATGGTCAAAAAATCCAAACAAATCTTCTTCAATGACAAAATAGATGAAACTGCAAACAAGAAGTATGGCCCATAGGAACTAATGAATTGGGTCAAGAAATGCAAACTCCCAGTTGTTGAAGCTATTCAATTTAAAGAATATCCATGTATCGAGCTAGAAGATTTATGGAATGCTCTTCATAGTTCTTTCAATTCTGCTCAATTCTAGAAAGTTGACATCTATTTTCTAAATGAAATTCTAAACAAGGCCATCATAGAGTGGGCTCTGTTTTCCAAGGAAGAACTTATCAATGCTATTGAAAAGTGCAACAATCCATTAGCTCCTGGTTCTGATAAATTAACATGGAGTTATATCAAGACAATCATCAAAAGCAAAGAGTACATCAGTAAATTCATTGATATCACTAATGCCTGTATAAATTTGGGACACTGGCCATCTCATTTCAAGACATCAATGACAGTTGTTATTCCCAAACCTAACAAGACATCTTATGACTCACCCAAGTCATTTTGCCCTATTGTTTTTCTTAACACAATAGGAAAACTCTTTGAGAAAATGATTGGAGAATGTCTTCAATTCCATATAATTTCCAATAATTTCATCCATTCTTGTCAACTTGGAGATCTTAAATAAAAAATCTTCTATAGATGCAGGGGTCACTCTCACTCACATTATTTGATTGGGATGGGTTAAAAACCTCACCATGAGCATACTAGCATTCAACATCGCCCAATTCTTCCCCTCTCTTAACCATCAGCTACTCTCTCTTATCATGGATAAGGTGGGACTTGATTGTAAAATCTTGACTTTCTTCAAAAATTATTTAGTAGAAAGGAAAACAAAATATCTTTGGAACAATTTCATATCTTCTCTCTTTTATGTAAACATTAGCATTGGTCAAGGATCTGCACTTTCTCTGATTCTCTCTGCCCTTTATTTATCTCTCATTTTTCATTCTTTGGAAAATTGCTTAAAAATCTTGAAAATACCCATCTCTATTATTTCTTTTGTTGACAATAGATTATTCATTTCTCAAAACAAATCTATATCACATTCTAACACAAATCTTTTTTGTAGCTACAATGTAATATCTTCTCTGCTTACAAGATGTAGTCTTGTTGTAGAGTATAGAAAAACTGACGTCTTCTACTTTTCTAGGTCTCAAGGAGCATTTAGTCCTCTTCCTCTCATCTTATCTGTCTTAGGAGGTCCCATTCTACTCCCAAAAAATATATGGTGATATCTTGGTTTCATTTTTGACTGAAAACTCATATTTAGAAGTTATATAGATTTCTATGCCAACAAGGCAATTTCCACAGTCAAGTGTATGAAAATGCTAGGAAATTCATTGAGAGGTATCAACCCTCTTCAAAAAAGAAGACTTTATAGGTGTTGTGCTTTATCTATAGCCCTCTATATGTTTCTGTTATGGTACTACAACAAAGAGCTGCACTTTGGATATCAGGTGCATTTCAGACTTCTCCTACACTAGGGATCGAAGCCATATCTGGAATCATCTCTATACATTTTTACTTAAAAAAACTCTATGGAAGATTCCTGCTACAAGAATTATCTCTTCTGTTCAATCATATTATCAGTAGCATTCTCAGCTCTAGCAGGTTGTAAGAACAAAGTTGTCATAACACATCCATCAATTACCTCACACCTAAACAAAGACTTTGCTTGAAATCTCCACTTATTGATGTGGATAACAAGCATAATGAATTTTCTCCTTCATTTTCTTTTTTCAATGAGGAATTTAAACTAGGAAACTGTTTTATAAATTTATTTTCAGATTGTTTTTCTTTCCATTCTTGTGCTCTGTCAATCATATAGTCATCATTATAGACTCCCTACATGCTGCCAGAAGGATCTTCGACTCCTCATTGCATCCATACCAAATTCACTCTACTGCAATATCTCAGGAACTTAGAGAGTTCTTTTTAAAGGATGCTAGCAATTACATTGAATTCTGGGATTGCCCTAGTAAACAAAAGTGGCCATTACACTATTCAGTGGACAAAGACTCCAAAAATATGGTTCCTACACCTTTATTTCTATGTAAATCATCCTGGGATTTTTGTAGAAAAAATGAGTGCAATTTGATCCTCTCACAATGGAGGAT
>Ga0157368_1001272_pt1 | contig 10743 bp, 7 predicted proteins | sample AttbisABBM3_FD_113146 | JGI IMG/M metagenome (GOLD analysis project Ga0157368, IMG submission 113146) | Fungus gardens microbial communities from leaf cutter ant in Botucatu, State of São Paulo, Brazil - Atta bisphaerica ABBM3 | ecosystem: Host-associated > Fungi > Mycelium > Unclassified ...
AGTAATCACATAAGCAAGTAAAGCTCTCAGTAGGCTATCAATGTGAGAATTACAAGAGAACTCAACAAGGAGTCTCTGTTGAATTGCTATCTTATTTATATAAATTACACATGGTCCATGCTACAAATAATTACTCTTGCCCTAATGTCCATGCATTGTCCATAAGTGCACCATGTGTATACTATGAGGTAGCCATACAGTTAACATGCTTCTTGATATCATCCATCTAGACTACTCTAGCCTGCTCTAGTCTCTTCTAGACTTTATGACATCACATCATGTGATAAGTTATGTGACTGCATTATCACATGCCTCTTTATTGTCATTAAAAAGAAATATAAATTCAAAAGAAAAGAAATATAAAATCAAGAAAAATAAATAAAAGAGAAAGAAAAATGTTAGTCCTCATGTATATCATAACATTTACCATTATAGTGTTGGTTGCAAAGAATTGGCAAGGTTACTCAGAGACAATGTGTAAAAGCTGCATAGCTTACTAAAAATCATAATATTAGACAGAAGTTCTCAACCCATAGTAGACTTGACAAGAAAATTAAATAGAATGCTAAGAATTCAAACAAAGTTATCAATGGTGTTTTACTCTTTGACAGATAGGCAAACAGAGTACATAAACCAAAATTTAGAATAGCACTTGAGATTCTTTGTAGATTATTGGCAGAAAGACTAGCCCAAATAGCTTGTTATAATGGAATTTATAGTTAATAGCAAAGTTTATGTAGTAACTAAGATCTCACTATTTACAGAAAACTGTAGGAGAAAGCTACACATAGAAGTGGATGTCAGGCAAAAAGGAAAAGTGGAGAAGGTGACAGAGTTTGTAAAAAGTTTTTATTTATTTTCTTTCTCTTTTATTTTTATTTTTGGTTTTTCTTTTTATTTTCTTTATTTTGGACTTAGGCAAAGGGTGTGATGTGACATCATGCATGATGGTCACATCTGTCACATAGTGGTCACAATATCACAGTCATATAATCATATAATTATATAACATAGAGAAAGATATAAAAGGTTCTGAAATAGATGATATTATATAGTAATAGTATAATGGCCTTATAGAGTGTATATAAACTTTAGAGTAGGTTAGTTATAGTATATAAGATGTATAAGTTTATATTTAGAATCCTATTAAGTTCTCTTATATTACTTAATATAAGAGTGTGCTTTTATCTTATTTCTGAGACCTAAGTTATAATATTTAGACCCTAGCAAGTAGACTTTAACTCAGCTTTCTTGAATAGTGATAATGTATTTGAAGTTTATATGAAACAGCCAAGAAATTTTAAAGAAAAAGAAAAAGAAAAAGTTTGGAAAATTTTCAAGATCATGTACAGAACTATATAGAAAGCTCATAATGTTATGGGTAAAAAAACCTTGATAGGACATTTGAAGGGTATAGTTATTACAAATCATATGCTAACCCATAGATTAGATCATGAATTTATGATAATAAAGATATAATCTAGATGAGAATATATACTTAAGTGCTTCAATATGAACAAATATACACCTTCATTCACTTTCTTACTAGCTAGCCTTGCACTTATAACAGATAATTGTTCTACTTCACTAGATGAAGTTGAGAATATAAAAAATATTTTCCATTAAAAGATCTTAGAACCACTAATGTTATTCCAAGTGCCATTCAACCAGACTTATCTTTCATAGTTAACTTATTATCTAACTAATCATATAACATCCTAGTAATTTTCATAAAACTCTGGACCATATCTGAGAATTTTAAAGTAATTTAAGTAATTATCTGACTACTCTTATTTTTAAATATTATCTCAGTTACTAAATACTAATATTTAAGCTATATAGATATTTTGTATTTCTTAGCTTGAAAATTAACTAGAATTGGCACTTCTCTGGAGTTTTCATGCCTGACTCTTTAACTTCTCTTATATTCCACTTCTCTCTAGTTATCTTTTTTTAATTATAATTACTACAATATATAGAGGTATAATACACTAGCTGAAGCTAAGATTACCCTAAATCTATATCTGTATATCTCAAATGATATTCTTACACTTTATCTGACTTTATTTCTAGTTTTCTCATGAATTGCTTCCTCTTCTAGATATAATACTCTAGTATTTTTTTAGCAGTTGGTTTGTGCATATCTAACTTATTTTAAAGCTATGACTTAGTTCTTCTAGTAGTTTTTATAATACTCTACTAATCTATATGATAGTATGATAGTAACATATGTAACATATAACTATTATATTATATCCTCTTAGCTAAGTCCAAAGAAGGAAAAATAAGAAAACTAAACTATAAAAAAATTGAAAAAAGAATAATAAAAGTTAAGAAGAATAGAAAATATCCCAAGTTGTTAGATATAGTTCATATTTTGTTATTCAAGATCTAGTAAGACATCTCAAAAGTCTAGACAAGTGACTTATATGTTATCTGAGAATATGGAAGACAGGTTGGAACTGTTATGATTACAAGATTTTAGAGTAGATTAAGTAAAAGAATCTTGTTGTCAGAGAACAATAAATTCTATTTTATTTTCATTTTTCACTTCATATTTCTTTTTCTTTGACTTTATTTAAGGTTAGAGTTTAATGTGACAGTCACACAATCATGTGTCACAGAAGGATATAGAAGATTTTAGAACAATAATGTTATATAACATGTTATATACATGTTTCTTGAAAGTAGGCTAGGATAGTATAACATAAGCTAAGTGTATATAAGGTAGATACATTGTACTTAGGAACTCCATCAAATTCTCTTGTAATTATCCAATCTAAGAACTGTTCTTTTAACTTAACTTTAGTCTTAAGTTTATAACACTTATATTAGAGTAAAATATAAGAGAACTTAATAAAGTTCTACAAACTTATCTATCTTATATATGCTAGGCTACTAGTTTGTGCTACAATACCATTAACCTATCCTAAAGGCCATATTTTATCTATAAGATCAACATATGTCAAACATGTTATAATAATATTACTTCCTTCTAGAATCTTCTATTATATTCCATCATGATATATGATCATGTGACCATGTAACTGTGACCAATGTGTGATACTGGGTCACTTTATATAACAACTTTTGATAATTATATGTAATATTATGCTAGCTTTAACCCTAAGTTCCAAAAATGGAATAAAATAAAAATGGTTAAGTCTAATATTCATGATTCTAATATGAATGACTTTTGGCTTCAGCTTGTATGCTATGCCTTTACTGGTTATACTAGTTGTATATTTTAGAATAGAACTTAGGGAACTTAATAGGTAAAAAACCACTGAAGGATAGTAAGGTGTATTATTACCAATATTGGAGATGGATACTAGTTTTAGTCGATTTTCAAGATAAGCTAGTATAGTGTCAACTACCAGATTATATACTAGATAGCATATTTAGGATAGCTACTTGGAATGTAAACTACTATGCAAGTTACTCTAAATACTAGTAATCTTCAAATGTTAAAGAATGGAGGTTCATGGAGTTAACCAAATCTAGCAAGGCTATCCAAGATGAAATAGAAAGATATTATCTGCACTGGAAGAGGATAGAGAGTGTAAATGAGGATAAAGAGATTATCTGTGGGTTGAGATAAATACAGTTGAAAACAGGATATAACACAAGTTTACTCTGAATATTTCTGACACTACTGAAATAAAGGATTTTTATTAAGCATAGTTCTTGTTTCAAGTAAATATCCACAGTTTATTACATGAAAAGGGATTAGATCAAGTTAAATGCTTATCCATGAAAGATTATAACTGAGAACAGCAGACAATAACCTTGGTCTTAACTTATACATCATATTAACTACTTGTTATGTAGTCATAATTTCAAATGAGGTCAGAATTTGAAAAGAGAAGAAGCAGGTTACTAAGATTTGATGATTAGACTTAAAAAGATATAGAGTATCTAATAATCAGAACTATGGCTAAAATAATAGTAGAACAGATAGCTAAGAAAACACTATATGGTTGTCTTGACTAGTGGTTGCCACAACACAATGCACAAAATTTGCTAGTCTAGGGATGTGGGTTTATATGGATAACATAGAATGCTTACAGAGTAATAATTCTTAACATTCTATATTTCTCCCCTCAAATTATCTACATTCTACTTACAGTCTGTTAATGGCTATGGTCATTTATAATCAGAAGATAAATAAGTAAAGATAGATGACTGAGGTGAGAAATATTTATATAAAGAGGATATAAAAAGTGTACCTAGGCTGATCCACAATATTGAAGTGTAATGGGTCAACTTCAACAATGTCCAGCTCTCAAACCCATCTTCTGTTAGAGCAACTAGGCAAAGTCCACAGAGTTTAGCAGAGTTTGCAATCTCCAGCAGAACCTAAGCTATATTGACAAGACACACTAAAGACACAACTTACCTCCAGGAAAACCTAAGAGAACAGAATAAGGTGTCTGAAGGCAACAGACATCCTATATACCTATGCTATACATTCTAATCTACCAGATCAGCTTACTTCATGAAGAATGATGATAACAACATGGCCAGAGGCATTTCTGGTGAAGCATCTAGAATGTTAGCTAGGAAAGGAAGGAGGGTTACTGTAACCAGCAGCAACAGATAAGGAGGGACAGTGACAATAGACAGGACTGCACTCGGTGGGGTTCAGTGGTGGAGAACAGCAGAATTGACTAGATGAACTCTGTGGGGTGTTTGACATCCACAGTCTGAGGGAGAGGGAAACTTGCAGGCTCTACAATGGACCTCGGTGGTGTTGGGGTATTAGGATTTTGTGAAAGAACTTGTCCCCTTACATCTTCTAGATTCTGATACAAGCGAACCAAAAGAAGCCTAAAGACTGGACTATCTTTGACCAGAGGCAAGATAGAGACGTATGCAATTACAATTAGGTGATCTACTGACTAAACAAACTATAACGAGTGTGATGTATATATTTGTACTAATACAAGTGGTGGTGGCGGCCAATGTGTTTGAAGCACAAAGAGCACAATGGGAGCCGACATACAGTATCAATCAGTATCAAGCGATCATGTTTGTATTTCATATGCTCAGATCTGGAATCTCACTTCATGCCACCAATCTATTCCCCTCTTCCCACGAGCGACTCTCATAAGGTTGACCTTGAGGACGCCTCTAGTGTTCGTCGTAGCCACATTATCGCGACCAGGAAGGCCGCCTTTCGTCCCCTTGCCCTGCTCGCAATCATGTGCGCTCTTGTTTTGACTGTTAGGAAGATTCCGGATGCGTGTCGAATGATAAGGAACAAGGAGGTGATCATGAATAATGTCACTGTCCTGAATGCACAAAGCCTTGGGCGTCATGGCACTAATAGGACTTTATCAACTACTCCGGGGCTACCGAGTTTCTACACGCTGCCCTCCGGCGATAAGATCCCATCAGTTGCTCTAGGTGCGATTGCTTGATTTCATTTCAACATCACTGGCTTATTATCATGCGGTTCAGGTGTCTGGCGTGCAGATCCTGGTCATGTGGGTGAAGCTGTTAAGGTATCTCCCCATCTATTCTCCGATTATCGGGTAATTACTGAAGACCATCATAGACGGCATTGAAAGCCGGGTACCGACACATCGACGGCGCATGGATTTATGGTGTACGTCTATACTCATGTCTTCTTTTTCCTTGTTGAAGATGTGCTCCAGAATGAAGTTGAGGTTGGAAAAGCCATCCGCGAGAGCGGCGTGCCTCGCAAGGATATTTGGATCACCTCAAAAGTAAGCTTCCGCTTTCTTCAGTAGCCATCATTCTCATATACCCATTTACGTAGCTCTGGAATAGTTTCCATGCTCCGCAAGACGTTGAGCCAGTTCTCGACCAGTCCCTAACCAGACTGGGCTTAGACTATCTAGACTTGTATCTCATCCATTGGCCGGTTGCCTTTAAGAAAGGTCAAGGTCAAACAGTCGACTACGATCTCACGGAGAATCCATATCATACTTGGCAAAAGCTCGAGGAAATGGTTCAGAAGGGTAAAATCAGAAATATTGGTGTTAGCAAGTGCGGAATCTGTGGTCATTCACATTGAACTGTAAACTAACGTCAGATTACTCAGTTTCAGCGTCCGAAGGTATTCCCAGGATCTGGGATTGATTCATCCAGGAAAGCTCATTCGTCTGCTCCTAGACTTCAAAACTTGACTGCGAATCCACTCAAATATCCACCAGCTGTTAACCAAGTTGAACTCAGCTACTGGAATCCTCAGCCTGACCTTCTGAAGGTTCGAGTTTCGTTATTTAGCTGGTATCCCCAATTCTAACAATCACTCCAGTGGGCGAAGGAAAATGGTCTTCTGCTAGAAGCATACTCTCCTCTCGGAGGTCAAGATAAGGTCAAAGAAACGCTTCAAGTCCCTGAGATGAGTATAATTGCCACGAAATCCCTTCCGTTTTCCAGCTGAACTGTTGCGCCAAGTTGAGGACATTGCGAAGGAACTTGGCATCACTCCTGCACAAGTTATAATCTCCTGGCATGTCCAGCGTGGCGTATGTCTACCATCTCTCTGGACCCGACACAAATACTGATATCACCGTTAGACTGTGGTTCTTCCAAAGAGTGTCACCCCACTGCGCATTGTTGAGAACCTCCACAGTAAGTACTTAAAATATTTGATCTCAAAACAAGAAGCTAATGTACAATGTACATGGAGTCTACCCCTTACCTCAGGAAGCATTCGCTAAGCTTGAAAAGGCTGCGGTCTTGCATAAGCCCCAGAGGTCTGTTGATCCCAACTGGGGGGTTGATGTTTGGCGCTAGACCGAACAAGATAGGAGTATTCGGGTTGATGGTATGGTGGCCTAAGTTTTTATGTTCCCAGAGTGTCTCGATACATAAATTGCATGTGTTCTCACTCAGTGGGATCGATGTATGAGTGATGTTATGCTTTATCCTTCCGAGTCAACTGAAAATGTTCCACGACTATGTTTACGATATCGGACCATTCTGCCATGGCACCCAGACCTTTTCAATCATGTGAAAATTGGAGTTGAAAGAATAAAGAGACTACCCCTACCGACGTCACCACAAGCCAATGCTTTACCGATCGGGCCAACGACGTTATACTTGACAACATCACGAACTATTCGTAGGTGTTCAACCGTCAGCGGGTGTTCGTACATGAAAGTATTCATTGCGGGGAAGATGTATGTAGGGGTCGTTGGTGTCAATGCCCTTAGTAGAGATGTCTACGGCTGTAGTATTACTCACTTGGGGGGAAGGGAAACAAACTGGGGATACTTACGGCCAGGTTGTCGCAAGTCCCGTTCGAAATTTTTGCTAGGGTATTAGCTGAGCATGGGGCAACAAGCACTATATCTGCCCATCGACGCAACTCGATATGAAGTATTGGATCCCCAATCTTGTACGAATCCTAGCAAGCCGTTGTTTCAATGATTTCATCATTGTTCAAAGTCACTTACCGACCATTCGTCTTCGTCTATCCATATGTGCACACCTTGTGACTCGATATCTCCACGTTTGAAAAACATGAGCGAGGACTGGGTGGATACTACTTCAATTTTGACATTTTCGTACTATACTGGTACAAAAGAGATGGTGATGAGTCCCTTCAACCTCAAATCGATTCCTTTGCGTTCAAGATGACGTACCTCCAACAATTCATGAACAATTTGTGGTGCCTTTATAGATGCCACACTGCCTGTGGTTATCAAAAGGACATGTGTGCATCCTGGAATTCGATTGGTACTGGCGACGAAATGTTTCACTGATGTGGACATTTCACGAGAGTAGCAGAGAAACAAACAACAAGTGGCTTACTTGTACAAAGATGATTACCCCAAAAGAAGGGATATTTTTACAGACTTTGCCAGGAACTGCACGTGCCGTTGCCACACATCTCTTCATCACATCTATATAGCAATATCGATGAATCACTTTCCAGTCAAAGTCAAAGTGGCCATTCTTGACGACTATCAGAACGTAGCTTTTACAAGTACAAATAAATGGTCGACTGCCACCGTTACTTCTGCTTCTGGCAACTGCCCTCTCTCCTCTCTCCTCTCTGTCGACTCATTCCCTGAAACGCTCCATGATGAAGATGCCCTTGTAGATAAGCTCCATTCCTATGAGGTTATTTGCGTTATGCGAGAGCGGACCAAGTTTACCGCATCTCTATTGGACCGGTTGCCAAATCTCAAGTAGGACTAGCTATCTTAACCTTGTACATATTTATGTCCTGTTGTGTGATTTAGATTCATTGCGACAACGGGCAGTAGAAACCGAGGCATCGACTCTGTGCACGCTAAATCCAAAGGCATCTTCGTCTCTGGAACTGACAGCTATGTAGCCCCTGGATCGAACAGCGGATCAACACTAGAACATATTTGGGCCCTTATTCTCGCCTCCGCGCGCCACATTGTTCAAGAAGATCGCAATATAAAGTCCTGCAGTCCTCAATGGCAAAGCATCGTTCCGGCAAGTTTGGGCGGTAAAACGCTTGGACTGATTGGATTGGGAAATTTAGGTACCCAAGTTGCTGAGGTGCAGTAAAATGAACAATCCATGGCTTCATCACTCGATGGGTACATTTCTAGATTGCGAAGCTCTTCCATATGAATATCCTTGCCTGGTCTCCCAACCTCACTCCTTCCCGTGCCTCAGCAGTGCCAGGTGTTACCCACTCCCCGAGCAAAGAACACCTACTTAAATGTTCCGACATTGTTTCTATCCATCTGGTGCTCTCACCTTCTACCCAGGGCCTCATCACTGCTTCTGATCTCGCATTACTCAAACCTACTGCATACTTCATTAACACCTCCCGCGGTCCCCTCGTAGACGAGGATGCACTTGTGAGAGTGCTCCAAGAAGGAAAGATTGCTGGTGCAGCACTGGATGTCTATAGTATTGAACCGTTACCTTTGGATCATCCTTTGAGGAAGTGCGGAGATCAGGTGACTTTGAGTCCACACAATGCTTATGTTAGTGATGAAAATTATAAGGTATGTGCCTCAAATTCGTTACCGCAACTTGAATGAAGTTATTCGCGATGGTCACATGGTGTTACAGGTATTCTGGGCCCAGACAGTGGATAATATTGTGGCATTTTTGGAAGGCAAGCCACTTCGCCTTCTGGCTTAGCATTTACAAACAAGGATACAACTCTGTACTCCAAGTGTAGTTGATATCTTAATTCGGAGCGATGGTGTTGTATAAGATCTAGCTTTTAAGTGTAACAGCTAGTGGGTAAGATTTAGAACACACCTATAATCCAAAGTACTGTATGTTTACATGAGCCTTAACTTTCTTGATCCCAGGATTAGATCCTTATCAAACATATAATTGAATGAAGTAAAAGCACAAATGCTTTGAGTAGAACTGTTATAGATCTATCTGAAGTTATTTATCTTCTATGCCAGATGAGCTTTGCATCAGTCCCAAATAAATTATATTGCGGGGAGTTAGTCTCTATAGTATTTCTTTAGCTTTTACCATTGTTTAAGACACCAGTATCTAGTATTTACTACTTCAAATCTCTTTCATCCACTCTCTTCTCTTTTTGAAATTACAACTATTACAATTCAAGACTTAGTGACTAGTCAAGAAAAGAATATTGTATTAGAGTTAATACAAGAGAACTCAATAGAGTTCCTAGTATAAAGTTATCTACCTTATATACACCAGGTCAATAGTCTATGCTAAGCTACATCTAACCTACTCTAAAGACCATGTGTTATCCATAAGATTAACATATGGTAAACATGCTATATGACATCATTGTTCTAAAACCTTCTATGTCTTTCTTCCATGTTATGTGATCATGTGACTGTGACATGTGTGTCAGACTTGTGACATCATACTGAACCCTAACCCTAAGTTCCAATTAATGAAATAAAATAAAAATAAATAGAATCTATCATCTTCAACTCTAACAACAACTATATATGTTACGATTGATATCTCATGTTTTACAGATAAATACTTCATGGACAACATGTGTTAGGATTTTTCTATTTCTGTTTCATTTATCTATTGCATCTTGTGGTATCTTCATATATGATCAGTCAGCACCTTATGTAATAGTGGAGGCTTTCTCATATTTCTCTTATTGTTCTTTCATTTCTAACATATGTATTCTTCATGGTCAATAGGTATATATAGCTGTAGATACTCTCTTGTATCCTCATACTTTACCAATTGATCCATTCCCCATTCTTATTCAAGTCTTTGTCTAAGTTGCAACCTGAGCCAAGCTAAGGTTATAACAATATAACATATAGTTGGTGTAATATATGTGTTATGACTTAAGTTGTAGAGATAAGATAAAAGCATACATGTGTTATTTGAGAATATAGAAGACAGATTGGAATAACTCTTGGCTTTAGCTTGTATATTGTACTTTTACTAGCTATACTGATTGCATATTTCAGAATGAGGCTTGGAAACTTAATAGATAGAAAACTACTGGAGGGTGGTGTTGTGGCAACCACTAGACACAAAGTCTAATAATTACACAAAGTAGTAAAGCTCTTAGTAGGCTATTGATGTGGAGATTACAAGAGAACTCAACAAGGAGTTTCTACTGTATTGCTATCCTATTTATATAATTTATATATGGTCTATGCTGCTAATAATTAACCCTACCCTAAAGTCCATGTATCATCTATGAGTGCACTATATATACACTATAAGATTGACATGCTGTTGACATACTCCTTGACATCATCTATTTAGACTGCTTCAGCTCACTCTAGTCTGCCCTAGGCTTTATGA
>Ga0157368_1001274_pt1 | contig 10738 bp, 10 predicted proteins | sample AttbisABBM3_FD_113146 | JGI IMG/M metagenome (GOLD analysis project Ga0157368, IMG submission 113146) | Fungus gardens microbial communities from leaf cutter ant in Botucatu, State of São Paulo, Brazil - Atta bisphaerica ABBM3 | ecosystem: Host-associated > Fungi > Mycelium > Unclassified ...
CTTAAGTCAGATATCAAGTGGGAAGTTCACAAGAGAACTCAACAAGGAGTCTCTGCTAAATTAGAGTCCTATATATACTAAATACACCTGGTCCATGCTACAACCTCATATCCACCTCATTTCCTACTCAAGGCCACCATGTTGTATACATGTGCCCTGACATCATCTTCTAGATCTTTCTACTATGTTCTAGGCTTATGATGTCACATTCATGTGACATGTCATGTGACTGCGATGTCACATGCCTCTTCATCGTTACTAAAAAGAAAAAGAAAAAGAAATTCAAAAGAAAAGAAATATAAAATCAAGAAAAATAGATAAAAGAAAAAGAAAAATGTTAGTGTCCAAAGTGTTCCATAACAGACACACCGAATCAGTACTCATCTTCATCTCAGACTTCATTTAATCCTCTGAAGTTGCAACCATATGGTAGACAAATGGTACAGCACATAAGCTGAAGCCAAGGTCATTCTACTAGTTTACATCACTAAGTCAACCCCACAGACTTTCGTCTCCTAGTGTGAATTATGTCTAACATGATTCTAGATAAAGTTAGTCAATTTAGTTTAAGAAAACATTATTAGCAATTGTGCAAAACATTATATGGTCTCAAATAAGCAGAAAAGCAGTAGGAGAAGTTCTATAAAGTTTTAATAAAGCTTGGCCTTACTTATATGTTTGCTAATGATTATCTATATATCATGAGAGAGAAAGGCAAAATTGTTCTTATTATATTAGTGTATGTTGATGACATAGTGGTAGCTACTCTAGGGAGTATATATATTGTATCTTTTAAAACAGTACTTAGCAACAATTTTGACATCACCAATCTTGGAAAGCTAAAATTCATGTCAGGAATTCTTGTTACTTATGATTGCACTAATTGACTTATCTTTCTTAGTCAATCTGTGTATATTTACCAGATTCTTACTCACTTTGGCATACAAGATGCTACACCTGTTTCTACTCTCTTAGCTATCAAGCACAATTTGTCTGTTTATCAGTCACCCACATTAGAGGCTGAGAAGTAAGCTTATAAGGAGTATGTAGACAATATTCATTACCTCTCCCTAGTTATATCTCTTCTTTTCATGACACAAACTTAGTCTAACATTTAGTTTGCAGTCAACCTCATTACTTAATTTGGAGGCAATCCTAGTGTTACTCACTTGCAAGCTACAAAGTATATTCTTTATTATCTTAGAGGCACCATGTATTTTGGTTTGGTTTTAGGAAGGTAGACAAAGAAAAGTTTTGACTTGATTAGATAGACTGATTCTAATTAAGTATAGGACTTTGATGACTAGTGTTTAGTTAGTAAGTTTTTTAACATTGCTGGTGGTTTCATCTTCTGGTCTTCAAAGAAACAACCAACCATCACAACCTCTTCAATTGAAGCAGAATATATAGCTTCAGCCAGTACTACCAAGGAAGTTGTTTGGCTTCACAGATTACTTGAAGAACTTGATTCTCCCCAGACTACTGTGATAATAATCAATGTTGATAATTAGGGTTGTATTACTCTTACTCATAACTCTGTTGCTCATTCTCATACTAAGCATATCAACATTTGGCATTATTTTATTTAGGAGTGCATTGAGCAGGGAAAGGTAGCATTCTATTATGTTTCTACTATGCAGATGTTGGCAGACATTTTTACTAAGGCTTTGTCTTGTAAAGTCTTCAAGTGGGGTTGGGTGTTTTGCCTGTTTTGTGATATCTTGCTGAGAAGAAGTATTGAAGTGTGAGCTGTGCTTATTTACTTCCTCTTCATTCCCATCTCATTATCACTCCTCATTTATTCTTCATTTTATATTTCTTCATTTCATACTTCCATTATTTTTTTTTATAGTCTTTTTAGTTATATTCACTGACTTTCATTATTACTATGTAAATAGATACATACTTGAATGGTCAGCACTGAGTTCATAGCTAGACTATACTAGGGCCAGTTCTTTTCCCCCTGGTCCTAGATATGTTCTCAACATCTCTTGTTGTTCTATCTACTTAGTTCTTTTTTCTCTGGTCCTAGTGTCTCTCAAATACATTTATTCATTTATCCTGAATTACTGTGTCTCTATCTTGTTACTTCAGGATTTAGTTGAATTCCTGCAAAGGAATCCCCAAGCATTTTGCTTCTAAGGTAACATTAACTAATGTAGTGTAGTGTATGTAGAACTTACCACCTAATCATATGAGTCCTCTGTTAAATTGATATTGCTCTGCAATGTCATCCATATGCTCTCTATTATATAAAGGTAGACTAGTCATTGTTGATAAAGAGAGAACCTGGATGCACTTGTCATAGCTCCAGTAGAGTCAAGAGTAGTGCCTGGTTAAATAAGCCACCAGTTGTTTGGGGTTTCTTCCAACATCCTCTACTATTTCCTCCCTTTATGTCTGTCTATATTCTTCCTCTTTAGGTAGACTTGTTTACTGTGGATTGCGACCGAGCACCATATAATAAATTGATGATATAAAATATCAGTTTTTGACTTAATATCTATTGCACATGTTCTCATTACCAATGGAGGGCAGCCATAGTTAGTGATGAAATGGGCTGTGTGACATTCTTGGTGAATATTATTGTGCTTATAAAATTTATGAATATAGCTGTCCTTCTCACCGACATGTTACTGTTCTGTACATCAGTCTCCATAACTCAGGAGATGACATTTATACGATACTAGTGGTGGGAGGAGGACAACCAGAGCAAGATACTTGTGTCTTTGAAGCGCAGAAGACTATTCTCTTATGTGATATTGAGAAAAACACTGGAGTATAATTTACACTCTCTATATATGATAAAGTAATTTCAATGTTCTAGTAAACATACTTCAACCAGTTGTATCAGTCTCTATAGGAATTTCCGAGTATAAAAACTTACAGTGAATTCGTCATTCTGTAAATCTGTCGTGTCATCGAAGGCACTACCTCCCATCAGTAAACTAGGGTCATCACTACCTGTTTTTGAAATTTCCAGATTTTCTCTTGCTTTAGCGATTTCGGCTTCCTGAACGCTCAACATAGAGTAATCGATTATTCGGGCACCTGTTCCATCATCAGTTCTTGAGTCTATTGGAAGGCCTTTGGCCTGCGTACTTTTACCGGCAAGTACTCTGCGCCTCATGTTTCTAGCGTTAAGAAGGTGGAGATACGAAGTCGTGCAGCAGACGATAACGAAGCAGGAAGCATAACATGCTAGCATTGCCCTCAAACCTGCAGTATATCCGTCATACTATGCCTCGCTTTTTGACTGTTAGAGGGATAACTACCACGGGTATAATAGGGCTGGTCCTGAGGCTTAAACAATAGGGGGCCAACCTAATTGGGGAAGAGTGTGAATATGTATCCTGTAGTTAGATACCCAGTTAAAAGATGTACAATATTACCGCTAACTGTTCCCATTGTCATGAATGCCGTAGTCTGGAATCATTTTCAGTCTCTATCCCTAATTTTTTGTGTCGGATTATCAAGCATACCGTAGTTTTCTTCGTGTGTCCTGCGACGTTTGTACTTTGCCAATTCAAAATAAGAGGAATGATAGAGCTGTGGCAGGCCAACATGTAGTATGCCAACAATAAAAATGGGTGGTCTTCACGCGACCTTCCAAGGCACAAAAGTAGGGCTTTTGGCAAGAGTCTGAGAGCCTAGTATATTATTTCAGAGAAGAGGCACACCTGTCCCTGTGATACATGGAATTAGTAGGATAAGGATTACGGGTGATTTCATCCTGAATCGCTTCGCCGCCAACTTCAATGGTATCAATAGTAACTCGGTGCACATAAAGAGAGGGGGAAAAGATACTTACAAAAGCAGTGAAGATGGCGAAGACTTGCATCATTCCAAACGGCATGTTAAACAGCATAACTTCGAATCTATATGGATGAATAAACCTGTGCCCAAAATCTTCAAAACGAGCCTACCCGTCGAATCCAAAACCCTTCAGGATTAGAGGACCAAAGGTTCCAATTCCTCCAGCAGGGATGGCCATCAAGAACATGAGCGCCATCCAACACCAGGACTTGAGGTCAGTAATCATTTCAAACGCCTGTGACATTCTGAAGGATTTATTCTCAACTCCTTGATTGTTTGCCCGTAACCGCTAAGCGGGCGGGGGTCAATCGAAAAGCAAGATATAAATGACACCTCTCATTACCTTTACGGCGATGATTTTTTCATCGTCCGAGAGAAACTTGCATTTTGTTGGGTTGTCGGGAAACATGAGGAAGCTGTTCAGGGGGAAGGTGAACTTCAAACATGCTAAAGTATTGAAAGTGGCACCTACCTGATCATCCCAACGACTATTGTAATGCTTCCGAGTAACAGAAAGATGATTTGGTACCGGAAGAGAATTCTGGAATGTATATGACCAATGCCATACATGATAAGGCTTCCAAAAACGTTTCCCCATCCGTTATTGGAATACCATACTAGAAGTGTTTCAGCTTACTTAATAGGCAGAAGAAGAGTTTGAGTGTTTACATGCAACGCGGAATCCCTGTTCATGGCGACGATACCAGATTTGGCCGACTAGGATGAAAGCGGGCTGTATCGAGGCTTCGAACGCCCCGAGCTTCGGTTCATTATCATCAACCTGGTGGGATAGAAAGGCGATGGCAAGGACAACGTACAAAGAATCGTCCGATGAGCAGACCAGTGAACCCTCGAGTGGCTGACATACATGCCAAAATCGCCCCCCAGGATGCAACGATGAAGGGGATAAATTTCGAAAGCGGGAACCTAACCAAGAAGTATGCTGATGCTGGTTGAAGCAGAAGTTGTGCTATGCTGAATGGATGTTATATAGTACACCCAGAAGGTTGAATAGCATACAAAACTATGGATCCCAATAGGGAGTATTCTCTCCCAGTGAGGTGTGCGTCGCCGATTATACCAAATACGGAGGAAAATGAAAGGGTTTGCTTATCCATGTCTGGAATCACCTTAGCCGGAAGCCTGAGGCTCAATAAAATACATACACTGCAGAAAGTATATCACAAACATGATGGGCATAATGCTATCTGAGCGTCAGTATTGGCCAAGAAGAGTGACCAGAGCCTGTACCAGCGATCGATTTTCTTGAGGACTCTTGCATCTTCGTCTGCAGTCACGTATACCTGTGGTTCTGCGGCGAAACACCTGATTCCAATACCTTTATTTTGTTTTGTGTCCTCCCCAAGAGTCTCTTCCAAAGGTCTTTCAGATATCATGCAGCCGATGGACGTAGCGCGAGAACAAGTAGAGATTAAGATACCAATGGAAGAGACTAGATTTCATAGAATATATAGACCATTGCTGAATAGTAGCCGAAGGGCAGAATCCCCGCATAGGCGTCTCCATGGATTAAGCTCAGGGAGTTAATGCTAACTACTGGCCATTGGATTTGGTTATGGTGGAACCTCGTATAGAAGACTGAGTACGGACAGATCATTGCATTCGTACGGTGATGCATGTAGAGACTACCGAGGGGGAGTTGTTCAAAGTTCTTCTGAATCGAAGTCGATTTCCAGTGACTGATCTGCTTCATTTGTAATCAATGCTTAATAAGCCGGGGCTCGAAAGTAATTTTAATTTTCAACTCTTGAGGTCTGCTAGATTCTATCCAGTGTCGTTCGTTCCATGGATTGTTCTGTGCGTACGTTTGTTCTACTACTGCGTAATCTTATACAAACTGCAGATAGGGTTCAAACGTGTTGAATCGATCCATGCAAAACCTCTGGACTGCTCATAGGCGTACTAAGATTAATCTCAATTCCCTGCCTTCACCAAATGCCTCTCAAGTGCCAACACCCCCGACAGAGGATGACTCTGTTCCTGTTCCTGCCCCTCCAGTATCTTCACCAAAACAAACTCAGTCTCCCATTCCAGAAGCACAAGCCTCATTGCCAGAACCCCAGCCGGGGAAGCGCAAAGTGCGATCAAGCAGGACAACTGAAGAAGGTAACACAAAACGGACAAAAATTGCTCCTGCATCTTCCTCCGCCTCTGCTTCTGGACCTAAAGCAAAAGACTATGCTCCTCCGACTGCTCGTTTATCAGATCTTGGCGGTGTCGAAGCATGCATCGAGAAGATGCTTGAACTCGTTGCAATGCCCCTATGGCACCCTGAAGTTTACCTCCATACGGGTGTTCAACCTCCTCGTGGAGTCCTATTGCATGGTCCCCCAGGTTGTGGCAAAACCTTACTGGCGAATGCCATGGCCGGTGTGAGTCGCTTCGTGATCCAAAATGATATTAGCTGAAAAGATTTCAGGAACTTGGTGTACCCTTTATCAGTATTTCTGCACCCTCTGTTGTCTCCGGCATGTCGGGGGAATCAGAGAAAACGCTTCGAGATACCTTCGAAGAGGCAAAGGTGACTTAATCGTATCATCTTCTTTTATCAATCGGGTGTTTATCATCCTTCTAGCGCATAGCACCATGCCTGTTATTCATCGACGAGATTGATGCTATTACCCCCAAACGTGAAAGCGCACAGAGAGAAATGGAGAGGCGAATTGTTGCACAATTTCTAACTTGCATGGATGGTATGCACGAATATTCTAATTTGTTGGCCTGACGCTTCTGTCCTTACAGACATGTCTTGGGAGAAGAATGACAACAAGCCCGTCATCGTCATTGGGGCCACCAATCGTCCGGATTCACTCGATGCCGCACTTCGCCGCGCCGGTCGTTTCGACCACGAAATCAGTATGGGGGTGCCAGATGACGAGGCTCGCGCTAAGTACGTTTCCTCGTATCTTTCACCCCTAATTCTAACAAGTCCACGCTCAATCAACTTTTGTCATACATCGAACCACTTGCAACAGGATACTACGTGTACTGTGCGCCAAGCTTCGTCTCTCCGGTGATTTTGATTTTACAGTACTTGCGAAAGCTACGCCCGGTTATGTGGGTGCTGACTTAGCTGCACTTACTGGTGCTGCGGGCATCATTGCTGTCAAGCGAATATTCAAACAACTCTCAGATGGAACACTTATCCTCCCAGAAGATCCTGTCGATGAGAACGGCACTCTATGGCAGCACCTAGTACCTGTTCTTTCCCAAGACCCAGATGTGACAATGGTCATTGACCCTCCAGCATCGTCGTCCACCACGCTGACACCCATATCAGCCTCAAATCCTCCCGTCTCTCAGCCCCGAAAGGCATGTATATCTAGTACTCTTTCTTTCCCTGTAGCCCCTGCCTCAATCGCACACTTTCTCAATGCACATCCTTCCCCTCTCACCGAAATCGAACTTTCTCCTCTTTTCATAATGGCTGAAGACTTCATACATGCATTGTCGCAAGTCCAACCCTCTTCGAAGCGTGAAGGATTTGCCACTGTTCCTGATGTGTCTTGGTCAGATGTAGGTGCGCTCCATGGTATCAGAGAAGAGCTGCACATGGCCATAGTGCAACCTATTAAAAGACCAGAGATATTCGAAAAGGTCGGGATTAATGCTGCATGCGGTGTCTTGCTATGGGGCCCTCCTGGATGTGGGAAGACATTGCTGGCAAAGGCGGTTGCAAATGAGAGTAGGGCCAATTTCATCAGTGTAAAAGGGCCGGAGCTATTAAACAAGGTGTGTAATATAGGTGGACGTCTCACCACTCCAACCTACTAGTGATATGGATACATAGTATGTCGGCGAAAGTGAACGAGCAGTGAGACAAGTATTTTCTCGAGCCCGCGCGTCATCCCCTTGCGTCATTTTCTTCGACGAGCTTGATGCACTTGTTCCAAGACGAGATGATAATATTGTACGTTCTGTTCTCTCCATGCTTGATAGTATAAGGTCACTATTTTTCCCAGTCTGAGTCTTCAGCTCGAGTGGTAAATACCCTCTTGACTGAGCTTGACGGCCTTGACACGCGGAAAGGTGTCTACGTCATTGCAGCGACCAACCGGCCTGATATCATCGATCCGGCTATGGTCCGCCCAGGTAGACTCGATAAACTCCTCTACGTTGACCTTCCAAGTCCCAATGAACGCGCAGAGATTGTGACTACTATGACGAGGAAGCTGCCCCTCGGCGTCATTTGTGAAGATGTGGCTGGTGGAGGCGTGAATACTGGTAATAGCAGGGAGATAGTGATGAGGGATTTATCGGAGTTAGCGAAAAGTGTTAGGTGTGAAGGATACTCTGGTGCCGATCTCGCTTCGCTTGTCAGAGAAGCCGGTGTTGTCGCCCTTCGCCGAACTTTGGGTACTCTTGATGCCATGTATAGCTCGACATCAGATGTTATACAGGGAGAGGATGAGATTATGGTTGGACTGGATGATTTCATAAAGGCGCTGGATAAGGTCCCACCTAGTGTTAGTGTCACTCAGAGGAGGAAGTACGAGGCTCTCAGAAGTAAGTTTTCGGGATCGCCTGTCAGGACTTCCAAGGCGGAACATAGGGAAGAAATACTTTCTATTTAGCGTATCTGTTGTGCTGCATCGTTGTAATCTTGGTCGGCTGAAAGTGTTCCTAGCATAATTTTTCAGTTTGGACTTTGATTTCGGGCTCAGTTAATCTCATTAACCAATCTGGCAACAATCTGCCGGTGCCTTGACCGAATAAGCGATGAGCTCCTCCTAAAATACGATTTCAGAAAGATTGAATGTCGGAAACGTCGTTGTCCCATTGGTACTATATTCGAGATCTGTTCGAATATCCTAAGGATTAAGGAAGGGACTAGCACATAGCCTGTATGCGTACCACGGAGCACTATATAGTTTTCAGCCCCATGTTCTGTTGCTGAGCTCCCTGTGGCTGGATCGGGTTGATTGTAGTGATAAACATACACTTTAACACCTGCAGTGTCCCAGGCAGATCCCATAACTGCACACTGTAGGATGTTGACAGAGCTGTGTTTGGTACAAAATACACCTGAATGAAATATCCAATATGAGGATCTGCTGCCTTAGGTCTGCAGAAGCAAAGGTAAAATTTGGGTAGGCCTACAGAAGAGATGTCAACTCATGATTTGCATACAAGGATGTGAGAGGTTACCCCTTCCAGTCTAGTGATCGACTTGTCTTTGATAGAAGGGAAATAAGTGTGAAGAGCTTCTGGAATAGTTGGACCTGTTTTTTTAAAAAATAAAATCAACAATTTATTACACGGGGCATGGTGGCAGACCATGGTACCTACAACGTAGATACTTAGATAGCGAGAAAAAGAAAAGAAAAAAAGAAAAAGGTGACACTATATGACACTAGGTAAGTGTAAAAGGAATGAAATTCTTAAGTCCCGGATTAAACTTGAGAAAAGCGACAAAATTCTTCAAAGACTCCCTGTTGGGATTCCAATAATTGTTGAATCTTCTACATTTGTAGATGATATGATTCCTGGTTTCAATTGAATATTCACCACAAGGGCAAACGAACGACTCTTTAGGGAAAAACCTAAGGCGATATTCTCCTATAGGAGCATGATTTGTAATTGCTCTAGTTGCTCTTGTGCACAGAGAGTTTGAATGCCCAAAATGCTTAAGCCAGGAGCCACCTTTCGTGTAAGTTGGCTTGGTAGGAGAATTGTCATTATCAAATAAATCTAGAAAATTTCTTCCTTTAAAGTCCGATGCTTGGAATGTCATCTGCCAATTGCGAATGAACATGTTGCTCTCTTTTTTCTTGCTATAATCCCAAGAAGATTTGCATGGGTCTACTTTAAGTCATTTAGTCTCTAAATCTACCACAGAATGGAGGGGCTACTTGGCACTACTAGGACAATCCCAGAATGCAATAGAGTTGTTAGAATCTTTATTGAAGAAGGCTCTGAGATCTTGTGATATTGCAATAGAGTGTAACTGATAGGGATGGACGGATGAATCAAAGATGTGTCTTGCAGCATGAATACCATCAATGACAACTATGATCTTTTTGGCATTAATGACTTGTACAGCTTGATTAATGCTGCATCTAATCAAAAATAATTCAGCTTCAGTTGAAGTGACATTGGTAGCATGATGAAGTGTTTTTACAAGGATATTACAACAAGAGCAGATGTGTAATATTAAAGTGGCAACATTATTTTTGATACCAGCATTAGCAATGACTAGGACATTTTCAGGATTTGAAGAGGATTTGTTGATGGATTTATCAAGTGAGTGTATTTGGTCATTAAAGGTATCTTTGTCTTTTGTCATATGTCAGTCCACCCATGCTGAAGACATGTCTCCATGGTGATACCATACCCTCCACCTCAATGAAACAAGCTCATCTTTCACAATGACCATCTTTCTTGCAACATGTCCTCACGGCAGCAATACAATAATCCAGATATTTTATCTTCCATGACAGGAATACTCCTATCTGACTTGGTTTTCCATGACAGAGTCTTACCTCACTCCTATCAGTATCTCATTACTAAAACCTCCACTTGGAGTGATAGGGGCTATACCACTAAAACCCTGAGCATCTCCTATATTACTTACTTGTATATAAGACTAGTAGTTATACTGTAATTTGCTAATCTGATAATTGACGAAGATAAACTCTTATTGAACTCAATCTCTAGTATTCAACAGTAATACACAAATCAGTACTCACTCCCATCTCAGACTTTGTTCATCCATCTGAAGTTGTGACCATGTAACAGATAGACAGCACAGCACATAAGCTGAAGCCAAGGTTGTTCCACAAGTTCACACCATCAAGCACAGAGTTTACATACTCTATGCATCTCTGAGTCAACCCTGCAGACTTTCATCTCCCAGTATGAACTACACCTGGAATCTTCTCAATTCACTATATGGAAAGAA
>Ga0157368_1001275_pt1 | contig 10735 bp, 10 predicted proteins | sample AttbisABBM3_FD_113146 | JGI IMG/M metagenome (GOLD analysis project Ga0157368, IMG submission 113146) | Fungus gardens microbial communities from leaf cutter ant in Botucatu, State of São Paulo, Brazil - Atta bisphaerica ABBM3 | ecosystem: Host-associated > Fungi > Mycelium > Unclassified ...
AAGAAGAAGAAGAAGAAGAAGAAGAAGAGGTGGTCGTGATTTCTGTAAAGAAAGGAAGGAAGAAAGGGTTCTTGTTTTTTTTTCCCCCCCTTCTTTGGACCTTTTATGATGCTTTACTTTACGATGGTTTGATTGATTTCATTCATGAGTGATTGATACACGCACATTATATATTATATATATACGAGTGTAATAGGTTTATTTATTTATTTATTTGTAGTCTGAAGAAATAGTTGTGGTTCAGGTGCTACGATCGTAATGCATCGAGTTGAATGATCTGTGGAACGCTCTACATGGGTCATTCAACTCTGCTCAAAAGTCGACAAGTCGATATCGATCTTTTGGATGAAATCCCAGACAAAGAAAAATGTACTTGGTCCCTCTTTTCCAAAGAGGAGCTCAAACATGCCATTGAAAAGTGCAATAATTCGTCAGCCCCGGGACCAGACAAGTTATCTTGGAGACACATCAAGATGATCATCAGAAATAAAGAGTGTTCCTCCAAACTAATCGACATCACCAACGCTTGTATCAACTTAGGTCATTGGCCTTCTCACTTCAAGACTTCAACTATGGTTGTCATTCACAAGCCGAACAAATCGTCTTACAACTCTCCCAAGTCTTTTCGTCCTATTGTACTACTCAACACAATAGGCAAGTTCTTTGAAAAAATGATAGGAGAAAGACTTCAATTTCATTCGATATCTAATAATTTCGTTTACCCTTGTCAATTAGGTGGACTTAAACATCGATCCACAACAGACGCGGGTGTTGCACTCACACATTTCATTTGATCTGGATGGGTCAAAAACTTATCCACTAGCATGCTGGCTTTTGATATCACTCAGTTCTTCCCCTCTCTCAATCATCACCTTCTTCCTCTCATCTTAGACAAAGTGGGCTTTGACCTCAAAGTCTCGACATTCTTCAAGAACTACCTTGTCAGTAGAAAAATGAAGTATTTATGGAACAATTTTTCTTCTCCCCTTTGCAATGTTGATGTTGGTGTTGGTGTTGGTCAGGGTTTGGCCCTTTCCCCCATTTTATCTGCTTTATATCTTTCCCCAATTTTTTGTATTCCAGAAAAACATCTAAAAAATCTTAAAATCCCTATTTCAATTCTTTCTTTTGTTGACAATGGCCTTTTCATTTCTCAACACAAGTCCATTTCTATTTCGAATGTGAACCTTTTCTGTAGTTACAATATTATTTTCACTTTGGTTTAGTAGTGGAGCATGGAAAATCCAAAGTGTTTCACTTTTCTAGGGTGCATGGCAACTTCAACCTTCCTCTCTTGGACCTCTCCCCTCTCAGAGGCCCAATTCTCATGCCCAAAAATACATGGTGTTATCTCAGTTTTTACTTTGACTGAAAATTATTGTTTTGACATCACATCAATTTTTATGCCAACAAAGTTATATTGACCATCAAGTACATGAAAATGCTTGGCAACTCAACAAGGGGGTTCAACCCCCTTCAAAAAAGATGACTGTATAAGTGTTACATCTTACCTATAGCACTATATGGATTTCAATTGTGGTACTATAACAAAGCACCACTTGATCACCCCCTCAAAATTCTTAGAAAAATGCAATGAAGAGTGGCCCTATAGATAATGGGTGCTTTTCATATATCACTAACAATGGGAGTTGAAGCAATTGCAGGACTTGTCCCTATACATCTTCATTTCAAAAAGCTCTACCAAAGACTTCATTTGTGAGGGTTTTCTCTCCTGCCTAACCACATTATAAAGTCAATCCTTACCTCTGACAGATCAAATGATCATAACCCACATAGGCTGTCTCTTGAAAGCCTTACCATCAAGCAAAGACTCAAATTAAAAAGTCCATTAATTGACATAAATAATATGAGTAATGAATATATTTCATCCTTCTCTTATTTTGATCAAGAGTTTTCCCCTGGAAATAGGCTCATTGACTCTTTTTCAGAACAATTTTCCTTTCATCATTGTTCTTGAGACATTAAAAATCATATTAAAAACCTAGATGACACTGTTATTGAAGCTTTTTTGGATCCCTCCTCATCTATTGTTGTTTTAGATGCTAGTATCAAAAACAGTGTTGCCACTTCAATCTTGCATATCCACTTGCATGACAAGCCTATTGCCAAAACTATTCATTGAGCCATCAACATTACCACTACTGAAGTGAAACTACTTGCCATTAGATATGGTATAAATCAAGCTGTTAATATTTCCAATATTAAGTGCATCATCATCATCATCACAGACTCTATTCATGCTGCCAAGAGAATTTTTGATTTCTTGTCTCATCCCTATCAAATTTATTCTGCTGCCATCTCTCATAAACTTAGAGAGTTTTTCAGAAAAGACATTATTAATCATATTGAATTTTGGAATTGTCCCAGTAAAGTCAAGTGGTCTTTGCACTTGTTGATTAACAGTGATACTAAAAAGATTCCCCACTTTGCCAATCTTCCCATGCAAATCATCTTGGGATTTCTGCAAAAAATGTGATGATGAGTCTATTCTCAATCTTTGGAAAATATCTTTCCAAGCTTTGGATTTCAAAGGAAGACAGTTCCTAGAACTACTTAACAATGAACTTAATCCTCTTGAACTATCAGCTAGGAATGATGGTCTATGGCTTCAACATTTTGGTCATTCTAATTCATTATGTACTAGAGCTACAAGAGCAATTGTTAACCATGCTCCAACTAGTGAATGTCAGCTTAGATTTTTCCCCAAAGAAGGCTTTATGTGTTCATATGGATTATATCCCATCGAATTAAGATGGCATATCTTGTATGAGTGTAATAGATTCAATAACTATTGGAATCTGAGAAGAGATACAATAGCACATTTCACTCTTTTTCTTGAGTACAACAATAATGCTTTCTCCTTTGGAGAAGGCTAGTTTATACCATCTCACTTATAATGGGGTCCTGTTTTCTTTTTCTCTCTTTTTGTTTCTTTTCTGTTATCATTGTTCTTTTCTTTACTTTTTCTCTTATTTCTCTAGTCCTCATGTTGTCTCAGCCTGCATGTATGTAGTTACGAAGTAGCTACCACAGTCTGCTCTCAAGCTCTATATAATAAATTGACGATTAAAAAAAAAGAAAAAAAGATGCTATGATTATGATTGGAGCATAATTCTTAACCTTCTCCTTGATTGGAAAAATGAGAGAAAAAGAGAGAGAGACTGTCTTGACTTTTTCTATTGTGAGGGTAGTTCTGTATCTGGTTGTTTGATATTAATGAAGCTAAGAGATGTGTAAGTAACTAACTTTTTTACTGACAATAGATGATGGTCTTGGGTTCAATGGCTTGAGTATTAGAAGAAATACTACACAGATAGGTGACCTTTGCTTCAACAGAAAATATTATACTTAGCTTGAACTTATTATGTGGTCATATTTTAGAAGAGGAAAAATTCAGATGTGCTTAGAGCAAGTGTGGTGCAATCTAAGTTGATTATCAGACTAGAAAACTATACATGGTAGCTATTGTTCTTAAATGCAGGAAGTGTTTTATAATAATACTACTACCATGCATACTTTGGGTTGTCAAACACTATAGGGGTTGTCATTTGGAACTCTATGAGATTGATGAGAAATGCAGAGTTTGGTCTTCAGGTTGATAGATAATTAGAATAGAGTGTGATCTGTACTGGAAGAGGATGGAAAGGGTACAAATATCAAATAGTATGTGATATCTGGTCACATCCATCCCAGTCTACAGATAACATCTATTTGTTAGACATGGTTCACATCTTGTTATCTAAAACCTAATAGTGAGCTCTTATAAGTTCAAATCAGCAACTTGTGTTATCTAGATATATAGAATGTAGGAGCTAGAATGACTTTTGGCTTCAGCTTGTATATTATATCTCTGCTGGTTACACTAGTTGCATATTTCAGAAGAGATACTCAGGATATTATTAGTAGATGAGTCCATTGGAAGGTAGAAGATGTATCATTACTAACACTAGAAGATAGTGAAAGTTTTAGATAATTTTCAGGCTACCTAGAATAGTTATCTAAGAATAAAGACTACTAAGCAAGTTATCCTAGTTCTAAGTGATTCTCAAATATCTGGAATAGAGATCTATAAAGATATTAAGGGTCTAGCAAAGATATCCAAGATAGAATAGAGATTGTGATCTATACTAGAAGAGAATAGTGAGTATAGATGGGAAAAGAGATATTATCTAGAGTTGGGAATAGATGTGGCTAGATTAGAATATGACATTATTCTCCTATCCAGTACAGATCAACCATATCCATTCTACATCAATTACTTCTTGAATATTCTTGCTAGACTTCCTAATAACTCTATAAATCTTCATTCTTATATACAAGAACCACCTAAACCTAGGATAATCACTTACAGTCTCTATTTCTCTAGATATTATTTTAGGCATAGTATCTGGTGTTGTGGCAACCACTAAACACAAAGTCTAATAATCACACAAGGCAGTAAAGCTCTTAATAGGCTATTAATGTGGGGATCACAAGAGAACTCAATAAGGAGTCTCTACTGAATTGCTATCCTATTTATATAAGTTATATATGGTCTATGCTATGAATAATTACTCCTGCCCTAATGTTCATGCATTGTCCATGAGTGTACCATATATACACCATGAGGTAGATGTTACAATTTAAAGACCTTAGGGTTGGTCAATGAATAGAACCTTATATTGGGTTAACATAAGAGAACTTGATAGAGAACACCATACAAGACTGTCTACCTTATATACAAATACCTAATGGTCCATGTGAGCTATTTCCAGCCTACCCTAAATAACCATGTATATGCCTTAAGGTCAACATGTATATCACACATTGTATGATATTATCTCTTCCAGAATGTTCTATATCTTTCCATGTATCATATGACCTGTGACTGTATCATCTGATGTGACCTACTGTGTGACAGCATGATCTTGTCACTCTAACCCTAACCCTAGTTCTAAAAATAGAAAAATATGAAAATAAATTGAAAAGAAAATAAAAGTAAGAAAGAAAATGAAAAACAACTAAGTCTATTCTTTACATTTTTGACAGTAGACATGCTATTGATATGCTTTTTGACATCATCCATCTAGTCCACTCCAGCCTACTCTAGGCCTATGACCTTACATCATGTGACAAGTCATGTGACCTCAGTGTCACATGCCTCTTCATCATTAATAAAAAGAAAAGAAAAAAGAAAATCAAAAGAAAAGAAATATTAAATCAAGAAAAATAGATAAAAGGAAAAGGAAAATATTACTGCTCAACTGCATCATAACAATATTGAGGTTTGGTTTATTTTCAATCATCAACTACTATGTCTTATCTTCTTCTCATGTTTTCCTTGTGTTTTTCTTATTGTATACTCATGGATGCCTTCTTATTTACTTATGGTTATTAGGTATATAAAGTAGTAGATACTAGCTTATATCTTTATGCTTTACCAATTGATTATTTCTTTCATTCTTACTCATCTTTGTCTGAGTTACAACCTGAGCCAAATTTAAGATCATAACATATTGAATATTTAGATTAGTAATTGCCACAACAAGAGTAGAGGTTCCCTTCTAAAATCAATAGATATGAATATTATTAGGATAGTAAATAAAAGTAGCTAGTAGATATATACTGATATTAGAACTGACTTTTGATCTGATCTAGTATTGAAGAGAATAATTAGTATTCTCTATATTTGTCTCTATCTTACTCTCAAAGATATAATTATCACATCTTTTACTAGTCACACTAACACTATTACTAGTATTCTTATTTATTGATACAATGAATCAGGCACTATAATATCTCATTGATGAACAGAATGAAATAATTACCATACTACAGCAGCAGCTTGCAGAATTAATAATGAGAGTGAATATAGAAGGAGAAAAACTATAGTAAGAAGGAAAATACACAAGATATCTTCTAAGATTTTAGTAGGAATAAAAATAAGATGGTAGAGTTCATGAATGTTTGCCACCTCTATATTTGGTTAAAGGTAGGCAAAAAAAGAAGTCAAAATTAGTTAGGTGTTATTTTATGTACAGGAAGAAATTACAGAAGTTTGGAAGAATAATATATTAGAAAATCTGGTAGAGAAGAAACAGGAATTTGAAATGGTAGAAGAGCTATTGATGTTGATGAAAATGGAGTTTAGGCAGATAGACAAAGAAGTACCAAAGATTGAAAAGCTATAGTTTCTTAAACAAGGAAAGAAGATAGTAGAAGAACATGTATAAATATTCAAGAAAATAGCAAGGGATAGTGGATACAAAGGAAAAGTACTTTTTAAAGAATTTGAGTGAAGTCTGAATAGAATAGTAAGAAGAAGACTAATGGAAAGTGAACAACCATCCAAGACTATTAGAAAATGGTATGAAAGAGTTATAATTATCAACTGGAATTGGAGGCAAACAAAGATAGAGAAAAGAATATATAGAAAGATGAAAATGTAAGAGACAAAAAATAATTTGAAAAACAACACCAATTTAGTCCAAAAGCAGTAGTAGGGATAATTAAGAGAAAAAGTTCAACTATAGTAGAAATCTGAGAAAAGAATGTTCACAAGAGGAATAGAAATCAGAATCAGAGTATAGAGTAGAATCAGAACTAGGAAAGAATCTTAAAATCCAAATAATCTGAGAGGCTTGGTATTATAACTTAAGTTCTTGAGTAAAGACAAAAGACAACTCTTATATTGAGTAATACAAGAGAGGTACAAACTAATCTATCTTATATAGTACAGACCATAGTCTGTGTACATACTATAACTAACCTACCCTAAAAACCATATATACTTTATCCAATATGCTATTACTATACTATTGACATTATCTATTCTAAAATCTTCTAGAACCTTCTTTATGTCATGTGATTGTATAACATGTGACTGTGACATATGTGACTACCCTGTGACAGGTATCATACTTCCATCATATATAACATTATATCATACTTTTCATCTAAGTTTAAAATTAAAAAAAGTAAAATGAAAACCAAAAATAAAATAAAAGGAAAAATAGAAAAGAAAAATAAAAGAAAAATAAAATAAATAAAACCAAGTCCATTGTTCACAACTGTCAGCTTAGCTCATAAGACTAGCAAAAATGTTATTTATATTGTGTTTTAAAGCTTGCTAATACTTAGCTACTTCTCTTAGATAGTGTTGAAGAAGCTCAAGAACTTTGTCAGTGTTGATGGGAGTCATAGAATAGTCACTAGGAGCAAGCATCAGTTAGGAGATGAGAAATAGTGAGAGAGATTAAGATATGAGAGTGGACTATTATAACCTTAACTTGGCTCAGGTTGCAACTTATACAAAGACTTGAGTAAGAGTAGGAAATGAGTCAATCAGTAAAGTATAAGGATACAAGAGAGTATTTACAGCTATATATATCTAATGACCACAAGTAATATATACATTAAGAGTAAGGAAGAAATAAGTAAAACATAAGAAAGCCTCTACTACTATATGAGGTGCTAACTGATCCTACAATGAAGAAAATACATGGTACAGCCAATTATTGAGTCATAAAGAAGTAACTCCAACATCTGTTGTCTATAAAACCACTATCTGTATACTATGAGGTATTAATTGTAATATAGATAGTTCAAGACTGTTAGACCAATCAATATGTCAAGGTCTTGGGGAAGGATTTTGTTCTGCTGTTAGAATAACTAGACAAAATCCACAGGATTTTAGCAAAGTTTATAACTTTAGGGAAATTCTAAGTAATATTGCTTAATAGTATTATATATACAACTTATCTTTAGGGAAAATTTAAGAGAACAGAATAGAGTTCCTTAGAGGTAATAACTACTCTAAGTATTCAAGAGTCCATTCTAATCAAGTAGAATGTTAGGCAGAACATTTGGTAACTTAACTACAGAATGATGGAGCTGTATGGTTAGAAACCTTGATGGAATGTTGCTAGATGGTAGGAATTCATTAGTTAGTGGCTGAAGAAGGTGGATCAAAAGTTATAAGAGAGTGAGCAAAGGTCAAGAGGATCTAACTGTGTTACAGCAGGGTATCAGTGTGAGACTTGAGGGACAAGAAGTCTACAAGGTTGACTTAGGCTTTGACATATGCTATAGACTCAAATTTAGGTGAAGTGGTAGGTTCCTTTGGACAATCTTACTCTATTAGTAAGTAGTCATCAGTTGTCCACACTGCCATGCTGCTGTGCATTGTTTCTTCCAACAGAAACTTATTATGGAATCAAAGTCAAGATTTATTTAACTGTTTGTAATATATTTCTATCAACCAATAAAGTTATTGACAAATTCAAGAATATCAAATTTATATTTCAAGAACTACTGCATGAAGGAGTTTTAGCCAACTGGATAGATGTCTTTGTTATCCCAGTATCTACAAAATACTTTTCCTGAAAGAGAAGGTCAGATTAAAAATGCTGACAAAGATCAAGTACTGATGATTCATCAAGCTCATTTTGCAGTGCCATTGAATCAGTTGAAAGGAAAAGGAGAGTGGAAATGTGTATTGTGCCGGACTGCGAACGAGCACCGGGATATAGTACTACGTCTACCCTTCAATGCAACTATTACAAGGATCGCTGCCGAACACGAGAGACCGATAATCAAGATCGTACATAGATATATGGATTAAACTGATTACCGTCTTCCCGTTCAATAAGTCTAGAATAGAGAAACGATGTTTACCATTAATATTCGCCTCTTGCAGAACAATCCGGCCTGCATTCTCATCAAAACCAACTATACTGCTTATATTTCGACCAAGTCCATCATGGGGCGGAAATAGTCGCATACTCTTTGGGGCAGGCATATGATGGGTCTTGATATCCACCGTCTTTGCATCCCGATATATGACTGCTGCAAAGGTTCCCAACCTCATATCCATCGGGTCATATTCCAGGAGTCCCAGCGTCTCTTCAGCGTGTGGAATAGCAGGATCGTAGCTGATATCTACACGCCTGATGTCGCCACTAGAACAGAGAAAAGATATACCATCGTGTCGGACGAAGGGCTGCGAGATGAAAGACTGATGTACAATAACACGACGAAGGAGCAGTAGTTCTAGGATTGCCTTGTCATTTGAATCATTGATAGTATAAATTTCAATGGCAAGACGGGTAGCCACAGCCAGACGATCATTGGGGAGAAACCATGCCTTGTGCTGCAAACCATCAGACAAGGTCTGCATAGACTCGAAGCACTCACCAATCCTGTTTCAGGATATGATCGCTTGACAAATTGCTGGGAGACAGTGGGATCGTCCGCGAGACGATGAAACTGTAGGGTACCAAAGTCCTTGGACCCAGAACAGAGGACAAAATGGCGATCCGACACTTCACCAGATCTCAAACGGCCATAATTTTCACACCAAATGGTCGCCAGCAACGTTGATCGAAACGGAGGATCACGATCCAAGTAATCGACTTGATAAATACAGGCGCGTAATTTTCCTGGAGCAGAATGACAACTGAGAATTTCAATGAGGCAGGAATTGTTGGAATTACCAGATTCTAATGTACAACCAACTAGAGCCATCCGGAGACTAGAACGAACACTGTGGAAGGAAAAGAAGAAGGCAGATATGGTACGGTATCCAAGATATGAGGCTACGAAAAGACGGTGGGATATGGCAGACTTCAAGTCTATCGCGAATACCTTCCGACCATTATTGCCGATTAGCCATCTACCTCCTGGAAGGAGTTGAGCTTGCTTCCAAGACGTAGAATATCTAATTCTGTGCTTGCGAAACTCAGGTGGGGAGGAATGTGACCAGTTCTCGTGGATCCAAAGGGTTTTCCAGGCATATCGTCTCAAGTTGCTAGGCAATTCCATATCTTCGAACAACGGCCGCTGAACCCAAGGCTTTGACTCTAGAATTGAGCAAAGGGTTTCTAAAAAGTACCGAGAACTGGTGACGTCATGAAGTATTCTGCAGGTCTTGGTCGGACTGTTAGTTTCGCCGACATATCATGACAAGGCAGATATTCTTTTTACCAGCGTAATGGAGCGCAAGCCTCGATAATCAAGGCGAAAGCAGATTTCGAACAAAACTTCAATAGGTAAGGTCAGCAGTGAAACGTTGTGCACAACATGCGAAGACATGGGAACGTGATACAAAATCGTTGATTGTCTGTTTCGTACTGGTCCGAGCTTGTGTAAGCAGCTTTGATGTCTGGTTCAAAATGACTTGCTCTCGGCTTATGGCACTGGCTGGTGAACTGGTCGAGTCACCTGATAATAGTTCCCACACTCGCACTCCATAGTGTCCCAAGCCCCAGGAGTGGACCTTGGTTGACTGTTTAAGTTAGTGATTGTCACAACAATGCTTGGACAAAAGACACTACTTGTATTGAGTAATACTCAATAGATGTTCTACTGTAGGATAGTCTATCTTATATACTGCAGGTGATGTTTTACTACATTTTATCCTGTCACATGACTGTTATGAATCAAGACTCAAAGTGTTAAGTCAAGAAACAACTCTTGTATTGGAGTGACACAAGAGAACTCGATAGAGTTCCTAATACAAAGTAGTCTACCTTATATACTATTACCCATGGTCTGTGCTAACTACTGTGCACCCTACCCTAAACAACCATGAGTATAACATGAGGCCAGCATATGTTGTCCATGCTATATGACATCACTTTATTCTAGAACCTTCTACTTCCTTCTCTTATATCCCATGATCAGCCTTGTGACTACGCCATCAAGTTGTGACTGATGTGACAGCGTGACCGATAAC
>Ga0157368_1001276_pt1 | contig 10735 bp, 10 predicted proteins | sample AttbisABBM3_FD_113146 | JGI IMG/M metagenome (GOLD analysis project Ga0157368, IMG submission 113146) | Fungus gardens microbial communities from leaf cutter ant in Botucatu, State of São Paulo, Brazil - Atta bisphaerica ABBM3 | ecosystem: Host-associated > Fungi > Mycelium > Unclassified ...
CTATTTCCTTTACTGCTCTTAACTCTATCAAGTCTTCTTCTTCTTCTTCTTCTTCTTCTTCTTCTTCTTCTTCTTTCTCCTTTACTATTTTTGCTATTGCTATCTCTTCTTCTATTGTCGGTGTTCTAAACTCTTTTCTTTTCTCTTTCTTCCTGTTTTTTCCATCCTGGCTTTGTTTGTCTTCCTATTCTCCATTTCTTCCCACATTCCTCTAGGCATCTTGTCATCTGTACTTCTCCCATTCTCCAATCTATCTCTGGGTTATGGCATGCTAGCCAAGGCATACCCAATATAACTCTCCATTTCTGTCCTCCTATCACATCTATCAACATCCTCTCCTTATGTCTTTTAAAAAATATCTCCACCTCTACTGTGTCTACAATTGGTCCTGCATAATTAAGGGTACCATCCACATTCCTCACATAAATTGGCCTTTCTAACTTTGTGCTTTCTTGCAAACTCTTCACTCATCACTAATTCTGTTGCTCCACTATCTAACAACACATCTACCACAATTTCCTCTTCTTCTTCTTTCTGCTTCAATCCAATCTTCACTATTACTTCTCTCAAATATTTCTCCTTTTCCTTCTCTTTTTCTATCTTTGTCTGTCTTACCTCTACCCCCCTCTTTGCTCTTTCTTTTCTCAAAATTTCCCTTCTATCTTTTACCACTTCCCTTCCGCTTCCTTCTCCTCTTTGCATTACTCTATCTTTCAACATCTCAAATTTATTTAAGGGTACCTATGCCAGTCCCTCTTCTCTCACATTTCTACAATGACAGACAATATGCCCAAAGCCTCTACAAACAAAACATTTTCTTTCTTCCATTGCTCTTTGTTTATTCTCCTCTCTTCTTCTTTCCCACATCACTTGTTATTTCCACTCCTTCTCTGCTTTTCTCTCTTCTTGTATTCTCATCTCTTCTACTTTCTTCCACTCTTCATCTATCCTTTTCTTCTCTTTTTCTTCTTCTAATTCTTTCCTTCTCTTTTGCTCTTTCTCCTCCTTTCTCTCTTCATACTCTCTTCTCCTTTGTTCTCTATCTTCCTGTCTCCTTTTCTGTCTCTTTTCTGCCACTTGCAACTCCAATATTTTTTTTTGTAATTTTAACATCATCATATTATTTTTCATTATTACCTTCATCAATCTAACTGCTTCTTCTTCATCATATTCTCTAATCATTTCCTCCATATTCACCTGACTAATATCTGCCATCTCGTTTCTCTTCCAAAAATATCTTCTTCAAAAGTCAAATCTATTCTCTTACTGCCCTTTGTTACTAGTGGTAATCTAATCTCTCTCTCATTACCTTGGCATCTGACAATGGTATCACTATCTATTACTGTGGCCTTGTTTTCAGTAACTACAATCTTTCTTTATTCTCTCGCTATTGATTCTAAACAGCAGCAAATCCTCTGGAAATAATAGTAGGCACTCTTCTTGTCCCACCTACACTATCTACTAACTACTGTCCTAATGAATTCCTGACTAATATTCCTAAGAAGGAAATTTCTAAACTAGGCACTCCTTAATGGACTATGCCACTGCTCTGTATGGACAGGTCACAAGAGAATCCTACAGTACAAGTTTTCTATACAAATATAACTATCTACCATGTCCACAAAAGGTGATACAACCAATATACACTTGTGGGCTACAGCACAATCGACTAGCTAAGCTTTCCCTGCCTAGCTAGTGTATCCCTTAAGCCTAGGGCCTAGCTATAGATCTTCTTTATGTTGAGCATGCTGTTCATAGTCGAGGATGATAAAGAATAAAAGAATAGGAGTCCATGTGATGCAGAGTCCCTAAAGGTAGTTGAGTTCTACTGTTGTGGCAACTACTAGTCACAAAGACCAATAGTAACATGAACAAGTAAATCTCTCAGTAGGATATCAAGTGAAGATCACAAGAGAACTCAACAAGGAGTCTCTGTTAAATTGCTACCCTATTTATATAAATTACACATGGTCCATGCTACTAATAATTACTCCTGCCCTAATGTCCAAGCGTCATTCATGAGTGCACCATGTGTACACCATGAGGTAGCAATGTGATTAACATACTCCTTGATGTCATCTATCTAGACTCTTTCCAACTTCTCTAAACTTTTCTAGACTATAGACCCTTCTAGGCTCTTCTAGACCACTCTAGACTCTATGACATAATGTCATGTGACTTCCAGGTCACATGCTTTCTCTCTCTCACCATAGACTAATAAAATAATGTTCTTCCACTAATATATAAGGAAATATCTTCCCATACTTCTTTGTCTCATAACAATGTTCATAGTTAACAAAGTCAAAATAATCTTTGATATCAAAGATTAGTGCAGAAGTGGCTAGGCTATGGTTCCATAAGTTGTGAATATCATATACAAAGATGAGAATAGCATCTGAAGTGAAGGAGTTAGCTCTATTTCCAAATTGGGAACCTAAGATAAAGTTGTATTGGCTTATAAGATACATTAGTCTGTAGGCTACTACTTTTTCAAGTAGCTTGTCCATGCACTCAAGAAGTGTGATGAGATAGTATGCTCTAGGTTAGGTATAGTCAGGTTTGTTAGACTTTCTGAGTGCTATTGCAATCACTCTTCACCATTGTAGAGGATGGTATTCATTAGCAAGATACTAATGAATGAGCATGGTTATCTCATTTCCCACATATAGCCAGGCCATTTAAGTATGGTGTAGTTAATCTGGCTGGCTGTTATATCCAAGTCTACCTGTCCAGAAATTACATCCCCATGGTGATATTATTTTCCAATTATACAAGCCTGCCTTCTACAGTGGCCACCTTTCTTGCAACACACCTTATGGTAGTGCTGCAACTATCTGGGTATTCCATCTTCCACAGTGGAGATACTTCTATTCAACTCGGTCTTCTATGATGAAGTTACTTCTGTCAGTGTCTCAACACTGAAACCTCTACTTGGTTAATAAGGGCTATTCCACTGAAACCCCAAGTATCTCCTATAGTAAGAGCTCATATGTAAGACTAGTAGTTACACTGTAATTTGCTAGTCTGATAATCAACGAAGATAACTTCTTATTGAACTCGATCTCTAGTGTTCAATGGCGACACACCAAATCAGTACTCACTCCTTTTTTAGACTTTTTTCTATTATCTAAAGTTGCAACCACATGACAGATAGATGGCACAGTACATAAACTGAAGCCAAGGTCATTCCATAAGTCCACACATCTCTGAGTCCATCTTGTAGACTTTTACCTCTGGTGTGAACCATGCCTAACACTGGCACCAGCAGCTGTATTTGAGCTTGATGAAGAGAGGGCTTCTTAAACCTCTGTATAAGTGACTTTCTTGAAGGAGATTTTGTTATCTTGTTTACATGATATATCAGCTTTAATAGGAATAAGAAGAGAGGAAAGTTCTTGATAGAGAGTTGTTCTGAGGGTTTCATACTTTTCTTTATGCATAATAACAGGAGATTGTCCTAGTCCTCTTGATAATGCTGGAATAGAATAGTTTCTATGTCCTGTTGTTCATCAGTAAAGCTTCCACACCTTGTCTGTTACTGCTTTTTCTAGGATTTCATTGGCCCACATTCTCTTTACATATTGAACTTGTCTCTTTTGAAAAGATTGCATGTCTATTTTATGTCTCTGTCCAGGTCAAGGTCTCAGAAACCATGTGTTTCAAGATGTTTACATTGGAGCTCTCAAAGTTGTTGTATGTAGGCAGCTATTTCAGTGAGGGTCTTATTTTACCATAGTTTGGCTGTTGGGCTGGGGTTGCACTTCTTTGTCACTTGCTCATTAGTGTATATTATTGCTGTTAAAAGGGCTGATACTGTGTTTTTGAGGTCAGTGGTGAAAATAGGATTATTTGTGTCCATTAGCACATTCAGGAGCCCTTAGAGATGTTTCAGGATTTCCACAAAAGCTATGAACTATATATTTTTGTTAGTATCCTTTATATTATATCTGTTTCCACAACAGTTGCTAATAGAGATCACATTATTGAATAGGGTCCACTATATGGCTAGATAGTCAGAGTCAAAGGCAAACTCTGGTTTGATTGTCCAATTGGATAGGATTGCATGTTGAGTAGCTAGGCTATTTGCAAGGGTAAGGTTGAGAACTGAGAGAGTTTCTTAAGAAGTGTGAGAAATGTAGGTGTGTTGGCTAGAGGTGTTTGATAGTAGATAGCCATGGATCATGAGCCAGTCTACTATGCAGTCTATTTCCATACTGGAGTTGACATTTGGAAAGAAGGACTATAGATAGTGGTGCATGTTCTAGTTGTAGAACAAAGAAATAGTATAGAGAAGGGCAGTGGCATATTCATTGTGTCATTTGTGGTCATTATATAAGTTTATAATGGTGGTAATTGGGTTATCTTGGTGGATTATGTTTAAGATTTGAATATCCTAGTCTTGAATGAGATCTGACTGAAACACTACCTCTATGCTGGAATGAAGTTGGAAGTAAGCCATGATATATGGTGGAGGGCCATCTATACTTTGTGTTGTAGTGTGTAGGATTGAGGTCTATACTCTGTGATGTACTAGTCTTTTAGTGCCATTGGGTGAGATTTGGGCTCATTATAGTTCCTGGAGGAGGAGAAGGTCAGCATCATTAAAGCATGTATTGAGAAGACCATAGATGGTGTTCCCTTTCTTGTTATAATTAAGTTGAATTATCTTGATGGTTAGTAACAGGAGAGTGAGGGATGAGATAGATATACTATTCATTTAGAAAGGGTTTTTTGTATGTCTGTGAAGGCTTGTTGTGTTGTAGCAATCACTAGTCACAACCACCAATAGTAACACAAACAATAAATCTCTCAATAGAATATCAAGTGGGGATTACAAAAGAACTTAACAAAGAGTCTTCCATTTTTGTTGGCTAATATCTTATGAACAGCTAGATGGATTTACACAATTGAACTTGCATTGGAAAGTGCTCATCAAACCATCTCTGATGATATATGGTATATCTTATAACAATAAGTACTCATAGAGATACAAGCATATCAATATAGTGATATAATTAGTTACTTTTTAAAATTAGCCTGACATCTTCTATGACAGATGACAGCTCCCATCAAGTACAAGTTTTGATCATGTGATGGAAATAGCTTGCACATAGACCATTACTCTTTTGTATATATATCTCTGTGTTTGAGGATTAGACCTCAGACTTAACAATATTATTTATCATCAGTTTTCATTATCTATCCCTTATTATCATTGTCATCTGTATTGATCTTTATCATTATTGTCATTATTATTGAACTTCTGAATCACTTCTAAACTTTTGAAAGTACACTCAAGGTTCAAATATCATAAATAGATAAGTAGTTCATTTTGTGATATAGATGGAACCAAGAATGGAGAAGTTATAAGATTTGTATTACTGGAACTGGAGATTAATAGACACACAGAACAGATAAACATAGCAGTAACAGATTTAAATAGCACAGATATGTTTTTGGGATACAACTGGTTGGTCAAGCACAATCCAGAAGTGAACTGGAACACTGGAACAATACAGTTTACAAGATGTCTAAGAGAATATAGGACACAACACCAGGACATATCTTTTACATCATGAATACAGAGATTACAACTAAATAGATAACAAAGGACAACAGAAAATAAGAAAGGAACTGGATCTAATAAATCCAAAAGATTTACTAGAATACATTTGATCATTCATCTATTCAATAAAAAAATTCGAAAAATTGCCAGAATGAAGAGAATGGGACCACAAAATAAATTTAATAGAAGATGCTCCAAAGGAATTGAATGCCAAGGCCTACACAATAACAGTCAAAGAGGATAAAACATTAAATCAATGGTTGGATGAACAGCTCAAGGCAAGACTAATTGTGGAATTAAGTTTATGATATATAGCACCATGTTTTCATATTCCAAAAAAGAATGAATTACTACAATTGGTACAAGACTATAGGAAATTGAACCAGTATATGATAAAGGACAAGACACCACTACCATTAATTGGGGAAGTGATCAACAGGCTCAAAGATGCCAAGTATTTTAACAAATTGAATCTTATCTGGGGATATAACAATGTATAGATTAAAGAAGAAGATAAATGGAAAGTAGCATTTTTAATGAACAAGGGACTATTTGAGCTTAAATTGATGTACTTTGAGTTATGCAACTCACTGGGCACATTCCAAAGGATGATGAACAGTATATTCCAAAAACTCTTACATAAAGGAGTGTTGGCCAATTATACAGGTGACTTTGTTATACCCACCAAGACCAAAAAGAAACTAGAAGAAAGGACAATACAGTTTTTGAAGATAGTGGAGAAACATAACCTCTGTTTCAAACAATCAAAGTGTAACTTTGATACTGAGGAGATACCCATACTAGAAGTAGTAGTTGGGAGAAGAGAAGTACAGATGGAAAACAACAAAGTCAAGACTATCAAAGAATGGAAAACCCTTACCAAGATAAAAGAAGTAGAAAGCTTCTTAGAGTTTGCAAATTTCTATTAATGTTTTATTAAGAACTTCAGTCATATGACAAAACCTCTCAATAAACTCAAAGGAACAAAGGAATAGAAATGGGAAGAAGAATATGAAAAAAAATTCAAAGAGTTGAAGGACAAGATCACAAGTCAGCTAATACTTGCTCTACTAAAAAGAGAAGGAAAATTCAGAGTAGAAACTGATGCATTAGAACATGCAATTGAAGGAGTCCTATCTCAGGAACAGAAAGGGAAATAGAAACCCATCATATTTTTATCAAGAACAATGCAGCCAGCTGAAAGGAACTACAAGATATATAACAAAGAACTACTAGCCATAGTGGAAACCTTAACAAAATAGAGGCAATATCTATTGGATGCTATAGAGAAATTTGAAGTCTGGACAGATCACAAAAATCTCGAATATTTCCAAGAACCACACAAACTCAATGGATGACAAGCAAGATGGTATTTGAAGTTACAAGATTATAACTTCATTTTATGGCATATCCTAGGAAAGATGAATACAAGAGCAGATATTTTATCTAGAAAGCATCAGGTAAACACAAAAGATGACAACAAAGATATAAAGATGTTTAAAGACAAGTAATGGACAAGAAGAATCCACATGAAAGCAGAAGTGATAGTACTCAGGGGAAACTAAGTGATAGAAAAAACCACATTATTAGAGGAAATTCAAAGAAACAACACAAGAGATTAGAAAGTGTTGAAAGAATTAGAGAAAGATGACAGATAAGTATAGGAAGACAATGAAGTAGTATATATAGAGAGAAGAATATATATCACAAACAACCAGAAGATATAAGAGCAAATCTTACAAGATAATCATGAACCAGCACATGTAGAACACCCAGGACAACACTTGAGTTGATCAAGAGGAACTATTGGTGGCTAGAGATAAGGAGCAACATCAAGAAATACATTCAAGGCTATCAAAAATGCTAGTAAAATAAAGTGTAACACATGAAAAAAGTAGGGAAACTTCATCTATTGGGAATACCTGAAGGACTATGGCAAGAAATCAGTATCAACATTATTGGACCACTTCCTAAATCAAACAATAAAGATGCAATTGTAATTATAGTAGATCAATTTACTAAGATGATTAGGCTTAAGGTAATGACTATAGCAGTATCATCACAAGACATAGCCAAGATCTATAGGAATGAAATTTGGAAGATACATGGAGTATTACAAAAGATTCTTAGTAACCAAGGACCTCAATTCATCTCAAAATTCATAAAAGACCTCAGTAAGATGTTGGAAACAAAAAGAATATTATCAATAGCATATTATTCTCAAACAGACAGTCAAATGGAAAGAATTAATCAGGAGGTCAATTATTAAAAGGATGATTGGACAGAATGGTTATTAGTGGCAAAATTCTAATATAATGACAAGAAACATGTGGCTACAGGATACACCCCATTTAAACTAAACTTTGGAAGACATCTATGGAAAGGGGACCTGATGGTGAAGATGGAATTACCAAAGCTGGAAAATTTCCTTAAGTGATTGTAAAGAAGTTGGGAAGCAGCAAAGAAGTCAATGAAAATGGCAAAAGAAACCATAAAGAAACAATTTAACAAAAAGAGAAGAAATCCACAAGGTTTGAAGGCAGGAGATAACATGTGGTTGAAAGCAAAAAATATCCATTTGAATTGACCCTCAAAGAAGTTGGACCAGAAACTTTTAAAAGATATTGGTCAAGAAGTGTTTCAGCTGAAGTTACCAGAAGGATGGGCAATTCACAATGTGTTCAATAAAGACCTGCTGACACAATGTAAGAAATCTCAATTCAAAGGACAGCACATGGAACTAGCACCACCACTGGATATTATTAATGAAGAAGAAGAATATGAAGTGGAAGAGATATGAAATCACAGAAAACAAGGATGCAGCACACAATTTTTAGTTCATTGGAAAGGTTATGGAAATGAGCACAATTAATGGATAATGGAAATGGTGTTACCACATGCCAAGAAGGCAATTCAAGACTATTGGACAAAGATTTCAAGTTGAAACCTATAAAAGAAAGGGGTAAAATCCTAGATTGATATCTCAAAGTATACTAACATCAAGAAACTCATTCAAATAGCTTATTAATTTACTACTGCACCCACCTCTCCTAACTCTTACATTGCTCACACTGTCAACAATATAGATCTTATTGTAACTTTAAACTAAGAAAAGAAAGATTGGACCAGAAAGTATCACAAAATAATTTGAGAATTGGAAACAATGTGTTATGACCTTAAGCTAGAGCTCAGGTTGCACTTAGGCAAAGACTTGAGAAGAAGGTAAGGGATGTTATAAGTGGTAAAGTGTAAGGACTACAGAGCAGTATCTACACTATATATACTAGTATTCCATGAGGAAAGTGTTCATAGTACATGAGAAAAATGAGTCATAGTTCATGAGGCTAAAGCAAGGATATTGCACCTACTACATGATGTGCTAACTGAGATGCTTGTGGCATAGCTGATCATGTTGTCATTACCCTTTGCCCAAGTCCATGCTGCATCCAGGAGGCATTAATTGTAACACAATGGTGAACATTTAACTATAGATTCAAGATTTAGTCAAGTTAGCCAATGTGGCAAATATTGAATTAGCAGATATCAAAACTACCTTGCTTCAATCAGGAGAAACATATAAAGAGCAAATTGGAGGAGACATATACAGCATATCAGAGGAACTCAGAAATGTTATGTACAGAGATATAGAACACCAAGCACATCACACACAAGTGCTTCTTGCTGATGAACTTGATCATTGCAAAAATAAAGGAGACAAGAGGATCAAAAACCACATTAAAGAAAGATGTTGTTTAAGACAAAAAGGTATTTTTGTACAAACTATATGCCATATCATCTGAACCTAACAAACTAAAAACTCTTACTCTAGTTTTCATAATAGATAAAGTCAACAATCTGGAAATGGCATTAAAAACACTATAATTGCCAACAAAGACTATTCCATTCTATCCACCACACTACAAATCTATTTAGTAAAATAGAGAAAATGATCTTCAATATTGGAAAGAAATTGTAGTAGAATTAATAAAACAAAAGCATAATTCTAACACAAGTTGATGATATTTTCCAATCAAGATGTATTCAGGAGGGCCTCCTCATGAACTCTTCTTCATTGCCTTAACATTATAAGGGGAAATAGTTATTGGTTCTACAAAAAAGCTAGTAGCATTATATGTAGTAGGAGATCTAATATTTCTAGAATAAGTTTATGAGAACATGAATGCTAAAACAGAGGTATTGTTATGATTGCCTTCTCATGTCTTATAGGTATTTACTGCATGAACAACATATGTTAGGATTTATTTCATTTCTGATTTATTATCTGCTGCATCTTGTTGTTTCCTCATATATGCTCAGTTAGTACCTCATGTAGTAGTAGAGGCTTACTCATTTCTTTTCTTATTGTATACTCAAGAATTCCATATATATTCCATATTGTCAATAGGTATATATAGCTGTATATACTATTCTATATCCTTATGCTTTACCAATTGACTTATTTACCACTCTTACTCAAGTCTTTGTCTAAGTTGCAATCTGAGCCAAGCCTAAGATTATAACACCCTACTCCAACACTATTGGACTCTTTCAATCTCTGCAGCACCATCATGAATCACTGTGCACTCTTTCATAAATATCAACCTACCTTCTTTGACTACCAACTAATGAGCTCTCACTATTCAGTAATATTCTATCAAGGTTTCTAACTATCTAGCACTATCATTCTGTAGCTAAGTTACCAAATGTTCTGTCTAATGTTCTGTTTGATTAGAATAGACTCTTGAATACTTAGAGTAGCTGTCATTTTTAGGAAACTCCATTCTATTCTCTTAAGATTTCCCTAGAGGTGAGTCATGTACTTAGTCATTTGAACAATATAGCTTAGGATTTCTCTAGAGATGAGTTGTGTACTTAATTGCTTAAACAATATAGCTTAGAATTTTCCTGGAGTTGTAAACTCTGCTAAAACCCTACAGACTTTGCTCAGTTGCCCTGACAGATGCTCTCTCCTACTGATCTCTGAACTTGTGTCCAAGCTTTAAGATATTAAGTATTTTAACAAAAAACTGGATGTACACTGGAGATCCAACAACATCTACAGAAAGCCTAGAAATGAGTAGAAAGCAGTCTTTTACATGAACTGCAGACTTTTTGAACCTTTAGTAATATTCTTTAGAATGATAAATGGCCATGCTATACTTTAGGCTA
>Ga0157368_1001277_pt1 | contig 10733 bp, 1 predicted proteins | sample AttbisABBM3_FD_113146 | JGI IMG/M metagenome (GOLD analysis project Ga0157368, IMG submission 113146) | Fungus gardens microbial communities from leaf cutter ant in Botucatu, State of São Paulo, Brazil - Atta bisphaerica ABBM3 | ecosystem: Host-associated > Fungi > Mycelium > Unclassified ...
AGTCTCTGCTAAATTAGAGTCCTATATATACAGAATACACATGGTCCATGCTATATCCTCATGTCTGCCTCATTTCTTACTCAAGGCCACTATGTTGTATACATGTGTCCTGACATCATCTTTCAGATTATTCTACTATGTTCTAGGCCTATGACGTCACATCATGTGACGTGTCATGTGACTGTGATGTGATGTGCCTCTTCATTGTCACTAAAAAGAAAAAGAAAAAGAAATTCAAAAGAAAAGAAATATAAAATCAAGAAAAATAGATAAAAGAAAAGGAAAAATGTTAGTGTCCAAAGCGTTCCATAACACTAGAGATATTTCTAAGCTATTACTTGAGTTAGCATCTTAACTCATGGCTGCTATAGTAGTTGGTTGCTACAACACCATGGAAGACATGTAACTTGTGGGGCTTTGAAAGAGAGAGCAAGTTTACTATAGAAGACATTAATACTTAGAGTTGGACATTTATTTAAAATAGAGAATAAAAGTATTACAATACTCTTATCTCAGTTTCTATTAGAATGACTGGGTAGAAGTATGAAGAACACTCCAAAACTCTAGAAAGCATCTGAGTATATTGTCTATTCTCTACTATGTACATGACTTACTTCCAGGAAGAATTTAAGAGAACAGAATGATTTTCTAAATGTGATAAATGTTATGATACTCTACAGAATGATTGTATTAATATAGTCAAGAATTGCGAGAATAATAGAACTTTCTAGGAAGATCAACTTGGAGATAACAGAATCTTACCAAATAATAGTAAATAATAAGTTTGAGATGATAAATCAAAAACCAGATAGCAAATATAAGTGACTAAGAGCAGATGAGTTCTCAGAAGACAAATATAGGTTTAGATGTGACTCTAAGCATAGAGAAGCTAGTCCTCTTACTATTCTAGATATTAACAGTCTTTGTAACAGTAGAGGCAAAAGCTATAGTAGTGAATTTGGCATCATCAAATAAAGGGAAAACAAATATTAAAGTGGTTCAGAACTGTATAGAAGAATTCAACACTGGAAAAGACACACTACTATCAAAATGTCCCCACAGTTATTTTTCTTGGACCACAATTTGACAACTGAGTGTAAAAATTGCTCAGTTTATTCCAGATATATCTAGTATAATAGATAAAATGTTGTTTGAAGTGTAAGACATTTTTACTTTGAGAATATAAACTTTATTCAGCAGTACAATGGAGTAAAACTTATAACCTGAAAGAACAGACTTATTATAGTGTTCTTAAACTCTTATTTTGATTTGATTTACCTTTTTTAAAATTATACCTTTTTGTTTCTTTTTGGTCAATAAAGATGATGTGATATCATAGGTCTAGAACATTGTAGAAGAAACTAGAACAATGATGTCAGAGAGTATAGCTACAACATGTTTACTTTGTGGTAATAATATGATAGACATATGGATAACATATGTAGTTTAGGGTAGAACTTGTAATAGTAGTATATATAGTGTAGGAATACATTATGGACTTCTTGTTAAGTTCTCTTGTAATTTTTATAAGACTACTTAGTAACCTACTGACTATCTTAGGTTAGTGGTTATTACAACAAGACTCAAGATGATATAAGAACTGAGATGTATGTCAAGCTGCTTTATAGCTATAAGTACTTAATGAAACAAAAAGTAGTACACATTAGTTTAAAGTGTCATACAATTATAGGTTTAAGTAGTAGTTCATATGTATATCAAACCTATCAATATACATTTGTCATTCTAACAACAAGAAAAGTTGTTAAGTGTTCAGAGTCCAAACTCCAAGTATAATATTCTCTATAACAGTTGATGCTCATCCAAACTCTAAGAGTAATTTGTCTTCTATTGATACTCAAATCAAAACTTTATGAACACTTTGTTTACTTGGTTTTACTTCTTCAGCACTTTATCTTCTATAATGGTATTAGAAGTAATCTTCTCAATCTTATTATAGTTGGTGTGGACTTAATTTTAGAATTGTGTTTTACTTAGTTAGTACATCATACTTTTTTTTATAGTTTAATTTCTCCTTTTTTCTCTCTCTGATATCTGAAAATTACTAGAAAACAGGGTAACTTGCTTAGCAGTCTACATTCCAGATAACTACCCTAGATAGCACACCTAGTATATAATCCAGTAGTTTACACTGTACTAACTTATTTTGAAAATTGACTAAACTAGTACCTACTTCAGTGTTGGCAATGACATATCTTGCTTCCTTCTAGTAGTTTTCCACCTACTAAGTTCCCAAGTCCCATTCCAAAATATATGATTAGTGTGACTAGTAGAGGTGCAGCATACAAGCTGAAGCTAAAGATTGTTCTGATCTGCCTTTTGTATTCTTGGATAACATATAACTTGCTATTTTGGATGTCTAAGATATCCTACCAGATCTCAGATAACAAGATGTAAACTATATCTAACAAAGTACAGAGTTCAAAATCAATAGTGGTTAATAGAAATTACTAGAAAGACTTAGTTATAGTTTTAGGGTAGGTTAAATGTGTATAAACCAACTTCTAGAGATATATAAAGTAGACTACTCTATAGTAGGAACTTTATTGAGTACTCTTTTTCCTTAACACTTAGGCCTAAGTTATAACAATACAGACTAATATTGAAGAGTATAAAATAGACTATCTTATAGTAGAAACTCAATCAAGTTCTCTTGTATCACTTAATATATAAGTATGTTTTTAGTCTAGCTTAGAAACTTAATTTATAATATTTTGTATATTCTATAACTTCTTAAAATAAAGTTATGACAGAAAGAAAATCATTTGAGAAGTCAAACTTCTGAGCATAGGCACTCAGAACAGTGTACTACACTAGGTGATTTTCAAGCTAAGAACTTACAGAGTATTTACTTATCTTGAATACTAGTACTAGGTCTATCTGAGAATTGGAGAAGATAGATAACTATTTTGGGTATACTAAAGTTCCCAAAAATTGAGTCTGAAGTTCCATAAACATCATAAGAAGCTATGTGATTAGTAATTGAGTGATCTGACATGGAATGGAGCTGGGTTAATCCATACTAGAAGTAGTGTATAAGCCAGAAAGAGGATATCCACTTTTATAAATGTTTTGGGCAGAGTGGAACTTAAGTAATCATTATTTATAATGTAGTTGGATGTGACAGATGTGCTCAGATGGTATGTGACATAATCAATCATAGTCTCTGTTACTATTAACACTAATCTCTAATATTAAGTTAATTTACTTTTTTCTAGTACTCTTTTTGTTGAACTTTGTTTTAACCTTTGAAGTTGTGACTAAGTAACATATAGATAGCATAGTATATAAGCTGAAGCTAAGCTTATTCTAAGAAGCCTACAATTATATAGACTTTGATAAGTTTTTATACTTATTAAACCCTAACTAACTCTGCAAACTTTTGTTTCCAAGTGTAAACTACTTCTAATAGTCTACTTTAAAGACCATGTAGTATATATAAGACTAATATACTATAACTATACTACTATAATATTATCTATTACAGAATCTTTTATATTTTTCTCTGTGTCACATAATATTGTGACTATGTCAGATATTATACTTTTGTCACATTTTGTAACTATTGTGATAGTTATATATGATTACTACCTCTTAACTAAGTCTGAATAAGAAAAATAGAAACAGAAAATAAACAAAAATTAAAATTAAAATAAAAAAAAGAAAAGAAACTAAGTTTACCTTCTTGAAGTTTGACAACTAGTGAGTAGGAATAACAAGAAAACTCAACTTCTAAAATATTTTACCAAGTTCTATGTTACATGACAGCAATACATGACTTATCAGATAATTTAGTGATGTTATATTATATTGTATAATGTGACTTTTCCCATAGGTACTTAGCAAGAATAATAAAGAAAAGAAAAGAAAAGAAAAATAAAAGGGAAAAGAAAATATAAACTGATTCATAATAGTAAGACATTGTTATACTCCTTTTAATTCAGTCATTTACAGTTGTCCACAATTCACTGGGTGACTCCTGAGCTATCAGAGTGATTTCTGAAATTGCTAGTACTTTCTACTCACTCCCTATACTTGGATTTAACAGATGGAACTTGTCTAATCAAACTCTAAACTCTATCTTTATATTGTCATGGATTAATTCAATCAAGAAATTTGGTTACTTATGAAGCTATTGACCTTACTTGATGTAAAGAACTCTGAGACTATGTTGTAATATATCTACTCAAATATCCAAATGTTCTAGACATTTTCTAGTATATATAAGACTGGTAGATATACTGTACTACTTAGTCTGATAATTAACTATACTTGATATGGCAACACATTCAATTCTTTATTAGTACTCACTATTCTGAACTCTGCTCTTGTATCTAAAATTGTGACTAAGAGTTAGGAGATGATTCACACTTGCCAAATATCCATGAAAGTAGCATAAAAGATGAAAGTACAAAGCTGAGTTAAGGGATGTATTCCAAGAGACCAGAAGTTAGTGCTATGTAGATGATTGACCTTGGCTTCAACAGATAATGTTGTGCCTAGCCTGTTTGTTGCATGGTTGTATTTCTTGGATGCTAGTGTTTAGAAGGACTATAAATGGCAAGTGTGGCACAAGTCCAAATTGATTAACAGACTGAAGAATAGTACATGGTAGCTATTGTTCTTAAATATGGAAGTGCTAATCTAATAATACTTATTCACTGCACCTACTCTGGGTTGTTGGGTACTGTAGGAGTTGTCACTTAGAACTCCATGGGATTGGTGAGGATGCAGAGTTTGGTTCTTGGATTAATGTGTCAAGATTGCAAGAAGTAGACTTAGTTTTTTCTCATTTTCTTATTTTATTTTATTTTATTTTAGATTTATTTTTTGTATTTTTCTATTTATAGAACTTAGGGTTAGGTTTAGTCATGTGACACAAGAAAAAAGGCATAAAAGGTGCTAGAAAGATTATGTCATCCAATATTAGCCTTAAGATATACATATGGTTGTTTAGGGTAGGCTAGGAGTATATAGCATGGACCATGTGTCTTTAGTATAAAAGGTAGACAATCCTGTAAAGAGTTCTCTATTGAGTTCTCTTGTGTTAACCTTAATACAAGGTTCTTTTTATTGACTAGTTCTAAGGTCTTTGAGTTGTAACAATAATATTCTCAAGACCAGATGTTGTTGTCAATAAATGAATGTGGATAGCATACATAAATACTTCATCCCAATAGCATAGGTCAGCACTAACAAAGTAAAGCATATAGCAAACTATTTCAAAGAAAAGTGTAATTGCATGCTTAGCAATATCATTTTGCTTAGGTAAGTACAGGTTTGTTATTTGAAACCTCTTTACCTGCTTTCCTGACTGCTATTCTAATATAGCAACTATATCACAAACAGCTGTCCCAAAATCTTCCTATTTCTTCAATACTCATCCAACCAAATAATAGTAGCTTATCTTTACAATTATAAGGATATAGAAAGAGCCCTTGCAAGTAGAAACTGATATTGGATTGGTGAGATCCATGAAAACTTACTTTATTTTAGAGTAGACTGATGAGCTTGAATTAGGAAGAGAAAGTTTGTGTAACTTTCTGTATATGCAGCTACTGCAGACATGATTATAGACATAAAATAAGCTAACTTCAAGCCCCTTCATCAACTTTCAATGACTTATTATTGAAATAAGTGATGAACTCAAATGTTCAAGCTGGCAATGCTACAAATACATACTCCTACTTGATACAACAAGAGCCATGTATGGGAACTAGCTCTTCTAAACTCTTTCTCTTCTGCATTTTTTAGCTGATCCATAATCCATGATCCTTTTCCACATCTGCACTCATCTGATCATCTGATTTTCCATGTTCCAGACCCCTTCAAGCTGTATATCAATACTCCCAACCATCTGAATATGTCATTAAACTCACTTTTCTGCAATACTCTATGGTATTTCAAAGTCTTCTAGTATTATCTGCATATCTGTACATCTGTTTTCCTATGCTCCAGAAGTATCTGCTAAGTACTTTGGCTCTCTTCTATTTTAGTCTCTCTATTCTAAACTGTTTCTGATTATCTAAGTATCATCATTCCTTGCTTATGTAATTGGGATTCTAATACATTAAAACAAATCTATTAATATATAGAGTAGTTACTACCTTTAAGAATCCTCATTCTGTTCTCTTAGAATTTCCAAGAGATAAATGTGTAGTTTAGTATTTCTTGAACAATAGACTTAGGATTTCCTAAAGATTTGAAGTACTAGGCTCTTTTACCCAGTTGCTCTAACAGACCATAGGCTGCCTCCCACCAATATAACAAATGTGGTAGAGTGTTTCTTGATTACTATCCATGAATGTATAAAACAGGTTAGTACCAGAAAGTGTAATGACTAACCTATTGAATAAACTTTTGACAGTTATATCATTCCTCTGCAAAGCACCTAGACTAATGAGATTTACTCTAAGTGAAGGAAGATATAGAATATCATTCAAAATGATGTTATGATAAATATTATTGATATGAGCTTGAAAGAATACTAATTCTCTTCTTTTAACTGAAACTTGATTATGACTGCCTATAGTTATAAAGTGGCCAGTGTTCTTAGGCTTAAACTTGAAAAAGAATCCTTTGTCAGCAAACATGTGTGATATAGCACTACAATTAAGAATCAACCTTTCACTTATTAAGTTCTTTTCTACTACTATCAGTAACTTTCCAACTTTATGCTCTTCCAATAAATTGAGACTGTCAACAGCAACATTTGCTGAATCTTTAGCTTGACTGTCCTTCTCTTTCTGCTTAGAACAGGCAAATTGGTTCCTCCAATGACCCAATCCACCACAATCATGACAAACATCATCAGGTTTTGTTTTTTCTTCCCTTTATTCAACTTCCTTCTACTTCTGCTCCTTTTCTGACCACTAGAAGCCATAAACTCCATCTGATCTTCAGTAGTTTTCTTGCCACACTCATCAACCATTTGATCTTGAACAATATGGTCATATTCTGTATTTAACTCAGTGATTACCTCATTCAATGTCAATAATGTCCTCTTATGGTAAAGTATATTCTGTAGAGATCTCCACTCCATAGACTGAGGGAGAGATATGAAGATAACATTGATGAATGTCCAGTTATTCATTTCTTCTCCACATTCAATAATATATTGTCAAAGCTTGAGTATATGGCCAAGATGTATAGTCATAAATGATTTCTTGTTCTATAGCTAATGCCAAATATCTCACATTGAAAAGTAGACACTAGTACCCTAGCATGAAACAAAATACAAGTTGAGCAACTTGTTCTACATTTCTTTTGATATTGTAGTCCCATGAATATGGAGCCATTGGGAAGTGTTAAAAGCATTGTGAATCAAACTCATTGTAGTATGATTGTTCTGAACCTATTTATAATATTTTTCCCACTTCTTTTCCTATGCAAGATACTCTGCTGAAAGTGGATTGCTTTTGTTCTTAAAATTGCTCTGTGGTAACAGTATAGAAGTTGCTGGAGCAGCAAATGATGTGGCTGACATTGATACTGCTGTAGTAGGAGCACCAGCTACTATTCCAGTACTCAGCTTACAAGTAGATAATTATAGATGGAGCTACAGGTAGCTAAATATTCTTAGAAGGATCTAAAGAAGGTTTAGCAGGAGAAGGAATATTGGGCTTGATATATCCAATCCATAGCATATGAGCTTCAAGTATTGATTTCATTTGCTAAGACCAGACATATTAATTGTTGTCATTTAGCTTAGAAAATGCAAAAAGATCTGATATCATAAGATTGTGATCTATGAGGTCCATAACCTAATAAAAATGGTAGGGTAGTAACAGATGATACACAAGGCAGGTTTGGAGTTTACAATAAAATATGTATATTAGAATGTACTGTAATATAATGAATACAAACATATCTGGAGTTCACAATAGAAGATGTAAACTCTCTACAAAATAAAATACATCATATAATATGATAGGAGTATAATAGTCTCAGTTCAAATGTAAATGATAACACATAAGTCTGATTAAAAATAATTACATAGGGGTTAAGATACTGAAACTGTACATCTTGACAATTCTTCAGTATTGAAGAGCAGTCTTGGAAGTGTCAATACTGTTGAGATAGACATGAACATTCATAGTCTGATAATAGATATTGTTGCATACTTCCAGACCAACCTTAGTATTAGCTTATATGCTATGTCATCTATATATTGCTTGGTTCTAACTTCAAAGAGTGAAACAGAGTTCAAGAAAGAGAAAGTTCTAATAGAATGAAGTGTGTTACCTTAATACTAGAGTTTAGTATCAACAGTAGCATGAACTATGATTAATTATCAGACTAGAGATTACAAAGTATCTACCAGTCCTTAAAATACTAGAATAAGTGTCTAAGATACTTGGAAACTCAAATAATGCTATTACTATATAATTTAGTAATTATATACATTGAGTGAGGTTAGTGTCTAAAGTCCAGCTTCAAGCTGGGCAAATGTTTGATTAAAATGATCTGTAAAGAAACACTGACTGAGAATGAGGTTTTGAATAGAAGTAAACTTTGCTGTAGAAGACTCAGTATTCACTAGAGTGACTGGAAAAAGTTTACAGACTATGCAGAGGTTATAATTTCCAGAAAAATTCTAAGTTTATTGTTTATAACTATTGAATATATTACTTATCTTCAGAAAAATCCTAACAAAACAGAATGAAGTTTCCTAGAAATAACAACTACTTTAAATATCTAAAGAGTCTATACTAATCAAGTAGAACATCAGACAAAATATTACTGACCTAACTACAGAATGATTATGCCAGGTAGTCAGAAACTCTGATGGAAAGACCTAAAATATTACAAACTAGTAAAAGCTGATTGGACAGTAGTAGAAGAAAAGAGGTCATGATTATCACAAGAACAATACTCAGCAAAGGTTTAGTGTTATAGTCTAAACTCTGAGTTATATTAGATTGTACTATTTATATTAAAACTCCATAGGTCTTTTATAGCAGACTTATTTTTATCAAAACTCTACAGATATTTTGTCTTTTATGGAGGACTTATTTTTATCAAACCTCTGTAGATATTGGATATTTGAACACATTTGAACCTTCTTCCATAACAAACTTATTTCAAACAAATTTATCTCATATTTTACAGATATTTATCTTATATTAAATATATGTTAGAGTTTGTTTTATTTATGGCTCATAATTACTGTGCTTTATATCTTTCTTATAAAGAGATCTTCTGTTTTGTCTAAAATCAAGTTTGTAGCACCTACCAAAGTCTGAGCCAACTCCACAATCTTCTTATCCTTCAAGCTCTATACTAATGCCCTGCCACAATACTGTCAGATCCTCTCAACTCCCATAGTATTTCTGCAGATATCCACTCACTCCCTTGACTATTGATTTATCTTTTCCAGCTACTGAATAATGAGTTTCCTTCATCTGACAACATTCTACAAAGGTTCCTAACTATATAGCCTTATTATTTTGTAGTTAGGTTACTAAATATTCTGCTTGATGTTCTGCTTGATGTTCTGTTTGATTGGAATAAACTCTGAGATACTTAGAGTAGCTGTTATCTCCAGAATACCCCATTCTGTTTTCTTATAATTTTTCTGAAGGTGAGTTGTATATATAGCACTGTTGGATAATAATACTTAGGATTTCACTCTACTGAATTACTATGGTTTTTGTCTAGTTATTCTAACATTCCTTATATTATATCAGTTAGCTTCTTGTATTCTCCTTATACTTTCCTTATTGTTTTCCTCAAGAATATCTCTCATGGTCATTAGGTATATATAGTTGTAGATACAATCATATATTCTTATATTTTACTAATTGATTATTCTCTCCTCTCTTACTCAAGTTTTTGCCCAAGTTGTAACCTAAGCTAAGCTTTGGATCATAGTATTTAGTAAAGTGTTATCATGCTCATCTTGCAAAAAGAATAGTATATTGTAATTAGTGTCAGAATCAAAGACAGTGGACTTGTTTCTTTCCCATCTCTCATCTCTTATTTAAGTCTTTCTTATTTTTTATTCTGATTCTTCTATCTCTTTTTTTTTCTTTTCTTATTTTGCACTTAGTAAAGGAAAAACAAGGTGACATCACACATGACTGTTACAGCTATCACAATAATATGACAATGTGTAATGACTATCACAGGTTAGTCACAATATTTAGGATAGGCTAGATGTAAAGTGCACATAGACCATGCATCAGAGGTATATAAAGTAGAAATACCTATCCTAGAAACCCTACTGAGTTCTCTTGTGTTAAATAATACAAATTTTCTCTTTTGACTGAATACTCAGTCTTAAGTTGTAACAATTAGGCTACTAGAATGTTATAATAGTTAGGCTATCAAAGAAATATTGGAACAACATTGTAATTGGGTCACTAAACAAATAAGATGGTAACAGAGGTCAAGTAAAAATAAGATACTTTACTGAAGTATAACAAGAACTATATAATATTAACTTTCAACTATGTTATGATCCTAAGCTTGACTCAGGTTGCAACTCAGGCAAAGACTTGAAAGAGGATAGAAGAAATGATCAATTAGTAAAGTATAAAAATACAGGACTGTATCTACTACTATATATGTTATAACTCAAAACCCTTAAAGTTGGATTAAGAGGTAACCTTATATTAGGTAACACAAGAGAACTTGATAGAGAGCTCTTTTACAAAATAGTCTACCTTATATACTCCTACAGATGGTCTGTGCTAAGTACTGTGCACCCTACC
>Ga0157368_1001278_pt1 | contig 10729 bp, 8 predicted proteins | sample AttbisABBM3_FD_113146 | JGI IMG/M metagenome (GOLD analysis project Ga0157368, IMG submission 113146) | Fungus gardens microbial communities from leaf cutter ant in Botucatu, State of São Paulo, Brazil - Atta bisphaerica ABBM3 | ecosystem: Host-associated > Fungi > Mycelium > Unclassified ...
GTGGAGGGCTTCCCAGAGACTATCTGTAGTGATACATGGATTTCCATCATATTTGATGGCTTCAGTAGTGGGAAGTTTGCATTTGTTAACCCAATTCATCAACTCTCATGGGCTATGACTCTTGCTTGCCACTTCTCGGATCTTAGTGTCGAAGAATGTTCTTTTGGTATCCTTTATGACTCTTCTGAATTTCTTCCAACTTTCTAGGCTCCTAGATACTCTATATTTGTTAATAGCACAATTACACTTGTTGTTCCACCATTGTTTGGAGTGTCTTGTGATTTTTGATCACTTCACATTTTTATTCCATACTTGATTGATTAGCGAGTTGAGGCTGTTGACCGTATTTTTGAGACATTCCTTATTGCTGATGTTGAGGGTGTTTAGGTTTTGAAAGACTGAAATGACCTCCTTGATAAAGGCATTTTCTGATCTGATATTTCTCTATGCTGAAGTAGAGAAATTTAATAACCATTATATTTCATCCAACTTAAGAAGCTCTTCTAATCATGCTCCTCTATTGATATCAATCATTATCAAAGAAAAATTGATTCAAGAAAGAAAATAAACTATTATTAAGAATAATGAAGAAGAAAAAGAATTTGTCAAAGAGCTTAGAAATAAGATAAGTGATATAGCATAACTAACATTAATACTCTAGAACATATAACTCAATAATTTGCCATTATTATTGAAGATCTTTGAAACAAGTATTCTAAGCTTATTAATATTACTAAATGATCCAAAGAATAGTAGAATAAGGAGTGCAATAGGAACTTAGCAACCTATTAAGCATTTAGAAGAAGAAGTAACTGGATCAATTACAAGAAGACAGTAAGAATGGCTAAATGGGTCTTTTTTGACAATAGGATTCAAGAAATCACTTCAACTAACAAAAGGCTTTGGAATCTTATGAATTAGGTTAAGAAACAAAAAATTACCAGCAACAAAAGCCATTAAATTTAACAAACTTCTCTATAACAAACTGGATAATTTGTGGTAAGAATTACATTAATATTATAATTATGCTTAATATAAGCCTATTAATATATACTTTCATGATGAAATTACTATGTATTAACAAGCTGAATAGCCTCTGTTTTCTAATGTAGAATTTAATGATACTATTATAAAGTGCAGCAGTTTGTCTACTCTAAGTCTAGATCATATTTCTTGAAACTATCTTAAAAAGATAGTAAGTGATTTTAAGTGTATTACTAATATTGGCAATATAACAAATGTCTATATCAATCTCAGTCATTAGCCATCACACTTCAAGAAATTAATATTCATCATTATTCTAAAGTTTAATAAATCTTTATATGATAATCTCAAAGCTTTTCAACTTATTGTTCTTCTTAATATGCTAGGCAAATTAATCAAAAAAGTGATAAGTAATAGGTTACAAGTTCATTCTATCACTTTAAATTTTCTTCATCTAAACTAACTAGATAGTATCAAACAATGTTTGATGATAGATACTGGTATTTTCTTAACTCATCTCATACAAGTGAGATGAATAAAAGGCCTTTACATAAGCACTCTCACATTTGACATTACTCAGTTCTTCCCTTCATTGAATAACCAACTCTTTCCAATGATTCTCAAGTTTTGATACTAGAATCTTCTGATTTTTTTCTAGTTATTTAATCAACAGACAAACTCAATATGTGTGGAATCATTTCATATCATAATCCTTCGAAGCAAATATCAGTGTTGAACAGGAATCTGCTTTTTCTCTAATTATTTTGGCTTTTTATGTTGTATCTCTTTTCTATATATTTAAAAAGAACCAAAAATCTTTTAATTCCTATTCCAGTTTCTATTTTTTCTTTTGTTAATAATGGTCTTTTTGTTTCTCAGAAGAAAATTTATGAAAAGTCTAATGCAGTCCTTTATTGTAGTTATAGTATCATTTCTTTTTTCTTTAACCAATTTGGTCTAGTGATCAAATATGATAAATCAGAGATTTTTCACTTCTCTAGACATAATAATATCTAGAATTTTTCTTTGATAAGAAACTTTTTTTTGACACCACATTCATTATTATGCTAATAAAGCTCTATCTACTATCAAAAGCATTAAAATGCTTAGCAATTCAACAAGAGAACTTTCTTCAATACATAAGCATCTATTATATAGAACTTATGTTCTTTCTATTACTTTATATAGCTTTCAGCTCTATTATTTCAAAGAAGCACCGTTATATCAATTTCTCAAAGAATTAAAGAAAATGCAAGGAAGAGTGGCCCTATGGATTACAGAAGCTTTTTGTACATCACTTTTATGGTGGTTGAAGCTATTGCTAGCCTCATCCCTATTTATTTTCATCTCAATAAACTTATAGAATGTCACTATCTCCAAGTAGTATCTTTTCCTAAACAACATGCACTAAACTCTCTTTTGGATGCACATCATTCCAAACAGACCAGTTCTTATTGTATAGCCATGAGTTATCTCACTCTCAAACAATACTTGAAAGTTAAGAATTCTATAGTAAATACCAATAACTGCCTTAACCAAGTCTTTTCTGTCTTTAACAATCTGAATAGAGAAATTTCTCTAGGATTTCATCTAATAGATACTTTTTCTGATCATTTTTCCTTCCATACAGTGAATCATCAAGATATTGAAGTAAGAACTGCTCATCAAAATAAATTTAAGAACATTTATAAGAATTCAACCAACTGTCATGACACTATGCTCATTATCTCTGATATGAGTGTCAAAAACAATATCATTACTTCAGTCTCACATATTCAGAGAAAACATGAGATTATCATGGAAACTGTTTATCATGTAATGAATGTTATATTTATAGTAGTCAAAATTTTTGCCATAAGATATAGTATTAGTAAAGCATCTCAAATACAAGGCATAATATATATTGTCATTGTTACTAGTGTTATTTCAGCAGCCAAAAGAATCTTTGACATGTCCTTCTATCTATACTAACTACATTCTATTGTCATATCTAATAACTTAAGAAAGTTTTCTAACAAAAACTCTAACAATTTGATTTCATTTTGGGACTGCTCTAGCAATGATAAATGGCCTCCTTATCTTCTAGTTGACAAAGAATCAAAATTTCATAAAACTAGCCCCATTTTGCCTAGTAAAACATCATGGGACTTCAGTAGAAAAGAATAATACAATTCTATTGTTAAAAAGTAGCAGATGTACTTTCAAGCATCCAACTGCAAGAAAGAAACTTTCTTGATCTAAATGATAATAATAGTAAATCTTATTTATCTTACCTATTTAAAAAGCAGAGCCTAACTAAAACATTGTAACCTCTCCAATTCATCATGTACATATATCACTAGACTAATTACTAGTCACACTCTTATTAGCAAATATAGATAAAGATTTTTCCTTAATATATCTATTGCATGTTCTTGTAATAACTCTCCAATCAAGATAAGATTATATATCCTATATAGCTGCAAACAATATAAGAAGTCATAAAACCCAAAGTGAGAATCCTTCAAAGATGTTTTCACATTTCTAGAGTTCAATCCAGGCATATTTTGCTTTCAAGAAGACATTACATAAATTTAGTTATATACTCTATATAATCTTCTAGTTTTTGTGTCTCTTTGTACAATTTCATGTTTTCTACTCTTTATTTCTTATTTCCTATTTCTTTTCATATTTAAATAGTTATTTTGTGTAGCTATCATAATCTACCAGTGTATTCTATATAATGAATTGTTGATTTTTAAAAAAAGAGGTATGTGATTGTGGTCACATAACATATCACATGACATTATATTATAGACTTAAAACATAAGAGAAGAAGCTAGAAGAAATAATATTAAGATGTATGTTCATAGTATGTTAACCTTATGATATACTTATAGATTCTTATCTTATAAGACTACTTAGTATGCTATTAACTATTTTTGTTAGTAGTTGTCACAACATTATATGTGTCAAAGATGAAAGTGGTGGACTTAATTTATTTTCCTTTGCTTTTCTATTTTTATTTTCCTTTTGATTTATTGTTCATTTTCTATTTTTAGAACTTAGGGTTAGGGTTAGAGTGACAAGATCACATGGTCATATCAAATGATATGGTCACAAGTTATGAGATACATAGAAAGGTATAGAAGATTCTGGAAGGATGATATTATACAATGTGTAAAACACATGTTGACCTTAAGGCAAACACATGGCTGTTTAGGATAGGCTAGAAGTAGTTAGCACAGACCATGAGGTTTTGGTATATAAGGTAGACAATCCTGTATAGAGTTTTCTATCAAGTTCTCTTGTGTAAACCCTATATAAGGTTCTTTCTTTTGACCAACCTTAAGGTCCTAAGTTTATAATAATATGACACAGAAAAGGATATATAAGGTTCATAAAGAATAACATTGTAACAACATGGCTATGGTATATTAGCCTTATATATACCACATAACCTTAAGATCATAACAGTCTTACTCAAGTAAAAGTCTGTAAATATTATATGAAAGAAACTGATAATCTCAGATAACCTTGGATGAGGACTTATCTGTTTGCAAATTAAATATGAAGACTTATCTGAAAGTAATGTCCTTGGCTTTCTTATGTATTGTACCATCTATATATTATATGATTGTAATTTTCAAAAGAGTTAGAATGGATGTTCAGGAAAAATTTAAATACTGTAACTAAGATAATGATAGAGTAGAGGATAACTAAGGAAATACTATAGGGATAAATCTCTGGTAGTACTGGAAGTCAAGAAAACAAGACACTAAGCAATTGAACACAGATCTCTGATCCACAGTAAAAGAGTTTACAGATGCAGATAATGTTGTGAGTAATATCTGCAGCAGATAACAGATGTTTTCAGATCAGTCTGTGACATACACCTAGAGTTCTCACAATTCAAGTACCTGGAAAGTTGTACAGTGAAGTTCAAAGACATGACTTTAAGAGGGGATAATATTATGATTTGAAGCATGACTTGAGAGATGAGGGCATGGATCACATGGAATGGTATCTAAGATAGCAGTAGTATGATCATGTTTCTTAGTCTCAGTCTGGGTCACCTTTATATACCTCACTTTCCGAATATCAGATTGCGGGATTCCATAACGGGACTAATTTAAAAATATTGAGATGAGCAACAATTTTCTGAGCCCAAGAAGAACGAGAACAAAGGAGAGAGAGAGAGAGAGAGAGAGAGAGAATAAACATAAAACAGAGATTTGAGCATGATAAAAGAGAAGAGACATTTAGAAACATTGACGGTTTAAGTTTATGTACTAGGGATATTGTGAGTTTATATCGTACAAGAATCCTTCTCTTATTTCATTGGCAAATACTATAACGGCTATACTAGAATTTCATTATCAGGAGAAAAAAACTCAGGTACAATACTATCAAACAGACAAAAAGAAAAACAACATAAGAAGATTTGAGATAGTGAGAGGATAAATATCTAGTTATTCGAAAAAGATTGACGAGATATAATAAAAGAAACATTAGAAGTATCTTGAATTTCTTGCCTCATGGCAGGTTTGGCAAACCTGCCCTCACAAGCATGTAGGAATTTCTCAATTCGGACATAACTCAATTATCAGTAGCAAAACCAGTAGCAAAACCCCAAAAACGAAATCAATAGGATACCATAAGTCAGACCTTGATAGAGTGCTCCTTTTTCAGATGCCCTTGCCCCCTTTGGACGACTTGTCTCTCACATGCATCATAGACTTCGAGGAACTGTTCGTAAACCTTAGCAATTTCGGGACGGGGTTCGGCCACGCAAGTCATTCCTGGCATGAGCCCTCCAGTCATGTCTTCAAATGATCCACTATTGGACATCTTCCACCGAGCCCATTTCGCAAGTAGAGCGCCACCTATGGCAGCTGCTTCTTTGGTTGTCGAGACATATACTCTCATGCCAAAGATATCCTAGAGGGATGTCAGCGAAGGGTTATGTGCATAATCAATAACCCACAGCGGCTATTTGCCTAATACTCTGATTCGCAGAGGATCCGCCAGTCACGACCAACCTCTGCAAAGGCGGTGCATGGGGAGGCAAAATTTGGGCCAACCTTGATTTGATTGACATGAACTGCGACTCTAGAATAGCCCGAGGATGCGCGCTGTTGGGAATCATATCTAAGGGTGTAGGTGACTTCGCTCCCGCCAGTGGGGCTGAAAAGTAGAAGTTTCCCAGGACGTTTGGAGGAATAATTTCGGGCAAAAGGAAATAGAAACCGACACATCCGTTGTTGCCAGCTGGTGTGTTATCGATAAGCTCGTTGAACTTATCCCAGTCCGAATTTGCATATTTGTTCCTAACTTGTTCACGAGCGAGAGCACCGTTCTTATAGCAAAGCATGGCGATGAAACCGTGAGGTGGATTAGTTGGATGGGCCAAAAGATGGGAATTTGTAAACCGCCTGGGTGCTTCACCTGTAGGTGGAATGGAGAGAAGAAACGTGGTAGATGTACCAAGTGACAATAAGGCATCACCTGGGCCGGATAATGCAACAACGGAAGATGAATTGTCTCCCGTGAAAGGAGCGACAACACACTCTGAGAGCAAGCGTAAATTAGCGAATTTTCGGAAACAAATCTTCGATTTCCTTCACGAACCTGGGTTGAATCCCCATTTCTTCACCCAATAATCATGAACTTTGCCGAGGATAGTTCCCCCACTAACAGGTTCCGGCCCAAGTTTCTCACGTAAGGTAGGACCACCACAGGAATTAAGCAACTGATCATCCCATTTGCAACTCAAGACATCCATCAAATTCATGCCACTCGCATCCGAAATCTCCACAGGAGCAATGGCTCCCAGGAAGACAGATGGAATGAACGATGATATCAACGAAATGCGAGTAGTCAAATCGTATAGCTTTGGGAATTTCTTACGTAACTACAAGAAATATTAATATTAGTCAGAACACCACGGAATGGGATCAGCGCTGAAATGGCCTACCCGGGCAATTTGGGGGCCGGTGAAGCGCTCATACGCCCGACTTCCAGACAGGTCTGCAAGAGCTTGCGCACTGCCGGTGGCAGCCTCCAATTCCAGACATTCCTGAGTTGTTGAAGAATCTTGCCAGATCGGCGATCTTTGAAAACTAAAGGCGCCTGGTGATATTTGTTCTAGAATTGTCTTCGATGGATCAAGATTGCTTAACAGAAGTTCTGCCTCCCCCGACCAGAAAACTGACCCATGTTGCTATTCAGAGGCGTGAACTGATCGTCAAACGTCTAATATGCTCGAGGGCGAACCTGACTGGCACCGGAAATCGCAGACACAGAACCGAAATTCACACCACTGTCTTTCATCCTTTTCATCAATAAATCAATAGCCTCAATCCACATGGCCACTGGACTTGTAGCCTCTCCCTCCTCTGGGCCTTTGATAGCGCCGTTCGTCACACCATACTTGGCTCCCAAATCACGGTCAAAGTGAACTGCGACCTCATGTTGCACACGCAAATCGTCCTTGATCAAGATGGCTTTGAATTGTTGTGTCGACAGATCAAAACCAAGATATAATGGGTCTTCAATGGGTGCCATCGTGGAGCGGTTTGTGGGAAGAAATCTCAAAAAGGCAGAGAGAAGAGCGGAGCTGAACAACGTTTGTTTCCCAGGATTTCCCCATATGGTCATCGCCGGCCGATTGCCTAAGAGTAGTAGCATACAGCAACAATGAGATCTGGATCTTCGGATATTTATTCACTGTGCTTGGTACTAATGAATTTTATTTTTAATGAGCTTTCTAGTTGACATGTAGGGAAGAACTTTCGACAGAATTTACTGTAGACATTACGAGAAACAAAGGATAATATTACTTATTGGACCTCATGAGAAGGAGTATGGGAAAATAAATTGCTAAATGTGCAAAAAAACCTTCTATAGATGTCAAACTACCATCATGACAGAAATTGGATCCAATTTCAGCACGAAAATGTGTTGAACAAGAGACCTTGAGAGCTACCTTGACCGGAAGATGAGGAAAACAAGGACAAAACAAGGACAAAACACTATTCCGACCACAACTAACAATCGCTATGGGCATTTGGTGTCTCGCCGTTAGACATGACATGACTCCTGAGGGAAAGCCATTTCAGGTGGATTATGATGACAATGACAGTGTTGCCACGTTGAAGGAGAAAGTCAAGAAAGAGATGGAACCCAAACTCAATGATTTTGACGCCAACTCATTCACAGTATGGCAATGCAAGGAACCAAAGCTGCTCGCAGATGTCAATGCCAATAAACTTGAAGACATTGACTTATCCGATCGCAGAAAGGCTGTTCGACTTGCCAGTGTGGAGGCGGTGGCAAGTCTCAAGCTCTCTAAAAATGAGATATTGTTAGTACAAATGCCTGGTAAGTGTCCACACTCCTCCTACAATTTCACTATCTTGATATATCAATGAACTCTAGCTCGGTCCAGTGAGGATGGAGAAGCTGCTACAAGTATCCAGAAACATGAGATCTATAAAGGACTCGAAGACTCCATCATCATAATAAATGAAGATGACGATGACTTTGATCACCCAATTTTATCAGACAACAAAGTCTACGAAATGGCAGGGAACGTAACAAATGTTGATTACTTGACTCGTTTCCAGGAGAACCTGCAGAAAAAACGACCAGTGCACCCCGACGTAGGTGTCAGTTTGGGTCCAAGTCTTATTGGGTACTGAATCTCATTCAAGTTCAAGGACAACCTCGCGCAGAAACTGGGGAAAGATTTCGCAACATTGTATGATCCAGCTGTGCTTGACAATTGTTGCAAAACTGAGATGGTCCATATGCTGGCCATCACATTGGAAGATGTCGATATGCTTCTTGGTGGGGGGTGGAAAGAGTTTGAGGTTTATGCATTGTTCTTTCAATTGTTCACCCAGTATTGCGTGGGTTACTTCGAGAACCTGGATCATGTATTCGAATCTGGCTTGTAAGTGGAGTGTTCACTTTTCCTAGATAGAGACATCTTAAGATCTTTTCCTGCAGTGGTGTGACCAAATGGCCTGTGAAACTTCGGATGAGATATCAAGAGACATTGGTTTCATATGAACTGAAGAGCAATTTCTTGGCTTTGATGGGTGTACCCCTCATTATTGTGCAAGTCTATTCAAATAGTCAAGTCTTCGAACGAAACCGCATGCTTGTTGAAGGGTCAAGTTTGGTCCGGCTAGCCAATGGTCTCTTGGTTAAGAAGGGAAAGAAACCCGACTTCATTCTGATGGCCATCTATTTCAACGATGACAGTAGTTTCAATCGCTATCTGATCTATCAAGATGAAACAAGGGTATGTGGGCATGTCATATACATGGTTCCGAATGCTGAAAGAACACGATGGACCAGGTGTTGTATTTGAGGGAAGCATTCTATAATACGTGCAAAGACCGGCTTCGGCTGGTTCATGAAATGTATAATCTGGTCTCACAACGGGAAGTGATTGAAAGAAACAAAGTGATCAAGGAGGACTTGTTCTACATCTCACAGGTGAACAGTGGCCTGGATGCTTTCGCAACAGCAAAGAAGACGACAGGGAGATGACAGGGAGGCGGGGGACATATAACAGGATAATGAGATAGAAACACAGTAATTTGAGATGAATAAGTACTGACTGTTGTTGTTATGATTCATGCTCATGCTTGCTGTCAGAGTAAAAGATAGTAGACTTAGGTTAGTATAGGGTTAGGGTTAGTTTATTTTCAATTTTCTTCTCATTTTGTTTTCTTTTCCTGTTATTTTCATTTTTTGAAACTTAGGAGTAGAGTTTAACCAGACATTTTCCTTCTACCACTATCTTGTATGGTTAGCACTCATAGGAATAAAAGTGAATACATTGTTTCTTTTACTTCTAGTCTACAAAAACCATGAAATCCAAATTTTCAAGCTCAAAAAAGAAAGGGTCTTTCATTTCATATAGCCCTCCTCAAGAGGAAGTTTCCTGGTTTAATGATCCCACTGATGGTAGTGGGCAGCAAATACTATTACACCCATAGCTGAGGATTTATCCATAGCTGTAGACTCTCAATCAACAATGGAAACATTGTGGGCTGATCAGGCCATTACTGTATTGAAGGCTAGAGCTTTAAAGGAGAAGTCTGCCTCTAAAACTGTCAATATAATGTCTACTCTTTAACCTACTATTCATTCAGTAAGGAATGATATAGTCACTATGAAGTTCTTACATTATCCTCCTATTCAAACTATAAGAAACAACATGTCATCCTCACCTTATCTTTCTGTTCAAACTACAGAAAACAATGTGTCAGCAGCAAACCTACATGCTACTTCAAATATGTCTAGGTCTCAAGACAATAGTTCTATTTCTAGTGCTAAACCCACATTAGGTGCTTTAGTACTTCTATATGATAACAACTAACTAGCTAACCTAGATCTTTAGGATGGTGTATTTACTTCAACTTCTTTACTTGGGATTAACAAATTTCAGAGCTATAATGCTCAAAACATCACATGCTTGCTTATGAGAATATGGACATTTATCAAGCAACATCTCTTAGGTAATAAATCAATAAAGAACTTTCCTAATCTAGTAGAGGTCAGTTTTATAATATGGAATCTATCACAAATGAGCTACTCACTGGTTGTGATACTTGAACTTAGTGGTGTTTCAGAGGTTCAGTATAAGAAGATAATGATAATAGGTGATGACTAGTATCAACAAGAATAATTGATGTAAATTGATGTTGTTAAGTCTGAAATCTAATTCTCAGACATAAAAGTATATATA
>Ga0157368_1001279_pt1 | contig 10729 bp, 10 predicted proteins | sample AttbisABBM3_FD_113146 | JGI IMG/M metagenome (GOLD analysis project Ga0157368, IMG submission 113146) | Fungus gardens microbial communities from leaf cutter ant in Botucatu, State of São Paulo, Brazil - Atta bisphaerica ABBM3 | ecosystem: Host-associated > Fungi > Mycelium > Unclassified ...
CTGCACGAGGACAATCTTGTCGCCGCGCCCGCGACCCTGGACGACGGCCCCGCCAGCACCCTGGTGTGTGCGGGACTCACCGCCTGGCACAGCCTGGTCGAGGTCGGCAGGCTTCAGCCGGGCCAGTGGGTGCTGGTGCAGGGCAGCGGCGGCGTGGCGCTGTTCGCCGCCCAGCTCGCGCTGAGCCTGGGCGCGCAGGTGGTCTTGACCAGCGCCAGCGCCGACAAGCGCGAGCGGGCACGGGCGCTGGGCATCCAGCAGGTAGTGGATCGCAGCCGGCCAGATTGGCCTGCGCAGGTGCGCCAGGTGACCGCTGGCCGTGGGGTCGACCTCGTCGTGGAGCTGGCCGGCGGCGACCTGGGCATGACCCTGGACAGCCTGGCGCCGGGCGGCACGATCGCCGTGGTCGGGGTACTGGAGGGCTTCCAGCTGCAGGTGCCCTGCGCAACGCTGTTCGCCAAGCGGGCGCGTATCCAGGGCGTGGCGGTGGGCAATCGGCGGGCACTGGAGGACCTGGTGCGCTGGATCGACCGGGCCGGCATCATCCCGCCGGTGGAAGCCGAGTACGGCCTGGCCGATCTGCCCGCCGCCCTGGACCATCTGGCCCGCGGCGCCTTCGGCAAGGTGGTGGTGCGGATGGAGTAATGCGGATGGAGTAACCAGCCCCGGAAAGCACGAAGCCGCCTGGCGGCGGCTTCGAGCGGCGGACCCCGATGCTTAGAAACGGTAGGTCAGCTGGGCACCCAGGCCATGGGCGCTGTTGTCGTACTTGGCGCTGTAGCTGGCCTTGGTGCTGGTAGCGCTACGGTCAACGCTGACATCGTCCTCCCAGAGGTAGGCGTAGGCCAGGTCAAGGGTTATGTCTTTGGTTGGCGACCAGCCGGCACCGATGGATACGGTCTTGCGATTGCCCACCGGTACCCGCACGTTGCGATTGGCGTTGTCGATCGGCGATGGGTCGATGGCCATGCCCGCGCGCAGCACCCATTGCGGATTCAACTGGTAGGCGGCGCCGACGGCGTATGACCAGGTGTCCTTCCAGTTGAATTCCTCGGAGACCGTGGCCAGGGGCGAGCCCAGTACCGGCAGGGTGGGCGTGCCTTTGTTTTCCACATCGACGGACTTCAGGCGACTCCAGCGGGTCCAGGTCGCACCGCCATAGAGCGTCCAGTCGTTGTTCAGTCGATAGGTGAAGGACGCGTCTGTGTTTTCCGGCAGGGTCAGGTTCAGGCTGGCATCGTATTTGCCGTTCAGGCGGCTGACCAGGGCGTTGGTCACCGGGCTGACCTGGCTATTGGCCCCGCTTACCTCGGTATTGCCCTTGAGCTCATAGCTGACCTTGGAATGATAGGTCAGGCCGAAGGTCAGGTCGTCGGTCAGGTCCGCCAGCACGCCGACGTTGAAACCATAGGCGGTATCGTCGCCGTCGATCTTCACCTGGGCATCCTGAAGGCTGCCGAAGTTCAGGTTGCTGTTGAGCTGGCCCTTGATGCGGTTGATGGTCGGACCGAAGCCGATGGAGACCTTGTCGGTGATCTTGTAACTGACGGTGGGTTGCACGGTGATGACCTCCACCTTGCTCGCCTGGCCCTGGTAGCGGCCCTGGAAGGAGTGCTCGTAGTCGCTGATCAGGCCATAGGGCACGTAGACGCCCAGGCCGAAGCTCAGGCGGTCGTCCACCGGAGTGACGAAGTAGCCGAAGGGGATCACGGTGTTGGGCACCATGTCGCCGTCGTTGGTGCCTTGTACGGGCACGCCGTTGATGTAGCGGGCGTTGGCGTCCTTGATGTCGACCTGGGCATGGACATAGGCGCCGCCCACGGAGACCTGGCGACCCAGGCGCGACATGCCGGCCGGGTTGCCATAGATGGTGGACGCATCCTGCGCCGAAGAGGAACGGCCGGCGAAGGAGGTGCCCATGCCGCTGACGCTTTGCTCGTTGATGGCCAGGCCATTGGCCAGGGCATAGCCGGAGGTGCTCGAAACGGCCAGTGCCACTAGGGTGAGTTTTATTGTTTTCATGCTCTTGCAGCTCCATTGAAAGGCGAGAAGCGCTTACCTCCGCGGATCCCCGTGTCCGAGTGAGTTCCTGCGCACACTGAGGTTTTAGCAGGCCCGGCTTGTGAATACAAAAAAAACTATCCGGTCACGTTTGGTCCGGTGGGTTCACGGATGTTCATCCGACGAACCCGCCTGGAAAGCCGCTGAATGCCAGGCACCAGAGCGGCAGACCGCTGTCGCACCCGGCGCGGATGCGTGGCGTCCGGGTGGCTTATACTGTCCGCTTCCCTGTTCGGAGTGCGCCCTTGACTTCTGCCCCTCACTGGATCCGCGACGATGCCGCGCTGGCCAGCCTTTGCCAGCGTTGCCAGAGCTTGCCCTTTATCGCGCTCGACACCGAATTCATGCGGGTCGACACCTTCTATCCCAAGGCCGGCCTGATCCAGGTCGGTGACGGCGAGCAAGCCTATCTGGTCGACCCCCTGTGCATCGGCGACTGGACGCCCTTCGCTGCCCTGCTGGAAGACTCCGCCGTAGTGAAGGTCCTGCACGCCTGCAGCGAAGACCTGGAAGTGTTACTGCGTTTGACCGGCAGCCTGCCGCAGCCGCTGTACGACACCCAGTTGGCGGCTGCCTACCTGGGGCTGGCCCACTCCATGGGCTATTCGCGCCTGGTGGCCGAGGTGCTGCGGATCGACCTACCCAAGGACGAGACCCGTTCCGACTGGCTGCAGCGTCCGCTGACAGCCCTGCAGGAGCGCTACGCCGCGGCCGACGTCACCCACCTGGCCGAGGTCTATCGCCAGCTCGATGCCCGGCTGGACGAGCGTCGCCGCGCCTGGTTGCTGGAAGATGGCGCCGAGCTGGTGGCCAATCTGCGGCGGACCAGCGATCCCTGGGAGGCCTACCGCGAGGTCAAGCTAGCCTGGCGCCTGTCGCGACAGCAACTGGCCGTGCTGCGGGTGCTCTGCCACTGGCGCGAGGTCACCGCCCGGGAGCGCGACCAGCCACGCAATCACGTCTTGCGCGAGCGTTCGCTGTGGCCATTGGCACGCTTCCAGCCCACTGACAAGCAAGCCCTGGCGCGCATCGACGACATGCATCCGCGCACCGTGCGCCAGGACGGCGATACCCTGCTGGAACTGATCGCCGAGGGCGCCGCCACCCCTGCCGAACACTGGCCCGAGGTGCAGGCTGAGCCCTTGCCCCACGAGGCATCGCCGCTGCTCAAGGCTCTGCGCGCCATCGGCGAGCGTGATGCCGAGGCGCTGGGCATGGCGCCGGAGCTGATGCTGCGCAAGAAGGTACTCGAAGCCCTGCTGCGTACCGGCTGGCCCGACGGCGAATACCGACTGCCCGACAACCTCCGCGGCTGGCGTCGCGAGCGCTTCGGCCAAGCCCTTCTCGCTCACCTGCAGGCGCAGCGCACCGCGCCTGCGCCCCTGGAAAACGCCCCATGAAATTGCTCTGCTCCATCTATCGCAGCCCGCGCAAGCCGGAAATGTACCTCTATGTCGACAAGCTCAAGGGCTTGACGCGCGTCCCCGAGGCCCTGCTCACGGCCTTCGGCCCCCCGGCACTGGCCTTCGAGTTCGTGCTCACCCCGGAGCGCAAGCTGGCGCGGGAAGACGTCGCCAAGGTCCTCGATAACATCGAGCAGCAGGGCTACCACCTGCAGATGCCGCCGCCCCCCGAGAGCGATGACTACGTCGAGCATCTGCCCGAAGAACTGCTGCGGCTCAACGACCCGCTATGACGGCCGTCCTGCTGCTGGAGCAGGAGCCAGCCGGCTATCTCGACGCCTGGCAGGCATTGGCACCCGGCCTCGACCTGCGGGTGGCCCAGGACCAGGCCGAGGCCGAGCGCCTGGCTGGCGGGGCTTGCTATTGGCTCGGCCAGCCTGACCGGGCGGCGGACCTGCTGCGCCGGGGCGCCAAGCCGTCCTGGCTACAGTCGACCTGGGCCGGCTATGCGCCCCTGCTGGCGGCGGACCTGCCTTGCGACTACCGCTTCAGCCGCGCCGTGGGCTTGTTCGGGCAGAGCATTGGCGAATACGTGCTCGCCTACCTGCTGCAGCATGAGCGCCAGGTGGCCGCGCGTCAGCAGAGCCAGCGTGAGGGTCGCTGGGATACCCAAGCCCCCGGTACCCTGGCGGGGCGCCGCCTGCTGGTAGTGGGGGCGGGTGATATCGGCCAAGCCGTGGCGCAGTTGCTCACGCCTTTCGGTATGACCGTCACCGGAGTGGCCCGGAGCGCGCGGGAGCTACCCGGTTTCGCCCGGATCGTGTCGTTGGCGGAGCTGGGGGAGGCCGCGCGGGACGCGGACTTCGTGGTCAACCTGCTGCCCGACAGCGCCGGTACCCGGAATCTCTATGACGCGACCTTCTTCGCCGCGCTGCCCGAGGGCGCGCTGTTCATCAATGCCGGGCGGGGCACCAGTGTGGTAGACGCCGATCTGGTCGCGGCGCTGCAGAATGGGCACCTGGCCGGTGCGGTACTGGACGTGTTCCGCCAGGAACCGCTGCCGGCGGCTCATCCCTTCTGGCGGACGCCCAACCTGCAACTGACCGCCCACGTCGCCGGACCCACACCGCCCGCGGCGGCGGTCCGGCTGTTCCTCGACAATCTCCAGCGCCTGCAACAGGGGCAACCCCTGCGCGGCGCCGTCGATCTCGCCACTCAGCCGAGGGTGTAGGGGCCGGCCACTGCCAGTTCTTCGACCTTCAGGCGGGGGCTGGGCAGCTCGCGCGCCTGCAGGGATTCCGCCAGGCTGGTCTTGTCGCCCAGCTTGCCGATGGCCACCGCCAGCTCGACCTTGAACTGGGCCGGTACCTTCAGCTCGCGCTGGATGCCTTCCCGGTCGATCCCGGCCATGCCGTGGGCATGCCAGCCGGCGTTGGTCGCCTGCAGCGCGAGATAGGCCCAGGCGGCGCCGGCATCGAAGCTGTGGCTGGGGAAGGGCACTTCCTCGCCGCTGCCGGCGCGGGTATGGGTGGTCTTCGACAGGATGATCACCAGCGCCGAGGCCTGCTGGGCCCAGCCACGATTGAATTCCGCCAGCAGGCTCAGGAACAGCTCCCAGTGGGCATCGCCGCGGCGGGCATAGAGAAAGCGCCAGGGCTGGGCATTGAAGGCGGACGGCGCCCAGCGCGCGGCTTCGATGAAGCCGAGTAGGGTCCGCTCGTCGATCTCGACCGGGTCGAAGGCGCGCGGCGACCAGCGCTGCACGAATTGTTCGTCGACGGGATATTGCGGGGTACGGCTGCTGCTGGTCATGGCTTCACCACGGTGGGAAAGGAGAGTCCCGCACGGTAATCCGGTCCGACGGAGTCGACAAGGGTGCGAACGGTGCTTGGCGCCTCGGGCGCGCGGCACTAGACTGCGCGCCCCTTTCTTTGCCTCGACCTCTGCCATGGCCGCCATCACCCAGCCGTTCTGGAAGCGCAAGACCCTCGACCAGCTCGATGCCCAGGAATGGGAGTCGCTGTGCGACGGCTGTGGCCTGTGCTGCCTGCAGAAACTGGAAGACGAGGACGATGGCGCCGTCTATTACACGCGCATCGCCTGCAAGCTGCTGGACCTCAAGACCTGCCAGTGCAGCCGCTATGCCGAACGTACCCGTTTCGTGCCCGACTGCATCCAGCTCACCCCGGCCCAGGCCGACCAGTTCGCCTGGCTGCCGCCCACCTGCGGCTATCGCCTGGTGGCCGAGGGCAAGGACCTGCCCGAGTGGCACCCGCTGATCTGCGACGATCCCCAGGCGGTGCACCAGGCCGGCATCTCCCAGTCCGGCCGCATGCTGAGCGAGACCCAGGTGGCCGAGGATGACTGGGAAGACTATCTTATCTTCCGCGCCGGCTAAGAGCCTGCCCAGGGCCTGCTGCGCGTCGGTAAAACGGCGTTGAAAAGGCTTTCGGAATGCTCATTTACTATCTGTAAACTCCGCTTCCTCAAGCCTTTTCGCCTTGTTTTCCTCTAGCTCGCTAGCCCCTGAGCAGGCTCTAGCTGCTTAAGCCCGCGCAGTCGTTGCTTGCGGCGCAACCAATCCCGTCGCGCGATGGCAGCGCACCTCCACCCGGGTAGCCGGCAGCAACGCCTGCGGCCTTTCACAGCCCGCTCCGGCCTGCGGGCAGCGATCCCGGAAGAAGCACCCGCCGGGCAACACCCGGTTGCCCGGCAGCTCGGTGCGCTGGGCGGCGGCGTCGCCGGTCAGCGGTTGGTCCAGACGCGGCACCGCTTCCAGCAGCAGCCGGGTATAGGGATGGCTGGGGCACTCCAGTAGCTGCTCCGCGTCGCCGAGTTCGACGATCTGTCCCAGGTACATCACCGCCACCCGGTCGGCGAGATGACGTACCACCGACACGTTATGGGAAATCAGTACGAAGGTCAGGCCGCGCTCGCGCTGCAGCTGGGCCAGCAGGTTGAGGATCTGCGCCTGCACCGAGATGTCCAGTGCCGAGGTCGGCTCGTCGAGGATGATGACGTCCGGATCGGACGACAGTGCCCGGGCAATGGCGATGCGCTGGCGCTGGCCGCCGGAGAACTGGTGCGGGTGGCGATCGAGGTATTCGGGGCGGATGCCGACCTGTATGGCCAGGCGCTCGGCGACGGCGCGCAGTTCCGCCGCAGACCGGCGAGCCCGCACCACCAGGGGTTCGGTGATCAGTTTCCATACCGGCAGGCGTGGGTCCAGCGAGGATTGCGGGTCCTGGAAGACGATCTGGATATTGCGCTGGCCTGAGCTCGATCCCGCGGCCTCCAGGGTACCGCTCACGGGCTCGACCAGGCCCATCAGCACCTGGGCCAGGGTGCTCTTGCCACAGCCGGATTCGCCCAGCACGCCCAGGGTTTCGCCGGGGAAGAGTCGCAGGTCGATGCCATTGAGCGCATGGACCTGGCCCTTGCTGCGGCCGAGCCAGTCACGGCCCACCGGATAGCGCACCTCGATGCCCTGGAGCTCCAGTAGCGGCGCGGCGGAAGGAGCAGAAGGATTCATGCCGGGGCGTCCTCCGCCTGCAGCCAGCAGGCGCTCAGGTGATCGGGGGTATCCGTCGGCAGCAGCGTCGGCCGCGTCTCGCAGCGCTCATGGCGCTGGGCGCAGCGCTCCTTGAAGGTACAGCCGCTGGGCAGTTGCGCCAGGTTGGGTACCTGCCCGGGAATGCTGGCCAGGTCGCTGCCCGGCACCGCCTTCTCCGGCAGGCAGGCCAGCAGGCCCTGGGTATAGGGATGCTGCGGCGCCTGCATCACCGCCGCGGTGGCGCCCTGTTCGACGATGCCGCCGGCGTACATCACATAGACGCGGTCGCAGAATTGCGCCACCAGGGCCATGTCGTGGGTGATCAGCAGGATGGCGGTGCCGCGCGCCCGGGCCTTCTCGCGCAAGAGCAGCAGGACCTGGCGCTGTACCGTGACATCCAGCGCCGTGGTCGGCTCGTCGGCGATCAGCAGCGGCGGATCGCAGGAGAAGGCCAGGGCGATCATGATGCGCTGGCGCATGCCGCCGGAGAGTTCGAAGGGATAACGGTCGAGGATCTGCTCGGGGTCGGCGATGTGCATATCCTTGAGCAGCTCGATCGCCTTGGCGCGGGCCTGGGCTACGTCCAGCGCGGTATGGCGGCGGATCACGTCCAGCAGTTGCTGGCCGATGCGCCGCGTCGGATTGAGCGCGGTCATCGGCTCCTGGAAGATCATCGCCGCCTCGCGACCGCGGACTTCCATCAGCTGGCGTTCGCTCAGCGCCAGCATGTCGTGGCCCACCAGGTCGATGCTGCCGCCGGTGACCCTGTAGCTGTCGCGCGGTAGCAGGCCCAGGGTGAGCATGGCGGTGACCGACTTGCCCGAACCGGACTCGCCCACCACGCCGACGATCTCGCCGGGTGCCACGTTCAGGCTGACGCCATTGAGCGCCTTGGCGCTGCTGCGAAAGCCGGGAAATTCCAGGTTCAACTGGTCGATGTGCAGAACGGCCTGGCCCATGTCATTTGCCCCTTTGTCGAGGATCGAGCAGATCGCGGATGCCATCGCCCAGCAGGTTGAAGCCGATCGCCGTGACCAGGATGGCCAGGCCCGGAAAGGTCGAGTACCACCACTGGTCGAGGATGAAGTTGCGGCCACTGGCAACCATCACCCCCCATTCGGCGGTGGGCGGCTGGGCACCCAGGCCGATGAAGCCCAGCGCCGAGGCCATGAGGATGGCGTTGCCGATGTCCAGGCTGAACTGCACCAAGAGCGGCGGCAGGGCGTTGCGCGCCACGTGCCAGTGCACCAGGTGCCACTTGCCGGCGCCAAAGGTGCGCGCCGCCTGCACATAGGCCAGTTGGCGGATGCTCAGGGTCTGGCCGCGGGCCAGGCGCACATAGAAGGGGATGCGCACCAGGGTGATGGCCAGCATGGCATTGAACAGGCTCGGCCCGAGGGCGGCGGCCAGGGCCATGATCAGGACCAGCGAGGGCACCGAGAGGATGATGTCCATCAGCCGCATCATCAGGCGGTCGAAGGCGCCGCCGACGATGCCCGAGAGACAACCGAGCAGGCCACCGCTGGCGCAAGCGGCGAAGGCGACGAACAGGCCGACACCCACCGACTGGCGGCTGCCGTAGATCACCCGGCTGAGCAGGTCGCGGCCCACCTCGTCGGTGCCGAACCAGTGCAGGGCACTGGGCGGCTGCAGGCGCGCGGTGAGTTTCAAGGCGTTGGGTTGGTAGGGTGCCAGCCAGGGCGCGGCGACCATACACAGCAGCACCAGCAGGGTGATCACCAGCCCGGTGAGCATCAGCGGATTGCGGCGGATGCGCCAGGCCAGCCAGGCGAGTTGCTCCTGCCAGGCCGGGCGCGAGGCGGTCAGGGTCGTCATGCTAGTTCACCGTACCGATGCGGGGATCGACCAGCCGATAGAGCAGGTCGATGAAGCGGTTGAGCAGTACATAGATGAAGGACACCACGATGGCGAAACCCATCACCGCCGGGAAATCCAGCGCCTGGATCGACTTGACCACATAGGCGCCCATGCCCGGCCAGGCGAACACCGTCTCGGTGAGTACCGCGCCATAGAGCAGGTCGCCCAGGGCCAGGCCGATCACCGTGATGGAGGGGATCAGCGCATTGGGCAGCGCATGGCGCAGCACCACGGTCGCTTGTGACAGGCCATAGGCGCGGGCGGTACGGATGTAGTCCTCGCCCAGTTGTTCGAGCATGGCGCCGCGGATCTGCCGGGTGATCACCCCGAGGTTGACGAAGGCCAGGGTCACCGCCGGCAGCACCAGATGCTTGGCGGCGCTGACGAAACCGGACAGGTCGCCGGCCAGCAGGGTATCGATGAGATAGAAACCGGTCACCGTCGGTGGCGGCGTCAGCCCCTGGGCCAGGCGCCCGCCCCCTGGCAACCAGCCGAGATGACCATAGAACAGCACGATCAGCCCCAGGCCCAGCCAGAAGGCGGGGGTGGAAATGCCGGCCACTGCGAGGGTGCGGCTGAGGTGATCGATCCAGCGATTGGTGTAGACCGCCGAGAGCACCCCCAGGGGCACGCCGATCAGGATCGACAGCAGCAGCGCCACCAGGGCCAGCTCCAGGGTGGCGGGAAAGAAGGTCCGCAGGTCTTCCAGTACCGGACGATGGGTGCGGATCGACTGACCCAGGTCGCCGTGCAGCAGGTCGTTCATGTAAAGGAAGTATTGCTGGTACAGCGGCAGATCCAGGCCCAGCTGGTGGCGGATACCGGCGACGATGGCATCGCTGGCGCGCTCGCCGGCGATCAGCCGCGCCGGATCGCCGGGGATCAGGTGGGAGATGACGAAGGTGATCAGGGACACCCCGATGACCACGATGAGGATATCGGTCAGCTGCTTGCGCAGCAGGAGCAACAAGGCCATGGCATACCTCGCGAGGCGGGCGCCGGTGGTGGCCGGCGCCCGTCGGCGTTACTTGGACATCGCGGCGAAATCGAAGACCTGTTCGAGCATGGGGTTGAACACGTACCCCTTGACCGCATCGCGCATCGGCACCGTGTAGGCCTTCTGGTAGAGATAGGCGTAGGCGGCATCGCCCACCACGATCTTCTGCGCCTCCTGGTACAGCGCCTTGCGCTGGCTCACGTCGCTGACGCTGGCGGCCTCGCGCAGCAACAGGTCCACCTTGGGATTGCTGTAGAAGGAACGGTTGCCGGCCAGGCCCGCGTTGGCGCTGTCGAACCAGAAGTTCATGAACATGTAGGGATCGGCGAAGTCCGGACTCCAGTTGCCGATGGCCACGTCGAAGTCACCACTGCCCAGCCGCTCGCGGAAGGTGGCGTTGGCCAGCTTCTCCATCTTCAGGTTGACGCCGAGGGCGCTGAGGCCTGCCTGCAGGGTCAGGCCGACGGGCTCCCAGGCTGGGTCCTTGTCCGAATAGAGGAAGTGCAACTCGCGCAGCTTGGGTGCCTTTCCCAGCTCGGCCTGGGCGGTTTCCAGGTCCTGCTTGGGCAGCGGCAGGCTCGGATCGTGGCCCCACATGCCGTCCGGGATCGGTCCGTTCATCAGCTTGGCCTTGCCCATGGCGATGCCGTCGACGATGCCCTGGTAGTCCAGGGAGTCGACTACCGCCTTGCGCGCGTGCACGTCGTTCATGGGCGCGCGCTTGTTGTTGAGGTAGAGATAGGTCACCCGCAGCGAGGGGTAGGCCGTGGTGACGAAGCCGGGCTTCTGCGCCAGGGCCTGGACCTGGTCTTCCGGCAGGTCCTCGATGATGTCCAG
>Ga0157368_1001280_pt1 | contig 10727 bp, 5 predicted proteins | sample AttbisABBM3_FD_113146 | JGI IMG/M metagenome (GOLD analysis project Ga0157368, IMG submission 113146) | Fungus gardens microbial communities from leaf cutter ant in Botucatu, State of São Paulo, Brazil - Atta bisphaerica ABBM3 | ecosystem: Host-associated > Fungi > Mycelium > Unclassified ...
AAGTTCTCTTGTGATTTTTCCCACTTGATTGCCTACTGAGAGCTTTACTTGCTTGTGTAGCTATTGAACATTGTGTCTAGTAGTTGCCACAACAAGAATAATACATGAGAAAGAGAGAAAATTTTAGAAAATGCAAAAGAAATAGTGATTGAGTTTAAGAAGAGGATAAGTGCAGAAGTAAGAAGGCAAGAGAAGTTGGAAATAGTGAAAAAAAGATATTTCAGAGGAGAGTGTTACTAGGGAAGTACATAACAAAGATATTATATGGATAAAATAATGAAAAATTTGAGAAAGGGTATTTAAAAAAGTTAGAAAAACTAGCAAAAATAGAAGTCAGTTTTTCTAGAGAAGATACCTTAAAGAGAGGGTAATATTAGAGTTGAAAACAGTAGACTCCATTTTTCTTTCTCATTTTATTTTATTTTCCATTTATTTTCTTATTTAGGATTTAAGATAGAGTTTAGTATGATATTATATGTGATGATTACAACTGTTACATGTTTTTCACACATGTCACAATCACAGCCACACAATCACATGACATAAGAGAAAAATGTAAAAAGTTTCAAAATAATGATATCATATAATATATTTTTCTATATATTAAACTTATATTTAACATATGGCCTTTAGGATAGGTTAGATATAGCTTAGCATGGACCATAATCTAGCATATATAAGGTAGATACTTTATAATAGGAATTTTATTAAGTTCTCTTATGTTAACCCAATATAAGATTTATCTTTCACTCTTATACTTGAGCTTGAGTTGTAATACTTACCTCTTTCTTTCTTCTTAACCTCTTCTCTTTCATTCTGCTTTTCCTCCAATACCTGTCCAAATTAATTGCCCACTTATACTATTACCTGATATCTCTTGAGGATTGTTTTGTTTTCATCAGCCTTTGTCTTATAGTATTATTTATTTCTTTCTTAAATTCTTCAACTAATACCCAACCTTCATATCAACTATCTCTTACTGCTCATTTGAACACCTGGACAAATATTTTCATAGTCTGAAGACCTTGTTTGACTTGTTTGAGTTCTGCTATCTTTGCTAACTTGTTATCTCTTTCTTCAAACTTCTTTTTTAATTCTGTTAAGAACTTTCTTGCTAACTCAAACTCTAGATTCTCTAGTATATTTTCTTTCCAAAAATCTACCAATCCTCCTTGTAGATTTATTACATCTATTCTTTTATCTCTTCTTTTCTTATTTTTATTGTAAGAAGATCTATTTTAGCACCCCCAAACCTTTGTTTTCAGCTCTATCAAGCCTTACAATAATATTTTTCCTTACCAGTTAGTGCTCAACTACCCTACCAAACCCCATAACTCCAATCAATCTGTCAATCCTTATAAACTCTTACAAGTACATTATCAACTTCTATTATCAAATCTTTCTAATATTTCTACTGTAAAATTCCTTTCTTTCTTTTCCAGTAAATTTCTAGATATTTTTACCAGAGTTCTTAACCATCTAGCTGCCATCATTCTTTACTCAGATCAGTACTATTATGCTAGATTGGAATAGACTCTATTAGTATTGAGGATAGTTGACACTTTCAAGAGTCCTCATTTTGTTCTCTTAGGACTTCCTGGAGATGAGCACCTTGTAATTGTTAGTTATACTAATATACTTAAAACTTCCTGGAGATTGTAAACTTCACTAAACTCTATAGACTTTGCTTAGTTACTCTAACACACATTCTGATATATAGTTTATATAAGAAAACCTGTACTTTCATCTTTAATACCATAACAAAAGCCTATTTAATTCAAAACCTCAAATCAAACACTGCTGACAAAGCCTGTAGTATCTGCTCTTTTAACTCAAGGCTAAATACTACTATTTGTCACAAACTTCATTTAGCTTATATCTCCACAACCAGTAAACCTATTTTTACAAACTAAGTTGTACTGGAAAGCTCTAAATGATGGCTATCTATATATATATAGAATGTACAAAAGTGACAACAGATTACTGAGATATCAGATCATCAGTAACTACAAGTTTCATTTGCTATTATTTCAGGAACAACCAAATACATTTCCACAATCAAAGTTGTGTTGGAAAGTGCCCATCAAACCACTTCTAATAATATATTATACATTATATGGAGATCTATAGAGATACAAGCATATTAATATAGTGACACAATTAGTTACCTTCTAAAATTAGTCTGACATCTGTTATAACAAATAATAGCTCCACTAGGTACAAGTTTTGATCATGTGATAGAAACAGCTTGTGCACAGGCCATCACTATTTTGTATAAATACTTCTATATCTGAGGATTAGATCTTAGACTTAACAACATCAATCTTTATTATTTATCATCAATATTCATTTTTTCATCATTGATATCTGTATTAATCTTAATTATCATTATCATTATTATTAAACTTCTGAATCACTTCTAATCTCTAAGAGTACATCTAAGATTCAGATATTACAAGTAAGTAGTTCATTTTGTGATCTCATCAAAGCCTATAATATTTATCTCCTCAACCCTGCCATCTTTTGTTATTGTTCTCTGAGTCCAATCTTCTACCTATTATCAATAGTAATCTTCTCTTCTTTTTTATCTATATAGAATGTTTGTTGCCTCCAAGAATCTTATTCTGTTTTCTTAGATTCTTCTAGAGATAAGCAGTGTATTTACCAGTATTATGTTAATAAATACTTAGATTCTCCTGAAGGTTGTGAAAGTCTGTAAAACTCCACAAACTCTACTAGTTATCTTAGCAGTTTACATACTATTACAAATTCTGTTATCTTGCATATATCTCTATTGAACAAAGATTTTTTGGCTATCTCTGATTAGAACCTATATTTATATTATAACTTAAGTCTCAAGTTAAAACAAAAGACACACTCTTGTATTACTCTTGTATTAAGTAACACAAGAGAACTCAATGGAGTTTCTGTTACAATATAGTCTATCTTATATACTACAGATTGTGGTCTGTATACATACTACAACTAACCTACCCTAAAGTTCATATGCTTTCCACAAGACTAACATGCTATTGCTATACTGTATAATATCACCTACTCCAAAACCTTTTACAATCTTTTCTATATTATATTATCATATGATCTATGACCTTGTGAGATGTGAGATATACAATATTACATTATACTTCTTTGTTGAAGTCTAAAATAAAAGAGGAAGAAAAGTCAAGTCTAATATTCATAATTCTGATAGTCTAGGTCTAATCTTGAAACTACTTCTTCTCTTCTTTCTCTTGTTACTAATTGTATCTATAAATCTGCCAACTACTCTACTTGTTGTCTTATTTAGAGCTGTAACTGCTTCACTTAGTTGTATTGACTCATATAGTAAGATAAGAGGAAATTGATAGATGTGGGTAGTAGTATGGGAGAACATGAAGTATATAGTAGTAAAGGAGAGGAACTGGTGCTAATCTTGCTCTCAAACTTATATTTCAAACTCAATAAATCTTTATAATATAAATACTAGTTTCATACTATTTACCAACTACTTATTTTACTTTCTACTGTCTTGATCAAACTTGTATACTAATATCCCTAAAAAAAAAATTTCTAAACTAGATATCTCTTTACTAGAAAATATTATTACTCTGCATAAACAAGTTATAATAGACTTGTCAGAGTTGAAGATAGTAGACTTAAATTTATTTATTTTCTCATTTCTATTTTCTTATTTTTGAACTTAGAGTTAGAATTAATATGACAATATATATAACTGTCACAAGTTATAGTCACATGATCACATGTTACACAGAAGAATGTAGAAAATTCTAGAACAATAATATCATCTCACATGTCAATAGCATGTAATATATATAGCCTTTAGAATAGGCTAAGGTTAGTGTAGTATGAACCAGTAGTCTAGCATATATAAGATAAGCACTTTTGTACTTGGAACTCCATCAAGTTCTCTTGTGTTAACCCTAATATAAGGTTCTTTTCTTAACTTAATACTTTGAGTCTTGAATTGTAACAAGATCTAGATCTGTAATGTAAGTCTTTTATATAACTACTTAAGCTAAGTAGCTAGCTTTTTTTTATCCTTAAAGTCTAGCTTCTAAACTGAGGGTGTCTAGTAGTCATAACAACCACCAGTTGAGAATGAAGAGAGAATAGAGAAAGAGAGAGCCTAGTGTTAGATAGTCTTAGAAAAGGATATCAAGTTCTAATATTACAACTCAAGCCTAAGAGTTAGGATAAACTTCTAAAGCATGGTTTGTGCATGCCTATATCTAGCCTATCTTGTATATTATGAGTTATATATAAGAGTCATTATATATGACATCATTTCTTTAGATCCTTTTATACTTTTCTCTATGCCACATGATGTTGTAATAGTGACAGTGACATGTGTGATTGGGCTTGTAACAGTTGTAACATTATATCACTCCTCTTAGTTAAGCCTAAATAAAAAATAAGAGAAACTAAATAATAAGTAGAAAAAGAACAAGTCTACTATCTTCAAGTCTGATACATGTATGTCACACTAATCTATCCTAAAGTAATGACTAAGACTTTCTAGCAGATTCTGTTTCATCAAGTCATATAACTGTGGGGGACTGTGACAGTGATAGACATGACTCATATGTCATATGTCATGTTTTGAAAGAAGAAAGAGAAAACTAAACTATAAAAAAAGGAAAAAGAAATGAGAAAAAGAGAAAACAATTAAGTCCACTTCTGCAAGTTCTGACACCTAGGACTGATGTGAGACTGAACTGTTGTGGAAGATGAATACCTCAGAGTAGGTCTAGGACACAAATTTAATACAAATTTACAGTACATACCTAGAGTTCATGATGAACTCTAGCAGGAGAAAATTTAAATATATACAACTCATCTATGTACAAATATACCAGAAGATTTACTTGATTGCACTTGATCATTTCGCTAGAACAATTATCTACATTACTAGATGCATCGCCACTGTCATATCTCGACATTGTATCAGTTTACATGTTCCTTGCTTCATCGATGGATGGATTTTTCTCTGTACTTGTTGTCTTCGACACAATACTTGCGGTGCTCATCTTCACTTTTGTATCAATCCTTACCTTTACTCTCGTGCTAGTGAATAATAACTGTAGATTATTTAGTAGTAGTAGTTGTACTAGGTATACTAGATGACGGAAATTAAAACAGGCAGAAATCGTTTGATCGGCTATTTTTGTGCATCGGACGCTGCCCAGTAGCGCTGTTATACAAAAATCCAAGGCTCTACTATGACTGCGAGCACAACCGACATGAAGTCTCATCTTCAAGTAGGAACTTGCCAAGGGGCTGTTGTCAGAGAGTAACTTCGCCTAATTCCAAGTTACTTTGGAATTAGGCGATGAGAGCTTTATTTCGTAATTATCTTCCGACTGGTAACCCATCATAGCCACATCACACTAATTTATTCTGCAAACTCCGACGATCTTTTAGTGCCACGAACTTTTGGATAATCTTGTCTAATGGAATGGTTTCCGAGCGTGTCTTCGTACCCACGTCATCGCGATTACGCACATTTACTGATCTAGTGTCTAGTTCCTCTTGTCCGACGACTGAAGGATTCGAGAGTGTGTCATGTGAATATACGAGATCCACGTATACATTCAGCAAAGGTGGAAGAATTCGTCAGGTAACATGATTGTGCTAAGAACCGGAAAGGTACTAACCGAGTATGAAATTGTACTGCGCGATTTCTCCATTTCTTATCTTCTTAGGCAGTGTATTTTCACCATTGTCCACATCAGCCCACAGCCCTAGTTGCGAAAGTCGGTCTACAACTTCCGCAGCATATTCTTTCTATTTAGGCCATGAGAGTGGGGGAAGTGAGGATGCGTCAGAAAAATACATCCCCTCGAAAACACTTACGTAAGGAGCTGCGACCGGGATGACAAGGATCTGTCTCGGCGAAATCCAGAATGGCCTAGTGGAAGGCGGGTCATCATAAACACTTTTTTCGGGTATGTGACGACCTCATACATACCACTTTCCAGCAAAATGCTCGGTAATAATAGCAATAAATCGTTCGAGACTACCTAAGATCGCACGATGGATCATAACTGGTCGAACGGCTGCCTCATCTGCGGAGCGGTACTTTAAATTGAACCTTTCAGGCAACTGGAAGTCAAGCTGTATCGTAGCACACTGGAACGATCGGTGAAGGGCATCCTGGATAGTGATGTCAATCTTCGGACCATAGAACGCGCCATCACCTGGGTTGAGGTCCCATTGTCCAGGATAGTTGGCATCAAGTGCTTGTTTCAGTTGCTGTGAAGAATATCAATATCATGAGTATGGAAATGGTTAAATCGGGGCAAGCATACGCACATCTTCGGCCTGGTTCCATGTCTCAATTGTGCCAAGATAGTTATCCGGACGAGTAGAGAGCTCGAGCTTGAATTTGAACCCAAAAAGACCGTATATGTGCCTCATGAAATCGAACAATGCTGTGATTTCTTCGGTGATCTGAGATTCCATGCAGAACACATGAGTATCATCTTGTACGAATCTTCGCACTCGTGTCAAACCAGTTAGAGCACCAGAAGCTTCATTTCTATGGATGATACCGAACTCAGCCATCCGGATCGGTAGTTCCTTATAACTCCTGTCTTTAGAATCGAAAATCAAAGCATGTCCTGGACAATTCATGGGCTTCAGTGCCCACTTCTCCTTCTCGACATCTAGTACGAACATATCATCCTTGTAATTTTGCCAATGCCCTGAGGTCTCCCATAATTTGCTGTTATACATGTTAGGAGAGATGACTTCTTGATATCCGCGTTTAAAGTATTCCGAACGCATGAGCTCGACAAGGGCATTATAAATTCGTGTACCATGAGGAAGGAAGAAACAGCTCCCAGGACTGAGGTCATGAAAGAAAAACAATTCTTGGTCTTTGCCGATCTTTCGGTGGTCGCGTTTCGCCGCTTCCATCAAGAAAGCTTTATATTCAACAAGTTTCTTTTTGTCGGGGAATGAGATGCCATAGATGCGCTGAAGTGAGTCATTGGCAGCATCGCCAAGGAAGTAGGAGGCAGAGTTCTGACCAATATCTGTTGGACATCGCGACGAACAAAGAGTCATAATACATGCCTTAGTGACCATGAATGCCTTGATCTTTCCGGTGTGGGGTATATGAGGTCCAATGCATAGATCTATCATGGGGCCACACCGATAGACTGTAGTAGAGGTACCATCGGGGACTTTGGTTTGGATGAGGTACTGCTTGTATTTGTTGTACTGGAGACAACGAGTAAGTAGGTAAAATGTAGCCGAAGTACCTCCAGACTCACGTTGAACATTCTGAGAAGGTTTTCTTTTGAGACAACAAGGCGCTCGAACTTCTGCTTCTCCTTGATCGCCATTTCCGAGACTTTTTCCAAGGCAGGGTAATCGGAAACGGAGACAGGTCTATTGGTAGCCATCTCATAAAAAAAACCATCGTCGGTTGGGGGACCAAGGCAGAGGTGACAACCATAATGCCTTTCAGCAGCCTCCCCAAGAACGTGGGCGGAGGAGTGCCAGAAAACTCTTTTTCCTGGTGACAGCTGCTGAGCACATACGATAGCCAAGTCTGTTCGAGCTGACCTTCGAGGTTCTCGAAATCAAGGAGCTCAAGTTTAACCGATTTCTCTAATGGACGTTCCAGATCCCAAAGTTCTCCATCAACCTGAGAATTGTCGGCTGTCAGATGCACGGTGAACCAAATCCAACATACCTTTGCAATGACGACGCGATCAGCAAGGCTTTTTGATAGATCTTTGGCAATATCCAGTGGGGATGTTTCCCAACTGTTTCCGTTCCGCTCTGTACCATCAGGCATTGTGATTGTGATTCCTTGGCGTGGTTGCTCTGGAGTTCCGTTGAGTGTGCTGTGTCTTGAAACCAGCCATTGACTGACCAGCAACAAAAGCGTCATACTCCGCTTTCAAATGATTGAACATTTGAATGCGGTGATCAAAAAATTCGGGAGGGGGTTCAAGCTATCATAATGAATATATATATCACAAAGGGATATACTTTAGCTTACCTCCAAGGGATGCTCGGCAATTCTGGCTTTCTTTTCTTGGTCATGTGTTGAATTTTGTAGTGCTTTAGGTATCCGCTCTGGATGTATCGCGGACGCGACAAAATGCGCCATTGAACTTGAAAGACGAACGTGGCGTTGCACAAACGACTGTCTTGGAAGAAACCGTGTCAGCATCAATCGATAAAGTCACGTAGTGGAGACCGGTTGTTGTCACCTGATGAATGCCACAATTGTCACTCTCCTCAACGACGAAGAGGAACCAATAAAAATACTCTCAACAAGAGACACAATGAGGTCACGGCCAAATTAACTGCAGTCGAAGCAACCCCTACAGTCAGGCTTTTTTGTCTTCGCACGCTCGTCTAATACGGAGTAGCGGGTCTGGAGAATATGAATGAGATAGCAATAGCGTGCATCTGCACGGGCCTCCAAGGTGAAAGGAGCGTCCTCCCCGCAATAGATCCACTCACACCTTCGAGAGAACAATCCATGAGTACGCCAAAACCAGCATCGGTTTCCTTCCCCGATGAGTCCACCCTCACGTTGAGCTCGGCACATCGGTAGTTGACGACAAGGCCCAGCATGCCCATCTCCCAAAGAATGTCAGAAATCTAGTAGCCTGGGGCAGGATGGTTCCACTGTGAAAATGGTCGGATCACTCAATGTTGCCGACACTGGAAGATACTCCTCACCACGATGTCGCCTCTGTAATGGAGAACACGGAATTACAGCACCCTCGGGTATGTCCTAAACGCAACAGTGCCAATATGAATCGACCAGGCACAGGGTGCACCCATCGCAGTTACATGCATCAGCTGCGAAACAGAAGGAATAGATGACTGCATTCGTGCCTCCAACTGGGATACTGGGAGATGCAAGCGAGCAGTCCAAACCCACACCCAGGAGTAGAACAACCAAAAAACTCTCAGACAAGAAAGCATGGCCCAGACTAACTCGCAGACCAACTAGTTTTCAGTCCTCTTATCATCCACCCCATTGATAGATACCGTCTTCCATGAAGCAAGAACCTTAGGTGTCATAAATGTGAACCTGGAAATAACCCCACGAACTATGACCGACATCACTGACGCACTCACCCAATAATTGAGTATCCAACACCACCCCATCTGTATATTACAGCTAAACAAAAAGGGCCATGTAGTTCAGTCACTTTTCGGCCAATAATCTTCTTCTACAGGAACCGCAGTGGGGCTGGGTAGGTATAGACATAGACACCAAACCTCGAGTCATAGCATACTACCGGCGGCGTGCCGGACTTGACATTGCCCTACGCTCTGCCCTAGCTATGACAGAGACCTCCAGTTCATAGATATAACAGGAAACAATGACCAAAGATACAATGATCCGATAGGTCAAAATGAAAGTGCAGTGGCTTTCTAACAACTCTCTAATTCTATCTGGGCCTTTTATTAGCAGCAAGGTCATCTAGCGCTCTCTTAAGAAATTAGCCAATGAAAGATATCAATGTTAAGTGTTGTGGTAACTACTAACTCTTACCAAAATTCAAGTTTGAAACACCTGCTGAAGCCTGTAGTCAACTCTGCAGATCTCTCATCCCTATCAGGTAAGGAATATGCCTAAAAGAGTGAACCATTTGTTGACAAAATTTGGAAGACATTAAAAGAGACATGGGATCATTATTTGTGATGTGTGGATACAGATCTTAGATGACCTTGGCTTCAGCAGATATATACTGTGTCTCTGCATGTCACAGTGGTCATATTTAGAAAGAGAATATTAATAGAAGTTGAAACATGAGGAAAGTCAGAGTTCTGAATATGAGCACCCAGAATAGTACACTACACTAGTTGATTTTCAAGGTAAGGGGCTACAGAGTACCTATGCATCTTAAATACTTAGTACTCAGTAAGTAAGATTATATTTGAGAAAATAGGTAATTACTCTGGATACACTAAAATTCTTGAAATAGAGTACATAATTCTATAAAGATCATGAGAAAGCCATATAATTAGTTATAGAACAATCAGATATGAAATAAAACTAGGTAGATTTATACTAAAAGAGTATGAGTAAACTAGAAGAAAGATATCCTCTTTTATAGATATTTTGAGCAGATTGGATGTTAGGAAAGTATTATCAATAATGAAGTTGAATGGACTGGATGTGTTCAGATGGATATGTAACAATCTCTCAACTTTTCCACCAATACTCCACTACAATACTACTAGATTTAGCCTGTTTCTACCAAAATACTGTGAACTCTCACTTGCTTTCTCTTGACTATTGACTCACCTTCTCTAATCACTAACCAATAAATCTCTACTATTTGGCAATATTTGAGATTGTTACATTGAAGTTTCTAATCATATAGCTCTATCATTCTGTAGTTAGATTACCAAATGTTCTACCTAATATTCTGTTTGGTTAGAATAGACTCTTAGATACTTAAAGTAGCTGTCATCTTTGAAAAACTCCATCTTGTTCTCTTAGAATTTTCCTGAAGATTGTAAATTCTGCTAAACTCAACAGACTTTGTCTAGTTGCCCTAATAGCAGAATAGGACTTTTTTTTCAGAATTTCAACATATCAACTAGTCTAGCAATTCAGGATTATCTATCCTTATATCTCAATCTCTCACCATTTCTTACCTTCCAATTAATGTCTTGTAATGACCTTAAGCTTGAGCTCAGGTTGCAACTAAGGCAAAGAC
>Ga0157368_1001282_pt1 | contig 10716 bp, 9 predicted proteins | sample AttbisABBM3_FD_113146 | JGI IMG/M metagenome (GOLD analysis project Ga0157368, IMG submission 113146) | Fungus gardens microbial communities from leaf cutter ant in Botucatu, State of São Paulo, Brazil - Atta bisphaerica ABBM3 | ecosystem: Host-associated > Fungi > Mycelium > Unclassified ...
ATGGGCTGCTCTCGTGAGTTCTGCCTCTCCTCCAATATACGCCTGCTCATAGCTGCAATAGATACCCTGTACCCTTCTCATGTAGGATCACACCGCGCTCAGAGAAGGCTGAAACTTTGATTCGTGACACCAGCTTGATGGACTAGGCAAGGGACATTTGTAAATGACTGCATTATGCCTCCGAGAATGGTATGTGACGATAGGAAGCCTTCGAGGGGAGAACTTGACGCGAACTCTGAAGTCAAAATTTTGAGTGAGCAAGAAGCCCCATGATCACAAGATTTGAGGCTCACAAGGCCTTTTTTGCTGAGAATCCCCAAGCTTGATGTCGTCATTCTGTTAATAGATAGCTCAGGTTCTGTTACTGTCCTCGGCCGGACCCTTTGCTAATTATTGTCAAATGAAAGTGACTTTGTTTGTGGCTCGAGCGTAGCCGGTAGTGAAGAAGATAGAGGCTTCATGAATCTGAGGTGAACTCACACTCTACATACAGAGAATCTAGCACAAGACCATCGCGTTCCAGGGTCATCGACTCTATTCTTCAGGCAAATCAGGCTGAAATCCCCCTTTTACTCGGTGTCGCTGTTCAAGCAAAGACTAGATCACAACAGATTCCAACCAAAGAGCAAAGGTGTTTTTGCCATTGCAAATTGTCAAACGAGTGTGAGCTCATTTGTCCGGAGCGGTCCTGCAATCACGGGCGAGTAGGCCCAAACAGTCAGGTGTATCACTTTTCCTTTCATTAACGCTGAATCTTACTCGGTAGAGAACCTATCCAATTCTCTCACTCCTTCCACCAACCTCCTATACTCACTCAATAACTCTCTGACTTCTCCGATACTTAGCTCATCTACACTACACTCCATAAACCTTTTCTTCGGTGGAGGCAATAACCTAGCATTGTCATCACCCAGTAACGCTCCTGCTGATACAGTAGCGGATGCCGTAGATGTTGCTACTGATATTAGATTCGCATAGGGCAATGGTGGATCTGCTCGTTGAGACGAGAATGGAGAAGGCGATCGAGAGAGAGGGAGGGAGGGTGATGCAGCGCGTGACGAGATAGGTGATTCACTGTGTCGTGTGCACACTGATAGTTGTCGGTTTGAAGAAATTTCAGATACGATGGGTGCAGAGGTAAGTTGCGGTGATCTGCGGAGGTCTGGTAGCAAGTCCTACACGACTATAAGGATTAATTAGTTGAGATTCGAGGTAAATATGAATATACCTTGGCCACACCAACCCGTGCACCAACACTCGCCAAACGATCCACCAAGCTCTTCCTCGGAGCATTTGACAATTTGTCGGCAGAAGCAGAGACGTTCTTTCCTCTCTTCATCTTCATCTCGTTCTTTGTCTTCTCTTGATCCTTTGTCCTGGTCTTTTCCCCCTCCCTCCTTTTCTTTTCATTATCCTTTACTGACCTCTTTAACTTGTTCTCCTGCTGTTGCTTCTTACTATCATTCAACATGCTTTCAAAGCTCCTGATACTCCTTGAATCTGTACCCAATGAGCCAGTACTTGTATGTTTTGTTACACTCGAATTCGGATCGGTGTACAGGTGTGGATGAGAAAATTGATCAACTTGAATATCAAGGATTGCATTTTCGCTCGTGTGTTGATCTTCCTGATCAGTGCCACCGTCTTCCGTTCCACTCTCCATTTCACTGGCACTGCCTGTATCCTCATTCTCATCCTCACTCTCCCCCGGACTCTGTTCATCTTCTTCACTTTCCTTGCCCTTACTTCTGGGTCTGAGCGACCTGATGCTACTGTGTCTCGAGACAGTCACCAATTGCTGTCCTTCCTCCCTTCCTTGCTGGATTCTACTGTTATTCCTTGAGATAGACGGTATCGAGGCTGCAATACTCGCAATCGAAAACCCATTTTCTCTTCTTAACAAACCCAGCTTCCCTTGTCCCAGTTTTGTAGTCAAGGATGTTCCGACCCCATTGTCCGCGCTCCCATCTATGACCCCACTGACAACCGTTGAGGCAGTAGAACCGTCAGCAGAAATTGCGGAAGATACGGTATGGACATGACTCTGAGTCTGATTCTGCGGTAACAGTGACCGCAAGATTCCAAACGAAGAGTCAACTACCCCTGAAATAACCTTATTCGCAGATCCCGCTATAGCATCCACTTGTTGTTCCACTTTACCGCGAAGAAAAAATGAACCTTCTGGAATTTGCAGCCCTTCGACACCAGAGGTTGCCGATTTAGGTGTGGCTGTGGCTGTGGCAGTAGTTGTGGCCAGTGTTTGCGGGTTATTTCGCGTGATGGTTGGCGAGAGTTCAGATGGGCTGAATTTCACAAAAGTTAGTAGATGAACGGGTGGAATAAAATAGAGGCACCGACTTGACACCAGTTACGCTGGTAGCTGCCAACCCCAACGCAGCCAAGTCGACGTTCTCCAAAAACTCAGCAACAGCCAACATATTGATCAAACAGAAACTCTCCTCTCCACCGCTACCCCCACCATTCCCATCAACCCTGTCTAATGAATACGAATAAACGTTCCTATGACGAAACCTCTGCAAGTAAAGCAGATTTGAAACGAGACGGGGTGGGTTGGATTTGACAGTACTAAATATGAGCATGGGAAGTAGCACGTCGGATGAAACTACTGTTGGTTTACTGTTGTGGGGTGTTTGCGAGGAAGGGTCGGGAGCTGAGGTGCTGGGCAGTAATGGAGAAGATGAATGCGGCGCTGGTGACGTCGTTTCCAAAGCTGAGATAAAAGGAAGCTCGGAGGTGGTGGTAAGTGATAAAGGTGAGAGTTGGACAACAGGCCCAGGAGCAGTCTCTTGTGTTGATGTCGATGAACCGTGAAGGGGCGAGCTCTTTGAGATGATCAAGGTAGGCTCTTTCGTCGTTGTCATCGCTGTCACACTTACACCTTTTGCTTGTGAAGTGATGCCAGTGACTGTAGGAACAGCATCTGAGTCAACAACAACCCCATTCTTGTCTTCATCCTTCACCACCAATGTAGCCTGTTGTTCCCTCAAGGCCTTTGACTCTTCAGCTGACATTAAATGCACTGCAGATAATCGGGACAGACCATCTGAATGCAAAAAACATGAGATATGCATACAGTTCTTGAACACATATAAGTACCCACCGACGACGATCTGATGAGCATCTACCAAAATTCTTGCCTTTTCTTTGGGTGTAGCAGCCGAGTCCACTTCACATAACTCTGGAGAATTTCATCATCAGCCTCCTAGATTCGGGCAGAAAGACACTTGATATTTACTAGCACCGCAATTTTTCACAACCTCCTCGACTTCCGACTTCAACTCCTCCTCGACTGCGATGTCTAGATGTTCAAGTGTCAAGTCCAAGAGGTTGAGCGCTGCAATACGGTTTGAGAGTGCCGAATCATGCGAGGAGTCGTCCGTCTGTGGTTGATTAAATAACCTGAAACGTCGGTTAGTGGGCATCTCTAGACCCCCCAAATGACAACACGGACCGGTCATAGAAAAGCGAACAAATAGTTTTTTCCACAAGTTCAATAATACCCCGAATCTTGATTTCTTCTCTCATGGTAGTGGCTCTCTCGTTTCTTTCTTGACCTGAAGTTTCGCCGTGGCCGTTAGTGCCCAACAACTCAACTCTCAAGTAATCCTCCAGCTGGGCATAGAAATCCTGTATTAAATCAACTGTGTCCTCAAGATACTCAACCTCCATCGGGTTCACGACCCACTCTTCTCTCTCCTTCTCAGCCCCATGTTCTACTACTGCGGCCTTTGATGATGATATTGTCTTCGGCGCTCGAATGAATGGGAACCAAAATTCAGAAAGTTCCAGAACGCGTTGTACAACCCATTCAGGAGCCTCCACCATGCCATCGCTGGTTCTGAAAGTCAGAGGGTTCAGAAAAGTCTTGATCTCGCGTCGCACACTCTCATTCATCACCTTCCCAACGTCTCTCCGTACTATCTTCCTCTGGATTACTATAACGTTCACTTCTATTATCGCGTGTAGATCTCCTCCCGCAGCAGTGGCATGGGACTGTGTTGAAGGAAATTCATGACTTTGTATAAAAGAAGTCGGTGAAGCTGGAGCAGGTTGGGATGGTATTGATGGCGGTGTCGGCGTTGAAGGTCGATGACCGAAGAGCGAAGCGAATGGATTGAGGGTTCTAGAATGTGATGGAGCGGAGCCCGAAACACGAGGAACACCACCAGTGGTAGATATTGGTCGTACACCGGACCGTGGAGGAAGTGGTGGTTTCTGGGCTTGGGGTTTAGGTGGTAAAGGGAGAATTGTTTGGGAGTTTACTATATTGAAAGAAGGGAAGCCGGTGCGTGAAGATCTAGATGTTGAAAGAGGGGGGAGTTTATGAAACGCAGAGGAGCAAGTACTTGGGTTTTCGAAGGCCTGAAAGAGACGTGAAGTGGGATGAAGAGTAGAGATGAATGTTATCATATTCCTACATTTCTGGATTAGTAGCTTGTATTATCGGAAGGCAATGGGGAGTCCTTACTCATGTATCGTGCCGCGTAAACCTGACAGTGTGACTATCGGTGTCGGTGTCGAGTTTGAGGATGAACTCGGGTCGCAGTATGCGACATGGTCTTTCAAAAATTCGGGGGTAAGCCTGTCAGCAGAGGAGAGTAGCTCTAGAGGCAACAGCACTGTCGCCTGTGAATTCGCTTAAAATTTATAATGATAAACAGAAACAACTCGACCATACTTTACCAGAGGTTATCGCAGTCCAAACATCAGCACAAACTTGACCAGCCTCGCTTTCGCTAACAATTTTTTCGAGTATAGCCCACCCAATACTGGGTTCTGAGCTTCCTCCTGTATCTAGACCGATATTCTGAGCCTCTGCTTTCGCGTTTGTTAACTGTAACTTCGTCGTCACATCTCCGTTTGCTGGTTGGTGGTGCTGAGGTGACGAAGGATGAATCAAAGTTGCAGGAGCGATAGCTAGGGGCACGGCTGTCTGACTCGAAGTTGCGGCTGGTGATGGGGTACCACGAGTGCGGGGTGTATAGGCTCTGTATTTCTGTGCGAATGTATTGGACTCTGGCAGTATAGGCGAATTCAGGCCGAGAGGATGTGATTCCTGCACAGAAACTATCTGTTGAAGTCTCGAGCCTGATATTCGGCTAATGGATGTCACCGGAAAATCGTGTTCCTTGTATCTGCCTGACATTATTACACTAAAGAGGATGAAGTAGAGGAATACTCAGGGGGTATAGTCACGCAGTGACATCAAGTGGAATACACCGCATTACCAGGCCTGGATCGAGGCCTGGATCGAGGACAAGAGAATCCCCCAAAATAAAGCAACCTCAACCCCCGTAAGCGACGAAGACCCAACCACCCCAAGGCTAAAAGGACTCGTCCAGTCTCGTGGGCCCCTTCTTGCCTCTCCTCTCCAACCCAGACAACTGGTATATTACCAGCGCCGGACTGGACTTGAGATTGCTCTACGCTCAGACCTAGCTCATAACAAGGGCCTCCAAATCTTCGATGTATTGTATCCCAGCCAGGAGCCCATACCAGTTATCAACATATACAACAGCCCAGCTCACCAGAACTACTATCCTGCAGCTCCATTTCAACAACTAACCCTCCCAAATAGCAGGCCAACACTACAACACCAAGGATACCAATGTTGAAGAGTGGCTGGATAGGCTCTCTGAAACCTTCAGCTCTTTTATAGCCCTCTAGTAGAATGTTTATTTATACTCATGGCTATAATCAGCATAGTATGACTAGTAATGTACAGTACAACACTTATTTAAGTATTACTCATTGTTTAGTACAGTTTATACTCAGGTGGTAAAGTCTATGAAGTTTAGATAGGGTTCAATACGTATGGAAACTTATCAAAAATATAAAGTTACAGACTTTTAGAATGACTTTGGCTTCAGCTTATATGCTATGCTACCAATAGTTGCTTGGTTATAATTTTAGAAGATGAATTAGAGTCAAGATGTTGAGAGTTCTAGTATTCAGGAATAGTTGGTTATTATTAGCACCAGAGTTTGATGTTAAATATAGTAAACAAGATACTGAAGTTTAGTAGCAAGTACTAGTAGTAAAAATAGCATAACATCATCAACACTGGAGTTTAGTATAAAAATGTAATCAACATCTCAAAAAAAGTAAGATACTTACAAGAAAGAAAGAGATCACTTTGGAATTATGATCTAAAGTTAGAGTGTGTCACTCATTGGTACTAGGAATTGATGTTAGCTATTATTGTTGATTATTAGGCTGGTTCAGAGTAACTATCAGCCTTAAATATATTTAAAACACTTGAAAACTTGAGTAGTACTATTACAACATAGTCTAACAATTATTTATATTAAGTGAGATCAATGTTAGGGCAACTAGGCAAAGACTATGTTGTAGCAACCACTAACCAAAATGGTCAACAGTGTACTAAATAGTCTTGTGTCACAAAGAGAGTCTTATGAGAATTACAAGAGAACTCAACAAGAAGTCCTCAATATATTTCTATACTATATATACTACTAACATATGATCTGTGCCAATGATAAATAATTCTACCCTAAGGTCTATAGATCATTTATGAGTATATTATGAGGTCAACATGCTATAGACATATATCTCTCTTCCAGTCTTTTCCACAATGTTCTAGGCCTATAATGTAATATCATGTAAAGCATCATATGACTATAGTCATATGCCTCTTTATCATTCAAGAAATAAAAGAAAAGAAAAGAAAAGTTAAATCAAAGAAAATAGATAAAAAGAAAATAAAAATAAAATATAAGAGTTCAAGCATACTATGATAGACTATAGTAATATAACAGAAATTACAACTTGAGGAAAATCTGAAAGTTTATTACAAAGATTACCAATCAAGTATAACATATCTTTAAAAAAATCTAAGAGAATAGGATAAGATTTTCTAAAGAAGGACATAGTTATAAATATCCTATTTGTCTATTATAATTAAGTAGAACAATATTAAGCTAACCACTAAAATAATAGTATATAGATGACTAGAAACCTAGATAAAAGTATTTAGAACATTATTTAAAAAGGTGGAATACATCTAATAACAACTAGAAGAAGCTAGTCTAAGTATCATAATATACTTGGATACTAACAATTTATTTTGATTTTCTTTTCTTATCTATTTTTCTTGATTTGATTTTCCTTTTTCTTTGATTTTATTTTTGGATGATGAAGAGGCATGTGACTGCAGTCACATGGTGTATCACATGATATGATGCTATAAGTTTGGAATATAGTGTTATAGAATACTTTGGACATTAAAATTTTTCTTTTTCTTTTATCTATTTTTCTTGATTTTATATTTCTTTTCTTTTTATTTTTAGTGACATTGCAGTCACATGACATGTCACATGATGTGACGTCATAGGCCTAGAACATAGTAGAAGGATCTGGAAGATGACATCAGGACACATGTATACAACATGGTGGCCTTGAGTAAGAAATGAGGCAAACATAAGGATGTAGTACAGACCATGTATACTCTGTATATATAGGACTCTAATTTAGCAGAGACTCCTTGTCGAGTTCTCTTGTGAACTTCCCACTCTATATCCTACTAAGAGATTTACTCATTTGCATTATCATTTGTTATTGTGATAAGTGGTTGCCACAACATATAGTAGAAGAAACTGGAATAATAATGTTAGAGATATGTTCATCTTGTGGTAGACTCATGAATAATATATATACTTTAGAATAGGATTATTTATAGCTAGCACAGATCATGACTCTTTTGTATTAATAGTGTAGAAATACATTGAGAACTTCTTTTTAAGTTCTCTTGTAATTCCCATGAGATACTTCACCTTTAAGTTTACTTAAGTAGTCTATTAGTCATCTTAACTAGTAGTTATCACAACATTAAGTTTGGACTAGAGATGAGAAAATATACTGGTATATAGTAGAGTTTAGCTATAAGTGAAAAAGTCTGTGAGTAAGCTTATAAGATTTGGTATTTGTTAGAGTTATAAATATTGGACTTGGTTTTATTTTATTTTTCTTATTTTCCTTTATTTTATTTTTGAGTTTCTTTTCTTTATTTTGGACTTAGGCAAGAGTGTGTGATGTGATATCACATATAATAGTCATATAAGTTACAAAGTATAATAGAAGTATAATAAGATGATTATACAAGTTACAATTACAGATTATATAATCACATGACATAGAGAAGAACATAAAAGATTCTAGAATAGGTGATATTATATAGTATGGCAACAACATATTAATTTTATAAAAAGCATATAAACTTTAGAATAGGTTAGATATAGTTAATCTTTAGATCTAATTATTAGAATCACAGAAGTTGGACTTCATTTTATTTTTGTTCTCATTTTTATTTTATTTTATTTTCTATTTATTTTCTATTTTTGGATTTAGGGTTAGAGTTTAGCATGACATCACATATCAGTCACAGTTACATGATTATGTGTCACATGGGATATTGAAGAAAGTTCTGGAAGGAATGATGTTATATCTTTGAACTAAGTCTATATAAGAGAAAAGAGAAAAATAAACTTATAAAATAAAGTAAAAAGTAATAAAATAAAAGATAAAAAGATAAAATAACTAAGTTCACTTTGGTAAATTCTGACATTACCTTTTCTTCAAGATTTCTCCTCCAGAGAAATAGACTTCCACATTTACAACTCCAATCTCTTTAAATATTTCACCTCAAACCTTCTCTTCTATTGTCCTATTTATACAGCAAAAATACTATATATTTTTCTGGCAACTCTCCTCTTTTAAAGTCCTTATCCTTTATTTTCTCTGTCTTTTCTTGCCTTCTAACTTCTATATTTAACCTTCTTTCAAACTTAGCTACTATTTCTTTTACATTTTCTAAGTTTATTTCCATTTTCTAAATGTTATACTCTACTGTAAAGCCTTTCCAACAGACCAAGTACTTTATACATTTTCACACTATCCTCTTGTTGGGGAAATCCTCAATCTTTTATTTCTCTTCTTCATCTACTTCTATTAGTTTTGGCTTTTCTACTTTCTGTTTCTTTACTAGTTTTCTATATCTTACCATTTTGCTGATGTTTACTGTAGGATGGATTCTTATCAATACTAGTAGCCTTAGCTTCACCATATTAGTTTATGACATCTTCTCAATTATGTGTGTAATGCTGAGTACCAAAGATCTAGTGCTCAAAAAGGCCAGCTAGAAAGCTGATAGAGTGATATATCAATCTACTGTTGCTTTTTGTTTCATATTTTTCTGCCTTTTTTTCTATCTGCCTACATTTTTTATTTTATCTTGTGTTTTTTTATACTACTCCTACTTTTCTCTACATCTTTTTTTAATTCTTTCTACAAACTCTGCCACTTTTTCTACTTTTTCATTTTCTCTAATATCCACTCCTATTCTTAGTTCTCTGATTTTCCATGAATGGTGAGACCTTGGTCATTGTATAAACTTTTCTATTAACTACAAACTCCACTATAACAAGCTATTTAGGCCAATTCTTCTACCTATGGTTCACAAAGAATCTCAAATACTACTCCAACTCCTGGTTTATTCTTTCTTTCTATCTATCTATCTGCTTAAGAGTGGAATGTTATTGACAATCTTGTCTCAATGTCCAGCATTCTATTTAATTCCCTCATTAAGACAGCTACAAACTGTGAACCTTTATTGAATATCACATTCTCAGATAAACTATGTATTTTTCACATATTATTTCTAAATAGCTATGCTAGCTCTTTTCTTTTATTGTTGTTACAAGATGTGTGTTATTTTGAACAACCTATTGCATACTACTAAAATTACATTCTTTCTTACTACTAATAGTAACTTTATAATAAAGTCTACTATTAGATATATCCACAGCTTCTCCAGAATCTTATTTGCCATCAGCTTTCTTGCTAGAGATTCTATACAATTCTTTATCTTTTGACATAAGTTACAACCTTCTATATATCTTCTCACATCTCTTGTTACTTCTAGCCACCAATAGTTTCTTGTCATCAACTCCATTATCTTCCATTTATCTCTATGTTTGGCTACTTGTATATTGTGATGTAACCATATAACTTCTAGTTGTAGTATTTCATCTCTTGGAACATACACCTTTTATTTCTTTAAAAATAACTCATTACATATTTCCTACTCATCTTCTCTCCACATCTTAATTCCAGTCTTCTTTATCTTCTCTACTACTCTAATCACCTCTTCATTTTTTCCTTTGGTTTTCTTGATTTTTTCTACTATATCTATTTCCAGTCTCTCTACTACTACTTTTACTAATCTATATTTTCATTTCTTTTTTATTAACTTTTTCTTTTCATTATTATTTTCTATGCCTACTTTCCAATCTAGTCTCTTACTAAGTTTATATGTCTTCTCCATTTTTGAGCCTGATACATACTTTAAGGTAAAATTTAAACAAATATAGTATATAGCATCTATCTTACTTGTCAATAATTTAATTTTTGTATCTTGATAAAATATTTCAAAAATTTGTGGTCTGACTATACCTTGAATTGGAATTTAGTACTTCTGAACAGATGTCTCCAATTTTCTAATCCCCTTATTACTGCCAATATCTCTTTGTTGTGGATTTCATAGTTGTATTTGGTTTCATTCAACAATTTAGAGATATAAGCTACTAGCTTCTATTTTCTGTCTTCATATTCCATCAATAAAACTCCTCTTGTTGCATTAGTCCAATATATAACTTACATTCTTATTTTATATAAGCC
>Ga0157368_1001283_pt1 | contig 10697 bp, 7 predicted proteins | sample AttbisABBM3_FD_113146 | JGI IMG/M metagenome (GOLD analysis project Ga0157368, IMG submission 113146) | Fungus gardens microbial communities from leaf cutter ant in Botucatu, State of São Paulo, Brazil - Atta bisphaerica ABBM3 | ecosystem: Host-associated > Fungi > Mycelium > Unclassified ...
ATGTCATCTGATGTGACCTGCTGTGTGACAGCATGATCTTGTCACTCTAACCCTAACCCTGGTTCTAAAAATAGAATAAAGGAAAATAAATCAAAAATAAAATAAAATGAGAAAGAAAAAATATTAAGTCTACTTCTTTCATTCTTGACATACTACTTGAATATCTGTAAACTTTTCAAGTTCATACTTGTTTACAATGTTGATGGAACTCCCAATAAAAATAGCCAGGTCTCAGAAGTGGTGAATATTGTACTTTACTATTAAGTATATTTAGAATGGACTTTGCTTACAGTATCTTAGCTAGGTAAGTAGAACTTTATACTTGGCTTTATATCGCTCAAGAAGCATAATCTTGAAGTAAACTGGCAAAAGAGAGAAGTAGTCATAGTATGATGCTTTATATGCTACTTTAGTTGTCAAGATATTTGAAAGGCCAAGAAACACTAGATATGTACTCTTAATGCATGTAAATCTAATTCTTTTTCTACTTTAGCAGAGAATTCTAAAGATATAACTCAAACTCTGTAGACTTCTAATAAGTATTAAGAAAAACCAGATAATTATTTCTATATAACCTAGTTATGCTCTGAATCTTTGACCTTTATATAGTAGTTATTTCTTCCCAATATCTCTCTGAGGCCTTTTATTAGAATTAGGTCAAAGATAATGCTTCTATTATCCTCCTATATATTTAATGGTTCAACTCAGTCTTTACTAAGAAAGATTTTGATATACTTCCAGATCACCACAAATAAGACTATACTATTGAACTGATCTCTGGTGCTAAGTCCAAGATATTTATGTAGAACAGTTAGAGCTGAATATATTCATCGGGAACTTCTGTACTGAATGAATACTCTTCTAAGTCTCCCATAGCAGTGCTGGTCTTGATAATTGATATAAGACTATAGAACTCTCAATACAATAACTATTAAGAACAATTATTCACTTCTGCTAATCTCTGAGCTAGCCATTAAACTCTAAGAGACTTACTACTTTACCAAGCTCAATATCTGTTGAAGTTTTCATAATATTCATATAAAGTTCAAATGAAAAATAAATGGAAAATAAAAATAAAATAAAATAATCTTTAACTCTGACATCTTTATGATATAAGACTACCTAGTACACTATTGACTATCTTGGTTAATAGTTATTACAATATATAGAAGGTACCAGTATTTAATTAAATAGAAGAGTTTTATCCTAGAGACAAACTTCTAAAAGAATACTATAAATATGTTTGTTCTAAAACAAGTGGCTAAATTTCACTATCTCAACTCCACTGTTCCATGGTTTATTTATTTGTCAAACTTTTAGAACATCAGATTTTGACCAATACTCTTTGCTTTAAGTTGTAATAATCTAAAAGAAGGAATGAATGTACTGCTACTTCATTAAAACCTGAAATCTAAATACTACCAATACCTGTTAACAAACCTATGAACTTCTTTTCTTTCAAGTCTCAAGCCTTGACTGTTGTTACCAACTCTGTAGGGTTTGTTACATAACTTTGCTACTTTTGCTTCTGATCTCTATTAAGTATCATTCTTGTAATAAACATGATACTTTTCTTTTTACTATTGTCCAATCAGCTTCTGCCAAATTTACAACATTCTAGATTGTTTTATTAGATTTTCTGACCATCTAGCACAATCATTCTGTAGTTAGGTCAGTAATGTTCTATCTGATGTTTTACTTGATTAATATGAACTCTTTAGGTATTTAGAGTAGTTGTTATTGTTCTCTCAAAATTTCTCTAAAGATGAGTAATACATTGAGTAGCTGCAAACAATAAACTTAGGGTTCTCCCAGAGATTATTAACTCTGCATAACTCCACAGACTTCTTCCAGTTGTCCTAATAGTTCTCATCTTTTTTACTATTGTTCTGGCCATAGTACTTAGTATTTAAAACTAGTAAATACTTTGTACTTCTTCAATTAAATGATCAAACTCGAGTGGTCTGCTTACTCTTTTTTTGCTTCTATTTACTCTATCTACCTTCTAAAATTACAACTATATGACAATATCTAGTTATATCACTTTCTAGATAAGTTATTGCATTTAATCTATCCTATTCCATGTGATATCTGTAAACATCTAAGGATTATTATATTTAACAGTATTATCAGACTACCCAATAGCTACTATTATATTCTGTTCTCTTTGCAGTTTTATTTACAAACATAACCTTTCATTGCTTCTTTTTGTTTCTTCTTAGCTACTCTCTGTCCGGATAAGCACCTAACTAGTCAATTAGTAACTAATCCTCTATGTTGCTCAAAACAACTAAGCTCTTGATAGACTTGATCCTTGATAGACTTGATCCCAGTCATCTAGACATGTTCTTCTAAGTGCTATAAATGCCTCACTACTAACACCACTAGATCTCAGCACTATCCTGGCTGATGATGATTCAAACTAGAAAGATGCTCTAGTTCTAGAAGATACGCTGCTGCTACCTCTATTCTTAATTAATTCCCAGTCATGAACAAACCCACTCCAACAGTCAACAGACCTATTGGCTGAAGCTCTTGGTTAACTCGCTGATAACCTTGATAACCATCTGCACTTCACATTTCAGGATGAGAGAGAGGTAAGGCTAACAATAATCAAAAACTTTGTTTCGCGCTCGGCCCTCAACTATGCAAGACATCAAGGACTGATAGGCAAGTCCGACTCGATCGTGACCTTGGTCTTAAATTCATGGACATCAACGGGAATGATCAGACAGGTGTTCAAGCCATAATTCTTCACCTTATAAAATGCCACATAGCCTTCGATCGGTTTCGCTTTCTCCGTGATTGTCGAAGGATAATACCTTTTTTGTTTTTACTTTTACTTTCACCCGGGACCTCTCTTCCAAGAGGAAGATTCAGCTCACCAAGCGATATCTTTGGTCTCTTCCCCGTCGATGAAGATACTATAATAAAACGCTTCGCTGTCACATAATCATACATAATAAGCATACAGAAGGGGAGCCTGCAATTCAAAAAAATCACATGCTTACCCTTTCCAAGGGCATATCGTACTGACACGGATCCAGTTCATCTATATTACTAACGTAAGGGCTGAAGCTGAGGCGTACTGCGTAGAGGACTGAGTGAATTCTGCTGTCTTGATCGAGTCCGGAGGGAAATAATGGTTTCCTTCGACTACAATTGTTTTGTCGGACTCGGCCAAGACACGACCATTGAGAGTGACTTTGACTATCATTTCTAGCTGTTAGAGAAGAAAGTAAAAGGAAGGAAACATGATCCGAATGCATGTGGCTGTGTTAACCCACGCTTTTTATATGACTGACATTCTGACAATCTTCTTCAGGGATCACACTTCCCTCTCATTTCTTGGTCTCATCAGAAATCTCGCGTCACGGATCAGCGAGTGGGAGGTCAGGGATTTTCTTGACAGTTCCAACCACGTTGCTGAGAAAATAAGATTGATAGATGGAGTCTCCAGGTAACCCATTCATGCAGAGCAACAGTAAGTCTTACTCAAGCTTCCATATTGGCAACATGAACTTTCAAAAGTCCACTGTTTTACAATGATGGCTGTCTTAAGATGAGAATATTCTTTCTCTCTGCTGGGCCAAAAAGCTTGCCGTACTTTGAACTCGATTTGATCAAGGCAATATTGCAATTTGAATATGATCTTCGAGATTGAATCACCCATGACTTCAGAAATAAGCCGTATTTGTCCATTGCACGGTGGTCGCAGGCTTTTGGTGGGAAGTTATGACGGAAGTTGTGACGCAGAGAATTTGGCGAGAGATCGGCTTGTCGCTGCGAATACTCAAGATGATACCAGATGGCATGGCACGACTCACTAGAAAATTCCAATGGAACTGTCGACAAGAGACTGTCACTTTCTGATCTTCGAGGCTTTTCTAGCGCATGCTCGGTACCGGCAATTTCATTCAATATCACGTGTAATCGACTCGGGGGGCGATAACAGAACAGAACAGACCACGTCATCCCCATTACAGAATCTTCATTTTTCTCAACCATGTCTACCAGTGTCAAACTCTACGTCTACGACCTCAGCAATGGCATGGCCAAATCTCTTTCTAGACAACTAACTGGACGGCAAATCGACGGTATCTGGTAACTCATTGTCCTCCAAAATAATAATAATAATTACACAATAATAATAACAATAAACGATGTCGACCTTAGGCATACCTCCGTAGTGGTGTTTGAACGAGAAGTATTCTACGGTCAGGGAATACTCACGACAAGACCAGGTCAATCTCATGTAAAGAAAAAAAAGCGCCTCCAAGCTTTTATTTATGGAACTGATTTATCGTAGCACGGCCAGCCTCTTCAAATAGTAGATATAGGTGAAACAGGCATTGACGAGGAAACCTTCAATGATTATCTGGAAAACCTCAGAACGCATTATACTGCAGATAAAGTTTGTCACTGATCCTCTCCCCTTCCAAAGTTTCGATAACTAACTCGAATCAAGTATCACCTCTTAGGTCAGTCATTGGGACCCAAGTTCATCACTCATGGCTCACAGTCAAACAAACCTGCAGACTTTAACTGTAATTCGTTCACTAATGATGTCGTTGGGTTCCTAACGGGTGGCTCCATACCAGAGTTCATCAAAGGTGCAGTCATCTTTTCTTGGTTTTCGTGGATCCTCAGCTAACGAATACAGACCTCCCTAGTGATTTCTTATCGACGCCTCTAGGTGCCGCATTACGTCCGACCATCGACGCTATGTTTAGACGTCCAGTGGAAGGCCAAGCTCCTGCTGCTGCGAGATTACCTGATAGTCAACTTGGGGCTTCTCTCATATCTGATCAAGCTCAAGCACGAACGCCCGCTGCCACATCTACTACTTCACATCCATTGGCAACCTCCTCATCAATCACTTCATCGATGCACGTCATTACCAACCCTGCATCATTCGACTCCTTTCTCCGATCCCACCGAGCCACCGTTGCCTTCTTTACGAGTCAAACATGTCCACCGTGCCGAATGATAGAACCGGTTTTTGAACGACTTTCGAAGCAGAAAAGTTCTCACCATGGCCGACAAGGCGTGGTATGTGCTAAAGTTGACATTGATGTCGGCCTTGGACGCCGTCTCGCTGCCCAGTGGGATATCAGGGCGACACCTACTTTTTACTTTTTCTTGGACGGAGACAAAGTGAGTTTTGCTTCGCAGCCATTGTCATTATCTCGGTGGTGATAAGATGCTTGGACCCGTTCTAGAAAGCTGAACTCAAGGGGGCAAGCGCAAGTGAACTAGAGACTCAAATCGATTTACTTCTTTATGAAGCATATCCTCGTAAGCGAGATGATTGGGTTGAGCTTGAATTACCGAGTAACGCTTGTTACCCCACAGCGCATCCCCATACACGAATCCATCTTCCGATTATCCAAAAAATGTCCATGGATCCGATTTTGTTCACTCAAACACCGCCAGTGGACACGATGGTTTCAAAGCTCTTGTCCTCACTCGAGAGTATATGTTGGCCACCGTCCCTCGAGTCTACTCCAGATGAGATCAAAGACACGATTTCCAAGAGTTTCGGGCCCTACCTCAAGGCTCGGATCTGCATCGCCAAGGGATCATCAACGGATGGAAAAGCCACGTCGGCCGCACTAGTTTCCAGCACGCCGAGCATGTTGAACTCATGGACCGTAGCCACGAGCGCGATAATCTCTGTTTTCCCAGTGGATGCTCTTTTCCCCTTGATTGACATGTGGCGGGTGTCATTCCTTGATCCTGCTACTTGCTTGTGGGCCTGTAGTGGATCGGGATCCCGATGTGGAGGGCTGATCGATGTGATTACTTCGCGGGCCCTGGAGGTACTTGAGACAGGGGAAATTTCCAAAGGAAGAAGAAATTATGTTGTTACTGTTTTGAGGCTGCTGTGCAATACATTCTCCAACGCGGTGCTGACGCGGAGCATTCTGATGGATGACAGACTGAGGCCTACATTGACAGGGGTGCTTATACAGAGCCTGTTGTGGGAGGATGGGTCAGTGAGAACGGCGGCGTCAAGCATGGCATTCAATGTAGCTGCGTGGCTCCAGAAGGGGAGAGTGAGGGATGGGAGGGAGGAGGACCAGGACCAAGTAGAAGAGGATGAGGAATGGGAGATGGAACTGATCAGTGCCGTGGTGGAAGGATTAGGCCGCGAGAAGTATAACGAGGAAATTGGTGAGTGGGATTTGGCGGAAGAACTTTTTTATCATTATGACAGTGGATTTTCTGATGGCTTTATTTAGTTCATCGACTGACAGCGGCGCTGGGGTTATTTATACGACTGTCGCCTTGGCACGATGATCCAGTAAGGCCGCTGCTGGAAGTGCTGCAAGCACAGAAAACACTGAGAGGGAAACTGAGGCAGGGGGAGGGGTGGGAGAGGGAGGGAGGGGTGGGTCAGCTGGGGGTGCGACAGTTGATAGTCGAGGTTGCCGATAAATTGTGTGGGTAGATTACAGAAATTGGAACCACATGGCAAAATAGCTATAGATGGAAATCCGTGTACATATACATATACATACATATAATATATATACATGTGGTTGGTGGGTTGGTTTATGCACACGATGCAAGCCTGGAGTCTGCCCAATGAACTTGTGCTGGAAATCGCCAAACATGCTGCAGCCAGCTCACAGGTGGAATACCGGACCTGGCTCTTGCTGTCCTCTGGCTGGCACAAGGCAGTCCGCCTGGTCTGCCTGCAACATGTTCCTGTTTCCCTTTTTTCGAGTCGTGCTGTCGACAGCTTTCTGGCTCTGCTTGAAAAATATCCCAGCCTCTGCTTGTCTGTGCGCCATCTCTGGATCCCCTCATCCAACAAGGCAGACATCGCCATTGCACGGGCCTGTACTCGTCTCGTCTCGCTTGCATGCCAGAGTCGGGTTCTCGAGTCCATCTCCTCCATGTCCACTTTCCTCCACACATCCCTGTGCGAGCTGACCATCATGACGGTCTGGAGCCCCTGGGAGAGTCTCCTCTTTGCCCCGCACGCCCTCCAACTCTGTTCCCAGATCACCCATCTTCGCCACTTTGAAGGCCTCCCACCCGACTTTCCTACCAACCAACTCACGTCCCTCAAGCATTTGTCATTCGCCTCCTTCATTTATCGCGACTTTATCGTCAAACACGTTGCTAGGCTTGGGCATATGAAGGCATTAGAGAGCATCGTTGTCACAACCTCGTGGCAGAGGGATACCAATGCTATCCAACCACAGTGCTTGGCCAAGGCGTTGCAGAGTATTGACAAGCGCTTGAGGGTCGTCCATACCGTGAGAGGGTTTAGCGAGTTGGGTGCTTGGCTTGATCGTTCCAGGCTCGAGCGGTGCCTTTGGTCCGTTGCACGACCAGATACTATCGTCGCTGTTGGCCCCCCCTCCCAACAGTCCGACCCTATCTCCCATAATTAAATGTGGTCGTAAACATGATACCCCAATAACACATTTTGTATTTTTATGATGACTTTCATGTCCACTGTTGTACTTGTACTCTGGTCGCCAGTAACTCAATGAACCAATTTCAACCCCATGTTAATTAGTGCTATCATTGATCCATTCCTTATGTCCGCCAAGTCAACATAGGTAATCACATCCCACCAAGCAAGGAAGATAAGGCTGGGCATAAAACAACAAGGTTCATTTTGTCATTCTGAGAGTGTTTACAAAGGGATACCCCATGTTGACTATCGGTTGACTGTGTCCTTGGACCAGACCAAGGCCATGCCTCAAGTTATCATGGAACGGATCATGTGAGTCTATTTAAAAACACATGAGTCTATCAGAATTTTGGATCGTACAAACAACCAACCTAGGGTTTATGTATCCATCCATCAAAATCGCTCTGCCCCTCCTCGTATCTTATTCTGCTTCGGTAGGATTACCAGTTGATGAATACATTCGTGGCCGTTCTAATCACGCTTCCGGGGTAATGATTCTTCCACTGACGTCAGTGGCTGCATTTAAAAATCAAGTACGGCATTCTTACCCACCATGTCGACTGAACATGTAGAGTATGCACAATCATTAATGTGAATACAAGTGACCCCATGTCGGCATGACATTGACATGACACTGATATATATAGTTTCTCCATTTCTTCCTTAGTCATCGAGCCCCTCTCAGTCAAGTCAGAGCGGAATTCTCACCCTCAGTCACCAGGCAAAGGTCAATAGACTAGAACGACTGAATAGACATTACAAATGATCTAAATTCAATCGGGATTTTCCGACAATCAACTCATAAGCTCTTGGATAATATCTTTCAGAGTAAGGAGGAATGCTTTAATAAAGACTTGGTATCCCTTTTCTCTCTTTCTTCTACCGTCCCTGATTTAATACTACATATTTTCCCTAAAATCTAGGCAGGGATAGAGCTCTCACAGGAGCTCTATTCAACTCAAGCAGGTTTTTTTGCCATTCTCAATACTTGTACAAGTTGAGCAACTTACTGAAATTCAGGGCTCAATCCATATTTCTGCACATTTTTCAGAGACTTTCTTAATGAAAGTGAGAGTATAGTATACAGTAACAATAATAAATAAATCTAGGACAAAAGTTAATATGTCCTGATCTTACCTATCCTATCTAGAGGGAATGTACACATTTGCTTCATAGAATATAGGTGAAAGATCTGAACATTTAAAGAATACATATAAAAACAATAACAGGATGATAAGATTAAAAAGAAAATAAAATGAACTGTGCTGACTAACCTCAGTATCTTGTGAGATAAGAATTTACAGCTCTATTGTAACTACAAATAAATTTATATTTCATATCAATATACTTGGAATATTCATTTATATTTTTAGTAGTAGTAAGATTAATGGCAGACTAGTTATTAAAATAAATATAATAATAGATAGTTAAATTATAAAACTATAGAGTGAAACCCATATTATAATATTATCTAAGAAATAAGTTACAAAACTAGTATTAAACTTACAATTATTACAATCTTTAGTCTAGTCAGTATCTGAGTAAATAACTAGCTTATTTATACTTTGTTATAGTATATTTAAATTTTTATATTTTTTCAATTTTTTTTATTTATCTTAATTTTTTTTCTTTTATTTTTTTTCTTTCTAAGTTAATAAAGAGATATGTAATAACTGTTATATGATATATTATATTATATTATATTATAAGTTTACAAGATAGTAAAAATATCTAAAATAACAAGTCAAAAAGATATAGTTATAATATCTTTATAATATAAGACTACTTAGTAAGTTATTGATCACAATATACTTTTAAGAAAATACTAACATATAACATAATATAATACTTACTGTATAAGAAATAATAGACTAAATATAAACTATAGGTTGTTGATATTTTATAATATCAACTTTAAGCTTAGTAAGTCAGTCTTTATTAGTATTTTGACTAGGTAATAATTAGCCATATCATAATATTTAAGAATATCTTTGATATATTAAGATTGTGAAAAAGTAATTTTTCTTTGGTTATTACTTTATATTATCTCTATTTAAAGAATTTATACTCTTTTTTCTAGTATAGATTATATTTTATTCTAATTATTTATTAATCTAAGAATTAAACTTTGTATTTCTTATCAATTTTATAAAAAATAATTTTTATAATACCTAATAATCTAGAATATATATAGTAGTAAATAGAGTATTATTAGATTAATATTTTTATATTCAAGAATATTAGTTATTATAAATTCTAACATTATTTCTTCTTTAAGATTTCTCTTTTAGAGAAACTAACTTTATTTTTTTTGCTATTTTCTCTTTAACTTTTTTTAAATATTTTTCTTTAAATTTTCTATTATTTTAACTATATAATATTTTTGCTATATATTTCTTTAATAATTCTTCTTATTTAAAGTTTTATTTTTTTTACTATATTTAATTTTTCTTATTTTCTAACTTTTATACTTAATTTTCTCTTAAATTCTATTAGTAATTTATTTGTATTCTCCAACTTTTTCTTCTTTTTTTAGATATTATATTCTACTATATTTTTTACTTTCTATCGGTTTTATTTCTTTTACCTTTTGTTTTTCTACTGGTTTTTTTATACTTTACTACTTGATGTTATAACAACTACTAATCAAAATGATCAATCAAGTACTAAGTAAAAGTAAAAGTCTTATGGAGATTACAAAAGAACTTAATAAGAAATTTCTAATATATTTCTATACTATATATACTACTTACATATGATTTATACTAGTGTATTAGTCTCAATAACCTTATTCTAAGATTTATATATTATCTATGAGTATACTATAAAGTTGATATATTATAAACATGTATCTTAATGTTATTTCTTTTAGTTCTTTTTACAGTATTTTAGGTTTATGACATAGTTGTTATGTGACACATCATGTAACTGCTATTGTATGTCTTTTTATTGTCTAAAAAAAAGAAAAAGAAAAATTAGATTTAAAAATAAATAAATAAAAAATATTAGAGTTTAAGTATATTATGAAACTTGACTAATATTCACAACTAGATAAACTCTTATTAAAGTTAGTGTCAAGACCGTTGACAGTGGACTTTATTTTATTGTCTCTGTTCATTTTTATTTTACTTTTCACTTTTTTTTTCTTTTCGTTTTTCTATTTTCTATTTTTAGAACAACTCGGGTTAGGGTTTATCAGTCACGCTGTCACATCAGTCACAAATTGATGGCGTAGTCACAAGACTGATCACGAGACTTGGGA
>Ga0157368_1001284_pt1 | contig 10692 bp, 9 predicted proteins | sample AttbisABBM3_FD_113146 | JGI IMG/M metagenome (GOLD analysis project Ga0157368, IMG submission 113146) | Fungus gardens microbial communities from leaf cutter ant in Botucatu, State of São Paulo, Brazil - Atta bisphaerica ABBM3 | ecosystem: Host-associated > Fungi > Mycelium > Unclassified ...
CTATTTGAGTATGTATCTATTTATATAGTAATAAAGATAAGTCAGGTGTAACTATAGAGAATATAAAAATAACAGAGGTGTGGAATGACAGCATATAAAATGAAGAATTAATAAGAAGTAATGATGAGGTGGAAATGAAGAAGTGAGTGAGCACAGCTTGTACTTCCATATTCTTTAGTAATTAGAGCATGACAATTCTCATTTAGTATGTCCTGGGATATATAATTTTGATGATACTTTGAGTAAGAAGAGATATTTTTTGAGCTTGTTTACAATCTTTCTTCTTTCTAAAGCATTGAGATTCCTTGTAGCCCAATTTTTGATACTAGATATAAAACACATTTGACTTGAATGTTCATGATAGCCTAACACCTACAGAAAATGCTGAGGTGATAGAAGATATATTTCTGGCTCTTCTATAATGTTAAATATCTTTGGTAATAAAGGCTTGATATATAGTAGCTTCATCAAGCTAATCTTTCAGTAAAAGAGATGATATAAATGAGAAGTATTCTTTTGCTGATAAGGCTCTAATAAGTGACATGGAAGCAAATTCTTCATTAGAAGATTTTAGATCAAAACCATCAGGATGCAGATTCTTAATCTTCTTCATAAATCTTCAACTCTGTTGATTAAGTGATTGCAGAAGTTCATTTTCTCCTGATGTTGAAAAGGTTGTTATAGGCATTATAAGAATTGCATTGAGTAAGGGGAGTGTTGCAAAGTATAGCTATTGATCAATATAACTAAATCAATCATGTTCAGAGACTGCCAGAGCTTAGGGCCCACAACTTGTTAAATTTGGAGCATAGACGAGTAAATTGTTCTAACAGCCTTAGAATTAAATGACTGAGTCAGAAAGGTATAAAGGACTTTTCCAGTCTGTTGGGAAAATTGAATCTTATGTTATGAAACCTCAGACTCAGTGTTCAAGTACAAGGTGTATTGCAACCAGTTCCAAGTTAAGAGTGGTGCAACATGAGAAGGGCTTTTGTGTCGAGTTGATGGGAATGAATCATAGATGAATCATAGCACCCTTCATGGCCATGTCAAAATGATTCCAAAAGTCAAGCTAGCCCAACAGGATGGCAAATCCTTCTAACGATCACTATCATAGCTCAACTGGCCTAGAAAAATGTCAATTTTTCCACGCAGAAATAGCCATGCTGACACATTGTGACAATGTCACAATTGATGCTCTGTGGGCGATATCATATCCTGGCGAAGCAACAGATTCTGCAAACTACGGGGACTAGTCCTCAAAGAAGAGCTGGGAAATGACTACCAAAGTAACGAGGAATCCCGCCATTGTTACTCATATCTTCATCATCATGATTTCGCACTCTTTGATGACTTCGCACTCTTTGATGACTCCGCACTCTTTGATGACTCCGCACTCTTTGATGACTTCGCACTCTTTGATGTTAAAGCCCTGAAAATCTGCAGAAAATCGCATCAGAACCAGTGATAGGAGCTTTATGGTGGTCTACCCGCCTTTCTCATGTTGATATCTACCAATGCTACAAGTCTGTCGCCAGCGCCGATGTCATGAACAGGCGGATTCCGTCTTCGCGAAATTTCAGGGTCGCTATACGCTATGTGCGTGTCAGGTGTTAATGACGTAAATTAATTGGGTCAGCTTACCTGGTGTTAAAACAGGCTCATGGGAGTGGGCTTGTATCGACACAGCTTCAGCATAGGTGGGAGGCTGAGACGTTGGTCGCGGCATGAGAACTATTTTATGAATCAGTTCAGCTTCGTCATGCTTCATCTTCATGAAGCACATGACATGTCCAAACTAATATTAGAACATCTCATGACTGCTGCGAGCATTCAGTTTGAACCGCAAGAGGGCGCCACTCAAGGTTTCCTACAGGCGCCGGGAGTCTACGTTAACAAGCTAATTGGCACTATCAGTACACTATGACAATCAGTGCGATGAGTTGAGTTGATTAGAACAACTCGAGTCTTGAACGATAATCTATTGTGTGATGTACAAACCAGGGAAGATCAAGATAAATGGTAAAAGAATAACGATACAGATTATAGTTAGGATGGGAATACTACACCAACAGCGAGATGCAATGCACAGCGCGAAAAATGATCCATGTCAAATTGCACAATGAAGCGGAATACATAACCTGACGACGTCATACCACACAGCCGCTCAGAATCGCTTGAAGGTCTGCCGCCATTTTGTGATGGTCGATAGACTGAGAGGCTTCTCCACTCGAATATGCTTCGATTGCACTCAAGTCGAAACCAGGTGCGTGGTCGGACGCATTGGGGAGAGACCCCCCGGTCAGCAAGGGTTTGAATCCATCCAAAAACTTCTCGAAATCCATGCTATCTCCACAACCTGCAAATAATGAATCGAAATCGTCTGCACTGATATTTTGCCTCTCCGGAAAACCCTCTTGCGCATCGACCAACCCATCTGAGCTTGCCAAAGTAGTAAATTGCTGAAGGAATGTCATTTCATCTAGTACCATCTCATGGTCCGTGGTTTCTGCTGGGAGCGGTATTATGCAATCATCGACATTGACAGGACTGGGGGACCAATCACTTTCCGTCGTATTCAGCACGTCTTCGTCGCCGGTTTCTTCATCAGGCTCATCCGTTTCCGAGGCGATGGGAAGCTCCTCCCCAATGTCCCCCAGTTCAGGTTCCCCATCATTGTCAACGGGCAAGAGACAGGGACTCGTCGGTGGGGGAGGAGACGATGGAGGCAGTCCAACCCAATGTTGCTTACGTATGGGTAACTCGTCGCCATCAAGTTCGTCGTCCGCTGTCTGATCATCAGGTATCTGGTTATTCACACTTAGAGCCGCCTCAGTACTGGTATCTTCAAACTCGTTGTCTGAACTAGCAATTGGCAACGAGCTGGGCGGACAATCCAAGTCTTCTTGAACGTCATCAAACCCTATCACAGGGCTCTTGGACTCGTTTCGAGTGTCCTCGGTGGTCTTCACCGTGATTGTCGATGACTCAGAACTGGGCTGTTTGGCTGCTGCCCGGTAAGAAATAGGTGAAATTACTCTTGGTTTTTTGTGAGCCAAAGGGGAAGCTAATACGCCTGGTGAGAAGAGCGGACTACCAGTCACTCCCGCTGAGCGTCGAACGATGGACAAGGGGGTAAAAAGAGAATCCCGATCAAAATCGTCCGCACCCGGAGTGGAATTTGTGACCTTGGAAGGTCTTTTCGGTGTGATAGGGGGAAGAAGTATAGATGTACGAGTCAGAGGAGGAGACTGCGCTCGAGGACTGGTCAAGGGGAACAAACCAATGCCAGCGTCACTGTACGCGATAATGGGCGGTAGGTCACTATTGGGAATGACAGGAAGCGGAAGCGGCTGCATAGTTTTCTGAGATAGTCCAGCGGGCTCCGACTGTGGACTCGGATCTTCTGAATCTGCTATTTTCTCTCGTTGTCGGTAGCGATCCTGCGCACGAGCATTGGTCCTTCGCCTGTTTGCCCGCCTTTCCTCTTTTCTCCTCTCCGCTGCAACCTCAGCGGATTTCTGGGCTTCTTCAGATAGCCGAGGTTTGAGCGCAGTGTCGGTGCGAGCCCATGATGGAACAACGTACGGCTTCTTTTGAACAGCAGCTGGTCCGATAGGTGAAGAAGCCGAAACCCTGAATGCCTGGGGTGAATCAGGAATAACAATTGGCCTGTTGAGCGAGGTGCCTCCCAATGGATCCGACATCTGCGAATGAGAATCTGCACTCTCCTTGGATGTCCGAGAAGGCGAAGTCCACGTCTCGAGGGGTTGACGATAATATGAGATTGTCCCAGGCTCAGGGCGAGAGGACGAGATTGGATCGAGGCGAGGATAATGCTTGAAGCCATTCTCAAAACTTGGTTGCTGGAAGCTTGAGATGTTTTTCTTGTCCAGGCGTTCCCTATCTTTTCCCTTCGCTCTCGGATTCTTGTTACGTTTGTTATCCCTTTCCTCCATACAATCGTCAAGGGTACGTTTCCGCGCGTTTGTAGACACGTTTGTAGAAGGACCCGAAAGTGCCATCGAAGCAGCAGCAGGTTTCGGAGGTGAATTCAGGGCTAGACGAGCGCCAAGACTGCAATTCTGGGCTACAGATTCCGATCAGAGGGAAGAATGGCATCGCCGATGGCCCTGACATGTTGGTACTCACCTTCAGATTGCCTGCTGGAGGCTATGGGATTTACGTTCTCTTTATCCAAAAGGACACCTTTAGTATTTGGAGTCGTCAAAGGGGGCGTTGATGATGTAACAAGGGTTGCAGCGTTTACAGGCTGTGCTTGAGAAAAGACATTACTGAAGAGTTGATGAAGAGCATCTACGAGTACTGGGTTCACAGAACCCTTGGCTTCCTGGGGATTCGAGGTATCAATGCAATTCAGTGCTTGGAGAAGAAGTGTATTTCGAGTTGCTTCATTCTGTGAACTCGACAATAGAGCGGCCAACGCTGCCAGATCAAGACTGTGAGGCTGAACCACTGCCAAGTTGATATTGGAATTTGGTTGGATAGCTGCAGCAGTAGGTTTTCCAATACGGGTTGAGGTTGGTAACGACGCTGGTGGGCGTGAGGTGACAATCCCTAGGTCTTCCGGTTTTACCTTTGACTCGCCATTGGTTTGAACCTTCGGCCGTCCCTTTTTTCTGGCGGGTCCAATGTATATATTTTCGTTTAGGAATTTATCCGATTCTGTTACTGGCGTCGATGATACTCTTGGTAATTTCTTTGGCTTGTTCTTTGCTTTTGTCCGGCTTTGGATTGAAGCAATGGTCGCGAGAGTTTCTGCCCTTGGTAGCGTGTTGCTTGATGGGGGTAGGGAATCTGTATCCGAGGTCGTCTGTTTCCACAAAATGGTTTAGTTAGTGCTGTGTCGGGCACATATTCAACTTACCTGAGCAGAACCTTTAGTTCGAGAGATATTCCACGAGTGAGAGGAATTAGGTAGTCGCGCTTGAAGCATGGAAGGGATCTTGGATACTCGTGAGCAAGCGCCAATTACGTAGCACTCGTACTTACCTCTCTCAGAGCGACTATGACTTCAATGGCGTCCTGGCCACTTCCTTGTTTACCAAGTGTCCCGACCACGGTGATGGGTTCCTGTTCCTCCATTTTAAGTGCCTGGGACATGAGACCCATACCAACTGCTACTGCTCGAGACTGCTCGGCAGTGGCATTCCCAGCTGCGTCTGTTGACCGACTATTAGTCGAGTTCGAGATATCCAGAGGGGCTGGCGCGGTACTAGACTCCAAAGGATCAAGAACATAAACGGAATAATCTTTGGAGATATCCTGCATGAGCTCCGGGCTTGAGCGACATATGGCCTCCAAGCACGCTTTGAAGGGCACTAAGCCATACGGTTGAAGTTCTGGTGCTTCGTTGCTAATGAGAGTGACGGCAACGGGAACAGGAGAGCGGGCGAGAATGTAACCTGAACTGTTAATCGTATAGAGGATTCTAAGAAGTAGTCGACACGAATCAGGCATGTTGGACTGAAGACATCCAGCACAAAGAGCACAAAGCCTGTTTCAAGGCATTCTCGACTAGCATCACGTGAATAAGCGTGATACCTGAGAATTCTGCATGCATTTATATACCGCAACAAGTAAACGCGGATCGGCCCGCATATGTGTAGATGTATTGGTATGGCTTACGGTCAATGACATGGGTCACGAATAGCAGTATGGTGGATGGTTCTTTGAGAATAGCTATTGGCAACACCCATACTTGGGAGCTACTCATACTGCCTACCTTACCGATCTATGCATAAGCATTGATCAACCATTGAGATCTTGTGCAAAAATGTTCTCCTGATGAGCCCTAGATTTTGATGAAACATCAAAAATGGGGCTGACGGGTGTCTTTTCAAGTAAAAATTGGTATATACACTTGACACAAGATTTTGGGCTCATATGACCATCACGTGTTAGTCTAATTTGGTGACAACGTAAACTAGTCACGATGTGATTTGCGACGCGAAGTTCCCACGCTCATTAAACAATTCAAACGAAACAGCTATCGAAGCTCGCTGCTCCGCTGCGTCTGGCAGACGGACAAGCGCACGCGGAAGCGACAGTTGATACCGACCCTCTCCTCCAGGAAATCGTGGTTCTGGTTCTGGGGACTGCCGTAGCTTCACAGGGCAATTACATTCAAGGGAACAAATGTCGTGGGCCGGCTGCACAGCCTGAAAGTCGCGTCGCCCTCTTCTGCACCAGCCAAGATGGTGAGGGCGCAAAAATTCAAGTATGATTGGTATTGGAAATGGCGAAGGAGAGGAGTCGATATCGCGGATCCAGACGTCGGTGTCAAAAGCAAAGACTGTTAACATGGCGACCAAGATCAGACATGTGGTATAAATGATGTCTATGGGTATTTTTTTCAGGATACGAACATTAGACGAATCAAGGAAGACGTACGAATGACCGAACTGCCAATGACAAATATTTGGAGCAGGAGAAAGACTGCAGGCGGAGTTTTGTCTTTGAACTCAGTCGTCGCAACAATCAAAGCTAGTACTAGCTAAAATTTAGTAGAAAAATTCCACAATACAACTTGGAACTCACTTACGGAGATGGAAAGGGAAGAGACTGAACAAACCAATTGCCTCGGAGCCAACTGGTTGAAAGTTGTTCAAGAGCGATTTCCGCATGATCCTATTCCCCGTTCAGAAAAAACACGACCCAAGACATGAAGACGAACGACCACAAATTCCGCATAAAGCTCACTGTTTGAATGGAGATCAAAAGCCAAGGAATGGCCTTATGAGTAAAATTCGGTAGCATGAGCATAGTTAGAACTAGCGTCACAACAGAAATCACAAGCATAACAACTAAACGTTATGTTTACAATCGCTTGTGAGGTATAATTTTCATCACCTACCTGAAAGGACCCTTCGGAATGTTCGAAAATAAAAGGTCATGATATAGCAGTGATCAAGATGAGAGAGATCAATGCAAGTCATGATTACTGCAGATATGCGGCTTTCATCTCACTGGCTGACATCTAACAGACTCTGACTCAAAGGTTGAGAAATAGACCGAAAACCTCATTTGATCGGCTACTTTCTTGGAGACAAAAGTATGTTATGGCAAGAAATAGTAGATCACAGAGGAGGCGTCTATATTCATGACGTTGGTCAAATAATTATAAATACTATTTTTCCACTCAAAATATTTGGTGTTCAAATTGAATCTGTGATGACTTCTTCTGTGGTTCACTGCGAAACAAATCAGATCCTTGGAAAACGAGGCTCAGGGGACGCTTGTTTCCTCCATCCTCGGAGCCCATGTGGTTCCGCAGAATACCGTCCCTCAGTTACTTCAAGCTCAATGGCTACTCACTTGATAATCATCAACGGAAAACTTCAAATGAACACTAAAAAGCGTTATCACTGCACTCATGAAGGATGTGATAAAGCGTACTCGAAACCTTCTCGTTTAGTTGAGCATGGGCGTTCTCACACAGGCGAAGTATGTCATTGCAAAGTCCAGAATTATTTTTCTCAGACTCTTCCCAGCGTCCATACAAGTGTGAAGTGTGTAATAAATGTTACCTGCGCGAAACCCATCTGCGCGCTCACCAACGAATTCACTTACCAGAAACATCCCGGCCATTCATCTGTGACAAGGCAGGATGTGCAAAGCGCTTCTGGACAGCTCAGCACTTGAAATCGCACACTGGATGGCATGAAGGGGCCAAACCTTTCATCGTAAGTTCTTGTCTATTCATCCAGAGTGACGTTGACCTGTTACCAGTGCTCAGAACGTGGATGCTCTGAGGCGTTCGCAAAACACCATCAACTTCGTTCTCACACTGCAAAAGCTCACTGTCCTCTCGGGACAAAGCCTTATAGATGCGAGTATCCTCAATGCGTCAGGTCGTTCTCGACCAACCAGAAGCTGAAGGCACATTCCAAAACCCACAATGGTACGGAGGTTAGCACCTACTAACCACAAAGAGCTGAATTCGATCAGAGAAACGTTATACATGTGTTCACACCGAATGCATCATCGCATTCGACGGAACCCCAGTTTACTTTCCCACGTGGTCTGCTTTTCAAAGCCATATTCGCAATGTTCATCCACCTACCTGCACCCGTACAACTTGTGCCGGCCGTACTTTTACCACTCAGAAAGGTTTGCGTGCTCACATGAAACTTCACGAGCAACGAGATATGATGGAAGCCCTGGATGATAACCCAACAGATGACGATGCCGATCATCATCCTGCGAAGAGGAGGAGGGGGGGAGATTGGGGGAGGGACTGGATCTGTGATTTTGAAAATTGCACCAGGGACTTTAAATCGGTAAGTCTGACCCTTCAGGCGCTCGATATAATTGAGACCCCATGAAAATGCAGAAGAAAGCCCTCACAGTGCATAAGAATGTCACGCACTTAGGGCAGCGCGATTTCATGTGCTCTGTTAAGAACTGCCACAAATCTTATGGCTACAAACACCTTCTCCAGCGTCACATGGCGAAGACTCATCGAAGCTCCGACAATGAAATGTCCACACCGGACGAGTCACTGCCTGTGTCGGACGAAGAAGGTTCTGCGAGTGTTACGTTGGATATAGGACAGATTACTGGTTATACCTATTCTCAAATTGCTAAGGCCAAAATTTCAGAAAGAAAGGCACTTCGCTGTCCATTTCCGGACTTTTCAGGCTTCATGAGCACGAATAACCCAACCGAAACCCTTCAGATCAAATTTCCAGACACAAGTGCTCGCGAGACCAGTTGCGATTATACGTTCAGGCGTGCCTATGACCTTCGTAGGCATCTCCAAGCCGCTCATAGAATTTCTGTGCAAAAGGAAATTGTGGAGCTCTGGGTTGCTGAGCAGAAGTTGGCTTGGTATACATAAAGGGTGAGTAGTGCATAACCAGCCCGAATTTGAATTCATGTAGCGAATAATGAAAAAAAGGTCTTAAGATTCCCCTTGGCCCGATTCGCTCCCGAGCGGCCGCCGTGGCCTCTTGATGCTCAAGGGCATTAGATAGTTTGAAATGACAAGTCATCAATCTATTGATCAAGCAAATATCTTCAAAATTTGATGACCAAAAAACGTAGCTTCAAAGGAATGTCATGTCCGCAGGAAATATAGAGATTAGTCCTTTCTACAGGGTCCGGAGGTCTGCTGTGCTTTGTTTTACTACCCACGGTACACCAAACCTTTACGAAACCTTTCTAAGCGAGTCTGGCACATTGTAAGGATGAGAGTAGTCTCCGTGTGACCTGTCGTCCACACAGGTTTGAGTATTACCGCAGAATGAAAGAAGACATCAAACGGTCAATATGACTCAAGGTCCCAGCTAAAGAAACCTACCATGCCCCTGGCAGAAACACGACTGGATACAAGAACAGCACAGATAACAATCGGTGCCAACCCCAAAGCCTGGCACAACCTAAAACAGTCGGAAACCTCATCAGAAAATTAAGGGACAGAAGGATAGATCAGATTCTAATCTCAAAAGGAGTCCACACGACCTGACGGCTTAGGTGTGAGAGGGTAACTCAATATGCCAATGAGATTCTCAAGACTCAATAAGATGTCAGACGCAGATCAAAAACTAGAATGAATCAAATTTGCAAACAAACCTTTGATAAGGCAAAACATGGAGATCTTATGGCCAGGGACAACTGGGGTTTTTAGTGGGGTAGTTGGTTCTTCGGCCCCGAGGAGACCCTTTCCGCTCCCCATTGAGCAAGGACCCCGCACAGTGTGAGGGCACTTGTCATAGTGGAGTGGTGAACGGTAACTGACCTATGGAGCAAGTCAGTTACTATACCTTGGTGCACTAACCTTCCTCGGCAGATCTGGTGCATTCACCAAAAAATCTCTCTCGCCCGTACCGCCCCATCCATCTTCTGTCATACTTTATGGAGGATGGGCCACGATAAACCAGGCATCCTGCCTAACAGCTCATATGACTCTCATACGACTGCATGATTCTCTTTCCCCGTTAACTTATACTTGCATCACACGACCATACTACCCTACGGAACATCTGTTATCTACACATTTGATGTGCCGAGAGTTGTGAGTTAATCCGTCATTGGGATTGGGATGGCAAGACCCGGCTTCGGGGCACTGGCCTAGGAATGCGCATTCTCTCATTATTTCTAGGTGAAACTGCCCATTATAATTGTACTACGCTATGGGTATGCTCTTACTGCAGATCGTTGCTTCTACCTGACCTTCACCATACACATACACATAACCTCTAGAACCATACCTTGTAGACACTCCCTTGTAGCGCGCTCACCGCGTCGTAGCGCTCATTTTAAATATAGAATTCACCTATCCCACGTGACAAGACGTGTCCGTGAGTTTGTCGAGTCTCTTGTCTCCTGGGAATTATCGAAAAACTCTGGTCGAACTGCGACAATCTGCTTCCAAACAGGATCTCTCTAGCTCCAAGATCATCTAGAAGACATTCATTTGGAATTTCGACCCTGCATCTTGGCTACCTATTCATATCTAAATTCTTCCGAATTTTAGTACAGGGAGTCATCCATTATTTGATAAGGATCTCCACTGTTAACCAAGCGACATTTCTCACCCCAAGGTTACATCATTTCATGATCCAGGTGACTACCATGACATCGGGTTTTCCGGTGATATCTCACATGGCTGCTTGAGCTATTTACATTTCAGTCGAGGTGTTTGAACGTTTGAATTAGGCTCACGAG
>Ga0157368_1001285_pt1 | contig 10691 bp, 7 predicted proteins | sample AttbisABBM3_FD_113146 | JGI IMG/M metagenome (GOLD analysis project Ga0157368, IMG submission 113146) | Fungus gardens microbial communities from leaf cutter ant in Botucatu, State of São Paulo, Brazil - Atta bisphaerica ABBM3 | ecosystem: Host-associated > Fungi > Mycelium > Unclassified ...
AAAGAGCCCCTCAGGATGAAGGAGCCCGGCGTATGTCCGAAATAACGGAAACCGGTTCAGCCCGGGTGCCGCCGCCGTTTTCTCTTTAGTCCCGCCTCGTTAAGGAAAGCCAGATGAAACATTTACTGTTAAGCCCGCTGCTGGCGGGCCTGCTGCTGTTAACCGGCTGCTCGCAGCCTGGCGCTCAGGCCGGAGGCGGTGGTGGCGGAACCATTAAAGCCATCAACCACACTAAATGGGCGATTAACCACTTCAGCGTGGATAACCAGTCGGGTATCGACATTATTGGTCCATTTCAGGGCGGCGGTGGGGGGTGCTGCTACAGCGTGCCCGCCCGCTGGTCGCCGGGTATGACGGTGCGTATTGACTGGGAAACCGGGGTTGGTGGCTCTAAAGGTTTTCCTGGATTCGCTGATAGAGCTAAATACAAAGCCTGGAAGAAAAAGGTTGACGAACAAAAAAGGCAGCACAGCAAAACCGTCCCGGTTCCCGACTATAACGGCCAGGATGTATGCGGCATCACCGTGCATTTTTTGCCCTGTGATGAGGTGAAGGTGACGACCAGTTGCTACACCTACGGCAGTCCGTCTTACCCGATTAAAGAGCCCATCAGGATGAAGGAGCCAAAAGTATGTCCGAGATAAAGGAAACCGATTTAGCCCGGGTACCGCCGCCGTTTTCTCTTTAGTCCCGCCTCTGTAAGGAAAGTCAGATGAAACATCCATTCTTAAGTCCGCTGCTGGCGGGCCTGCTGCTGTTAACCGGTTGCTCGCAGCCTGCTGCTCAGGCCGGAGGCGGTGGTGGTGGAACCATTGACGCCATCAACCACACCAAATGGGCGATTAACCACTTCAGCGTGGATAACCAGTCGGGCATCGACATTATTGGTCCATTTCAGGGCGGCGGTGGCGGCTGCTGCTACAGCGTGCCCGCCCACTGGACGCCGGGTATGACGGTACGGATTGACTGGGAAAGTGGGGTGGGATATTCCATGGACTTTCCCGGTTATGAAGACAGGAAAAGATATCTTGCCTGGAAAAAGGGCATAGATGCCCAAAAACGTCAGCACAGCAAAACCGTCCCGGTTCCCGACTATAACGGCCAGGATGTCTGCGGTATCACGGTGCACTTTTTGCCCTGCGATGACGTGAAAGTGACGACCAGTTGCTACACCTACGGCAGTCCGTCCTACCCGATAAAAGAGCCCATCAGGATGAAGGAGCCCAAAGTATGTCCGAGATAAAGGAAACCGATTTAGCCTGGGTACCGCCGCCATTCCCGGCGCAGGGACGTCTTCCGACGCAGGCGATGCAGGTCGGGCAGAGCTGCCATCAGCAGAACAGCGCCGAGCGGCTCTACCGCCAGGAACTGTGTCTGGCGGCCGGACGACGCGTGGAGCCGCCGTGCTGCAAGACGCTGCATGTCAGTCTGTTTTTCGACGGTACGGGGAATAACCTGAACAATGACCTGCTGCTGTCTGATCCGAAGCATCCGACCAATATCGCGCGGTTGTTTCGTGCCACCATCGGAGACGGCACCGCCGGTGGCGTACCTGATACGAAGGAGGTGCCGCTGGATGCGGCAAGCGACAGCGGTGGAAAGTACTTCAAGTTTTATATTCCCGGTGTGGGCACACCGTTCCCGGAAGTGAACGACCCGGATTATTCCACCATGGGACTGGTAGCCGCAACCAAGGGGGAGGAGCGTATTAACTGGGCGCTGCTGCGTATTATTGATGTGCTAATGCGCATAAGTAAGGATCCGGAAAAAAACAGTATAAAACTGTCCGAGGGTGCGAGCCGTAAATCCATAGAAAAAATGGGTACCAGCTGGAACCGCCTGTGGTTTGGTGGCAGCCACAACCGCTACGAAGAGTTTAGTCGTTTACTGAATGCGTTAGCCCCGCAACTGAAACCGCTGCTCACGCAGCCGGAGCCGGGTAAGCCTAAGGTGCTAGGCATCAAACTGTACGTTTACGGGTTTTCTCGCGGTGCCGCCGCTGCACGTACGTTTGTTCGCTGGCTTAGCGAACTGCTTCCCCCACCAAAGGCTGAGGGCGAAAATCCCCCGCAGTGCCTGCAGATTGGTGAGATGCAGTTACCCATCAGTGTGGAATTTCTCGGGTTGCTGGATACTGTAGCCTCCGTAGGGGTAGCGCATGTGCTACCGATTGCTGAGGGGCATATGTCCTGGGCGGATGGCACCATGGAACTGCCGGACGATAAAACCTATGGCGGGCTGATAAAAAAATGCGTGCATCTGGTGTCCGGGCATGAGCAGCGTCTCTGCTTTCCGCTGGACTCGGTGCGCCGGAGTGCCGGCAAATATCCGCCCTATGCCACTGAGGTGGTTTACCCGGGGATGCACTCGGATATTGGAGGAGGCTATCCGCCGGGGGACCAGGGAAAAGCTAATGGTGAGGATGATGCTTTATTACTGTCACAAATTGCTTTGCATGATATGTATGCTTCAGCATTTTCCGTTGGTGCGCCACTTAAAGTATCTCCGGCAATATTACCGCAAGAACTAAATCATCAGCTTTGGCGAGCCATGTCACCAGATTTGCAGGGCGAATTTGTAATCGATACGCCATTAGTCAAACGCTTCAACGCATGGCGTGAACTCACCCTGGGCCTGAGCACGCCCGAAAAAATCACGCCCGAAGAGGCTTCCCAATACGAACCACCGCGTGCCAGCGGCAGCCTGGAAACCGTCGTGGAAAACCAGATTGCGTGGATCACCGCCTGGCGTATCGAGCGCTATGCCAGAGGTTCGATGCTGAAAACGCCTTTCTACCAGCGTGCCACGAATACCGAAGCGCTGCCTGCCGCGCGCAAGGCGGCAGAAGAAGCACGGGATGAGAAACAGCAAAAGGTCCTCAAAACGCGTCAGGACCAGATAGCAAAACAGTCTGCCGACAAGATGGATGAGCTTGTGCTCTGGCCGGGCGTCAAGGATTTCGACCCGGATATGGCGCAGACCCAGCTGTTTGAAGCGGCGAAGGAGTTCGGTAAGGATTACCACGACGGTTACCGTATTCCGGAGAACCTGGCGCAGGCGGGGCTGGATACCGTGCTGCAGCCGATGATTTTCGTGCTCAATACTGATGATGAACCCCAGGAATACCGGCGAATAAAGGCTGACGGAGACGCCCGGGTGGCAGTCCTGTTCCCTGCTGCCGGTGAGGCCAGTAATGCGGAACAGCCTGCCGGGCTGGTCAGGGCGTTATTCGACGACCAGGTGCACGACTCGCGAGCCTGGTTTATGCACGCCGCGCTGGGTACGCGCGAGATGTGGGGCGGCTACTTCCGCTACCGGATGATTTATTTCAGCGACAAATGTAATAAGTCCCTGTCGCCGCTGGTGATCGCCGGGGATCTTATCGGATTTGCCACCCTGACCACGGGTGTTGTGCTGAGCTTCAGACAAAAGAGTCTGACCGGAAAGCTGGCGGGGCTGGCCGCGACAGGCGCAGTACGATCACTGCAGGTTGAGGTGCTGGATCGGATCACCGGTGAACCCGTGCCGGAACTGGCGGGTGGGGAACAGCAGCGGGCATTTACCCGGGAGCCGGGCGTGGTGGTCGCACAGCGTAAAGCGTTTGTGGCTGAACAACAGCTGGCACGTGCGCAGGCAGCGATCCCGGCCAGCTGGCTTGAGGATGTCTTGACGGTGACTGGATAAAACTAAGTAAGGAGAGCCGATGAGTAAAGTCATCCGTAAAGGAGACAGCCTGCGGGAATATGGCGGCAAGGTATTAGGAGGACACTATCAGTGTTTTGGTCAGGGATTTGCCTGTAAAGGGGATCCGGTTCGCTGTAACAAGCACGGTATGACGACCATTACAGAAGGTAGCACACTGACCACGGTTGATGGTCAGCCCGTCGCGCTGCATGGTCACCACTGTGCCTGCGGCTGTACGCTGGTCAGTTCGTTTCCAGACTGCGGTATTGACCAGTGAGGTCCGTTCCTGATTATCCGGCGTACAAAACGGCGCATCCGCCTGCTACCGCAAGGTGGCTGTCGGCCACGGCTCTGCTGGTGTTGATCGGCGGCGGTGCTGGCGGACTGCTGCCCTCTGCCGAGGGTAAAAGCTCGCTGGTAGCTACCGGTATTCTGGTGGCATTGCTGCTGTCGGGCACTGGCTGGCTTGTGCGGCTTCTGTACTACCGCGTCAGCGTGCATAACGCCGCTTTCTACTATCAGCTGGTGGCATATGAACAGCAGCAGTGGTGGGCGGCGCACCGACAGCCGCTCTGGTTAAAAGAAGGGCTGTTGCTGGGGCCTGCAGGTACGCGCTCAGTTGACTGGCTGCGTGTGCTTAACCGTGAACAGCGCCCTCCGGAGGAAAAAAAAGAGGGCGATGGCAGTGCACTGAGACTGCCACAAATTTCGGTTATGGATCCCACCGTTCGTGAAAAGCGGCTGGCGGAACTGCTGGTTATTGAATGGCAAAAGCAGCGTGGTGAAAAAAAACTTACTCCACCGCTGCGTTGCTACTGGCAGGGGGCCGACATCACCTGGCAGGCATTTCGCGCACAGATGGCGCTCGCTTTTTCGGATATTGCACTGCCAGCCCGGCCTGAGCCCTGGCAAGGGGAAGCCAGCCTGGCTGAAATAGCGGGCGAGCTTGCCAGAGCCAAACCGGATGACACGATACTGATCGGCGGGTGTCAGGTCATTGCGGCGCAGTCAGGCACAGAACGTCCCGCCGGAGAATCTGCGGCACTGTGGCTGGCCGGACTTAATGGCCCGGTACAACTGACGCGTGGTGAAACGTTTTCACCAGAACAAGGCGACATATTGCTCACCGTGTTCGCCCGTGCACTGGAACAGAGCGAGTTGGATGAGCCACCGGAGGCCTGTACGCTGTTTTCCCGACCCGGCCTTGAGGTGCTGGCGAATAATGGATGGGATGTCAGCCAGCATCTGCAGGACGCCAACTGGGGGGAAATTGGCGATATGGAAACTCTGATTGTTTTATCCCTGGCGGCAATCTATGCCGCGCACCACCAACAACCGTGCGGCTGGATTGCACGCGACCCGATGAATACCCTCGCAACTGGAATAGTAAAACCTGATGGACAACGTCAATAAGCCTGCTGCCATTTCTGTGGCAGCCACGGTAACTGTCTGTATTGCTATGACCACTTTACTGGTACTACTGGGCGGAGTGGCATGGTGGCTGTGGGCGACCGAACGGTCAACGGAATGGGAAACATTGCGTCCGCTTATTGTCTCTGGCTTTATCGTCTGGGGAATTGCGCTCAGCATGCTGGTACTGGGGTTTATGGCCTTCCGGTTATTGATTAAAGATAAGGTTAGCCCGTCGTCATCCCGCAAGCGTAGACCTGCAAAGGTTACGGGGCACGAAGCGGCTTACCGATTGCTGAAGACACACCTCCGATCGCGCTATAACCTCTTCTGGCGCTACAAGGTTCGCCTGTTGTTGATTACCGGTGATGACGCCGCGATTGAACAGCTTGTTCCAGGCCTGCAACAGCAGCAGTGGCTTGAAGGCAATCGTACCGTACTGATTTACGGCGGAAGCCTGGCCTCTGAGCCTGACCGAGAGAAATACACCGCGCTGCGTAAACTGCGCCGCGGGCGCCCGCTGGACGGGATTGTTCGCGTATTGCCGCAGTCGCTTACTCTGACCCCACAAATCAGCGAAAGCGATTTACGCGGACTGGAAAAAATCAGTGAATGGCTACGCTACTCCGCACCGGTTTGGCTGTGGCAGCTGTGCGACAGTCAATGGTTACAGACGACGCGCACTGAGCAGGCTGTCGGGGCAACTTTTCCTTTGTGCGCAAAGGAAGACGATATTGTCCGCCAACTTGAATTAATGCTGCCGGCCCTGCGGGCGCAGGGGATGAGTCAGGTCGCTGAGAACAACAGCCACGATTTCCTGCTGCGTCTGGGAGAGCACCTCAAAGAGTGCGGTATTGCTCGCTGGGCTCAGCAACTGGTGCCATGGCTGGCAGCCTCTCAGCAGCGCGTTCCGCTGCGTGGCCTCATGTTCAGCTTGCCAGTGAATAAACCCCTTGATACGTCTGACGGAAGCACATTTTTTACCTCTGCCGGGGCAGAGAATCACCTTCCTGGCTCTCAGCGCCATGCGCTGACCCTGTCGGCAATCTGGCAAGGTATTGTTGATGACTGTATCCGCGTGCGTGGCCGCCGTGTTGGTATGGCATGGGAACAAACACTCGCCTGGACGCTGATGGCTGTCATCGGTTTCTGGGGCGCGGGGACGCTGCTGTCGTTTGCGGTCAACCGCCATCAGATTGTGTCTGTTGCGCAGCAGGCTCATGCCCTGGTGGAGCATCCTTCCGTGTCAGATTCTCAATTGACGGCGCTGCATGCTCTGCGTAATGATGCCGGCCGCCTGCAGCACCACATTCAGAAAGGTGCGCCATGGTATCAGCGCTTTGGTCTGAACCATAGCCCGCAGCTACTCAATGCGATGCTACCCTGGTACGGCGTAGCGAATAATCGCTTGATACGCGATCCGGCGAATATGGCGCTGATGCAGAAGCTCAGTGCTCTGGCAAACTCTGCGCCCAATAGCGACCAGCGTGCACACCTGGCGAAACCGGGCTATGACCAGCTCAAAGCCTGGCTGATGATGTCCCGACCGGATAAAGTCGACGGCACATTCTATGCACAGACTATGAAAACCGTGCAGCCGACGCGAAAAGGTATTTCAACCGGCCTGTGGCAAAGTCTGTCGCCGGATCTGTGGGCGTTCTACCTCTCCGAACTGCCAAAACAGCCACAGTGGAAAATCATGCCGGATGCGCAACTGGTCAGCCACAGTCGCCAGGTGCTGTTGCAGCAGATTGGCCGCCGCAATGCTGAAAGCACATTGTATGAGAACATGCTCAAAGCTGTGCGTCGTAACTTTGCCGATGTGTCCCTCGAAGACATGACAAGCGGTACGGATGCGAGACGGCTGTTCACGACCGATGAAGTAGTACCAGGCATGTTCACCCGCCAGGCCTGGGAAGGCGGCATTCAGCAGGCTATCGAAAATGCCGCACGTTCGCGCCGGGATGAAATCGACTGGGTGCTGAGTGACAGCCGAAACGCTGTTTCCTCCGAATTGTCGCCGGAAACCTTGAAAGCGCGTCTGACACAACGTTACTTCACTGACTTTGCCAGCAGTTGGCTGAGTTTCCTTAACAGCGTGCGACTTAACCAGGCAAACACCATTGCGGACGTCACCGATCAACTGACACTGATGAGTGACGTTCGGCAGTCGCCATTGATCGCGCTCATGAATACTCTCGCCTGGCAGGGACAAACCGGCCAACAGAGCAAAGGCCTTTCGGACTCCATCATCAAAACGGCCAAAAATCTGGTAGGCGGGAAAGACACACCAGTGATCGACCAGTCTGCATCAGGTCCGCAGGGGCCGCTTGATGAAACCTTTGGTCCGCTGCTTCAGCTCCTGGGTAAAAACAAAAGCAGCAACGTCCTGTCAGCAGACAATTCACTGAGCCTGCAAACCTATCTGACCCGAATCACCCGCGTGCGTTTGCGCCTGCAACAGGTAGCCAGCGCTTCTGACCCTCAGGAAATGATGCAGGCCCTGGCGCAGACCGTATTCCAGGGCAGAAGTGTTGATCTGACGGATACCCAACAGTACGGCAGCCTGATCTCGGCGAGCCTGGGTGAGGAGTGGAGCGGCTTTGGCAGCACGATGTTTGTGCAGCCACTAATGCAGGCCTGGGAGACCGTGCTCCAGCCGTCAGCGGCGAGTCTCAATGATAAATGGCGTCGTTCTGTGGTGGCGAACTGGCACACGGCCTTCGATGGGCGTTTTCCCTTTGCCGCAAGCAAAAGTGATGCCTCCCTGTCGATGCTGGCTGAGTTTGTGCGAAGGGACAGCGGACGTATTGAGCGCTTTCTGACCACGGAGCTCAGTGGCGTGCTGCATAAAGAGGGTAGTCACTGGGTACCTGACAGGGTGAACAGCCAGGGACTGAGCTTTAATCCGGCCTTCCTTCGGGCGATCAATCAACTGAGCCAACTGTCGGACGTTCTTTTTACCGACGGCAGTCAGGGGATCAGTTTCGAGCTGCAGGCGCGCCCGGTGCCACAGGTGGTAGAGACTCAACTGACCATTGATGGACAAAAGCTGCACTACTTTAACCAGCTGGCTGACTGGCACGCTTTCCGCTGGCCAGGCGACACCTACAAGCCGGGAACGATGCTGACCTGGAGCACGGTCAATGCCGGTGCGCGCCTGTTCGGGGACTATAGCGGAACCTGGGGGCTGATTCGCTGGCTGGAGAAGGGGAAACGAGAGCAGCTTGACCGAAGCCAGTGGATGATGAGCTTCAATGCACCTGATGGTCTGACCCTGCAGTGGGTGCTGCGCTCACAACTGGGCAGCGGTCCGTTGGCGCTACTGGCGCTTCGTGGCTTCACACTGCCGGATCAGATATTCAGTGTCGATGTCGCGGTGACGGATCCGATGCTGATGGGTAACACGGAAAACAGTGACAAGGATGAGAAAGAAGGATGAGCACTTTACCGAATCTGGTCGCCGCCTGTCAGGTGGATGAAACGCAACTTCGGCAACAGGCGCAGGCGCGAACGGAAAACTGGCAGTCCTGGCTTGCTCCGGTCAGCGATGTCAGTGCGGCAGGAGAAGAACCGGGATATGACGATGATTTCCAGCGTATCCGTGAGGAAGTCAACAAGCTTTCCGGCATTGATACCGGCCTGATCTGCTCGCTCGCCGAAAAACTGCTGACCACCACGGCCAAAGATATCCGGATAGCTACTTATTACTGCTGGGCGCGTTTGCACCAGGACGGTGAAACCGGCTTTGCCGAAGGGCTGGAGCTACTGGCGGGATTGTTACAGCGCTATGGAACGCAACTTCATCCACAGCGTGAGCGGAGTCGTAAACCGGCGCTGGAGTGGCTCGCAGGTTCCCGTGTACTCGACAGCCTGTCACTCTGGCCGGAAGTGGTTCGCGACGATGTATTGCGCACTGCCGGTGCGCTGCTCCTGATCGGCGACAGTCTGGCGGCAGAGCCGGAAGCGTCGCAACCAGAACTGGATGGCCTGTTCAACGCGCTGGAATCCCGACTGATGAAAGCCGGTGGCGTGGATGCCTTAGTGCCGCAGAACGCCATTAACAAATCGCAGTCGCCGATCTTACATGCGACAGAACCTGACACGCCATGTCTGAGTCGCATTACATCCGGTCAGGATTTGCTGGCCCAGGCCCGTACACTGACCGGATATCTGCGTGAACAACCCAATGGCTGGCTTGCTGCGCACAGGCTGATGAAAAGTTTGCGCCACGATACGTTGAATGCTATTCCGGCACCTGATGCTGAAGGAAAAACGCGCATTGAACCACCACGGGCTGACCAGCGCGCCATGCTCAAACGGCTATTCCTTCAGCAGAGCTGGCTGGAGATACTGGAGCAGGCGGACAGCACTTTTTCGCGTGGCGCGAATCACCTCTGGCTGGATTTGCAATGGTATATCCATCAGGCTTTGTTGAAGTCGGGACAGGATGTACTGGCCGGGATCGTTACCGCCGACCTGAAAGGGCTGCTGCTGCGCCTCACCGGGCTTGAAACCCTGGCCTTTAATGACGGTACGCCTTTTGCCGATGAGGTGACCCTGAACTGGATAAACCAGAGTGTGCTGGACGACATGTCCGGCTGGCGGGATGAGCCGGTCAGTGCCGTCAGTGCGGCGGACGATATCCTCGATCTCGAGCCGGAAGCGCTGGAAAAAGCCGACACTGACGGTCTGGATGCCGCACTTCACTGGTTACAGACACGCCCTGGCAGCGACGCCACAAAAGACAAATGGTTACTGCGTCTGCTGATGGCCCGCGTGGCTGAGCAGAAGGGCAAAAATGAACTGGCTCTGCATCTGCTGGGTGAGCTCGACAGTGCCGCACAGTCCATCACCCTCACGCAGTGGGCACCGGTGCTGTTATTTGAAGTGAAATCGCGCCGCCTCAGACTGCTACGTATGAAAGCCACACGCAGTGAAACCGATAAATCACGGCTTCAGCCTGAGATGGACCAGCTTTTGGCGGGTCTGATTGCACTCGATCCGGCCAGCAGCGCGGTGCTTTGCGCTTAATGACGCCTGGCATACCCCTAAAATACATTTATTTAGGTTTTTATGGATGATTTAACCCTGCGTTATTATGACGCTGAAATGCGCTACCTGCTGGAAGCCGGCGAAGAATTTGCCCGTGCACATCCCGATCAGGCGGCAATGCTCAATCTTGATAAAGCGGGTGCGCGTGACCCGTACGTAGAACGTCTGTTCGAAGGCTTTGCCTTCCTTATGGGGCGGCTGCGAGAGAAGCTCGATGACGACCTGCCTGAGCTGACCGAAGGGCTGGTCAGTCTGCTGTGGCCGCATTACCTGCGCACCATTCCGTCGATGTCGGTGGTGGAGTTCACTCCCGACTGGCGAGAAATGAAAGAACCTATGTGTATTGTCAAAGGTTTTGAGGTGAACTCACGTCCAATCGGTGAAAAAGGGACGCGCTGCCGGTACACCACCACCAAAGAGCTTACTCTTCAACCACTGTCGCTGGAGCACGTCCGACTGTCGACTGACCCGGACGGGCGTTCGGTCATCAGCCTGCGCTTTAACTGCAGCCATCTTGCCGACTGGAGCCGTATCGATCTCAG
>Ga0157368_1001286_pt1 | contig 10689 bp, 10 predicted proteins | sample AttbisABBM3_FD_113146 | JGI IMG/M metagenome (GOLD analysis project Ga0157368, IMG submission 113146) | Fungus gardens microbial communities from leaf cutter ant in Botucatu, State of São Paulo, Brazil - Atta bisphaerica ABBM3 | ecosystem: Host-associated > Fungi > Mycelium > Unclassified ...
AATTTTTTGCAATATAACAAGCTTGAGATCTTTCTCTTGAATGCACTTGTTTGCCAGCTCTAGAGCTAGCTTTGGGAAGCACTTTAAATGAATCTAGAGACTAACCAACACATTGAGAACTGTTCTAGAGACTAGAAGAAAGTACTGGATTTATTAATAATTTGTTTGGATTTTTTAAGTTAACTATAGTAATGGTTATAAAAGAGAAGTAGTCTTGTAATAAGCTTGTTTTCTGTTAAATTTCTGTGCTTTCATAAAGTATTCTAAATTCTTGTGGTTTGTTCAGATCTTGAATGTGAATTTTGTACTCTCTAACAAGTACTTCTAGTTTTCCAAGCCCCTAATGACTACTAACATTTTCTTATCATAAATTTCATAGTTCTTCTCTATCTCATTGAGAGATTTTAAGAGGTAAGCTATATATCTCCACTATCTATCTTTATATTCCAGAGATAAAACTCCTTCTGTTACATAGTCTAATGCATCCATTTTTATTCTTGTTTTTTTATCTAAGTTTGGTACTGCTAACACCAGTTCTTTTGTGAATTTCTTCAATTCTTTCTCTTGCTTTTCCATCCAATCTCACATATGGTTCTTCTTCACTAAGTTATGTAGTAGTCTGGTTATAAATATAAAATCCTTGATAAACTGCCAATAATAATTTGCTAGTCTTGAAAATTTTTATATATTCAAGATCATTTTTGGAGTTAGCCAATCAAACACTTCTTTCACTTTCTCCTCCTCTATCTTGATTTCCTCTGATTTAGTCACTACTCTCAAGAATCCTACCTTTCTAACCTTCTACTTGCATTTTTCTAGTTTTATGTATAAGTTATTTTCTAGCTTCTTCACTGCTTTTTCCACTACTTTGTCATATCTCTCTTATTTCTCTATTTCTACTATAATATCATCAATGAAACTCACTACTTCTCCAGTATTAAGTCCTATAAAATCTTTTTCATCATTGTTTGAAATGTTACTAGAGAATTTTTGAGTCTAAAGAGCATTATAGTTGGTTCAAATAACCCTTTTAGTGTTGTGAACACTGTCTTCCACTTATATTTTTTCTTTATCCATATATTGTTATATCCCCATCATATACTTATATTCTTGTCACATACTATCTGAGTATTAGGTGCAGTTTACACTTGAAGGTGAAAGTCCATGGATTTGGCTCAGACATGCACAGAGTATAGAAACTCCATGCAATGAGCTTGGTGATGTGGACTTGTTGGAATGATCTTGGCCTCAACTTATGTGTTGTGCCTTCTACAAGCCATGTGGTTGCAATTTCAGAGGATGGTCTTGTAAGGAGTTATAAGGAGAGGGGTAAAGCATATCACTATTAACACTGGAGATTTAGCATCAACTTTAGTCAATTATCAGGCTAGCTATTACAAAGTATTTACCAGTCTTAAATATATAAAATAACAAAAAGAGTAATTAAAACAGATCTCTGAGTGAATGTTTCAGTAATGAAATACTATATAGGAGTTGAGACTTGGAGAGGGGGAAACTATGTATAAAGTCTGAGTAAATTTGTGAAGTTTGAAGGAGATAATTAGGCAATGGAAACAGATGACTATGACTGTGGATTTTGACTCAATTAAGGCTAAATAACCACGGAGATTTGATAGAATTAAGTCTATTATAAAGTATCAAACCTCTGACAGAGTTTTGGGCACAAATAAGGCTAAATAACCACAGTGATTTGATATCATTTTGAAGTCAAACATGTTTCAGACATGTTTCAGAGTTTGGGATATGACACTGAGTATATCTAGTATATCTGATATATCTGACTCCATCATGGATAATGATCACATAAGCTCTGCTCTGTCCAAAATCTTCCTCCAGTCTATATATTACTTCTGATACAAATCAACTTGGTTCCATTCTATATCAGATTACTTCATTATTGATCATATAGCTCCTTATAATCTCCATAGAACTCCAGACATGATTTCTGAAGACTTTAGAGTATCTAGAGTAGTTATCCATCTTTTCTAACTCTTAAATAGTCTTAATACTAGTATTTAAAATGTATAGGTACTGTATAATTCCTTGACTTGAAAATTACCTAGTGTAGCATACTGTTCTGAGTTCTCATACTTGGAAGTTTGACTTCCACAATAACTTGTTTCCTGTTATAACTTCCTTTCAAAATATGACTATGACAATATACAGAGGCATATCACATCTACTGAAGCCAAGATTACCTTAGATTTACATCTATAGGTGTTGGATAATATTCCCATGCTCTTTTGATGTCTTCTGGAATTTTCCCCTTCCAGACATATTCCTTATCTGATAATTTTTTACAATATTTGAAATAAGAGATAAAGAGTAATTGTTCTTTACAGTCTATTTATTTAAATATCTATAGTTCTATACCTATTATGATCTTTAGCTTAGCTTAGGTTGTAACTTAGGCAAAGACTTAAGTAAGGAATAGAGGGATGATCAATTGGTAAAGCATAAGTATATAAAGTGGTATCTACAGCTATATATACTTATAACTATGAGTAATACATATATTAGTATATGAAGAGATAACAAGAAAAACATGATGAGTTCTCAACTACTACATGAGGTGCTGACTAATCATACATGTGGATAATACATGGCATAGCCTATTATTAAGTTATATAAAAGAAATCCCAATACTTACTAGTCATGAGTAAACTATCTGTGAAACATGAGGCATTGATTATGATAATACCATTCTCTTTTTACTATTTTTATTTCCTATGAGAAATACTAAGGCTATTTGAAATGATCTCAAGAGTCTGATGTACCCTTTTCTCAATTAGCAAGCTAGCCATAGTATTTCCAAAATCACACTCTACTGCTAATTTCTAATCACATTGATTTCTATTCTCTCTATATGTCCTTAGTAATAAATATTTACTTCCTCCATATGCTCAATAGGTTCTTTCTTATTAAAAAAACTATCCATATTTCTCATATATATTGGTCTTTTGATTTTCTTTAACTTAAATCCTTGTTTTCTTGCAAACTCCAAACTTATGACCAATTCTATTGCCCCACAATCTAACAATGCTTCCACTATTACTCCCTCTTATATATCAATCCTTTCTAATCCAATATTCACTGTTACTTCTCTCACATTCAAGTTGCAATAGAATGTATTATCTATTACTCTACTAAGCATTACAAACTTATTTGTAAAGATCCTAATTAAGAACTGTCAGACTCTCATCCTCTTTTAAATCATAATTATTGTTCTGGTAGCTAATTCTTATTCTCTATTCCACTATTCTCTGATTCTTACAGTACCTTGCTATATGTCCAAAACCTCCACAATTGTAATAGTTCCTCTGTTTGTCTATATCTATGGCAGATAGATCATGCATAGGCATGAATTCTGCTTACTACTGTGAGTTCACCATAACTGCATTTGTTCTCTCTACTCCTCCCATTGAAGTAGGCTCTACTAATGTCTACCAGATCTCCTGTCTCTTTAGCTAAACTTAGAGCTGAGACAATTGTTATTTTTGTACTTTTCTAGCATTTGTTAGGATATTCAATTTTAGTGCTGAATTTTCTATCCTCTTTTTACTTTTCAACCTCTTTTTCTCTTGCCTACTCTTCTTCTAATGCATATTTAGGTTAGTCACCCTTTTGTACCACTATTCAATACTTTTGGAAGGTCAATCCACTTTTATCTTAATAACTCTATTCATCTATTGTTTAAACTCTTCAATCAATAGTCTTTCTTCATATCTACTTCCTCTTGCTTGTTATGACTTAAGTCTCAGTGTTAGGATGAAAGATTACTCTTGTATTGAGAGACACAAGAGAACTTGATAGAGTTCCTACTATAATCTAGTCTACCTTATATATCTTTTGGCAATGGTCTGTGCTAAGTTAATTCTAGCCTATCCTAAAGACTATGCTTTATCTATAAGGCTAACATACCATTGCTATGTTGTATGACTTTATCTTGTTCCAGAACCTTCTATGCCTTTTTCTGTATTATATGAGCATGAGACTATTGTAACCATGACTGATCTGTGATGTCACATATTCTCTTCTTTGTCTATGTCCAAAAATAAAGAAAAGAAATAGAAATTCAAAAATAAAATAAAATAAAGGAAAAAAAGAAAAAGAAAAATAGAATAAAACTAAGTCTATCATTCCTAACTCTGACATTGCTGTCCTTCTAAACTCTTATATAAAAATTTCTATCATCTTACTTTATTGCTCAACCTTTTTTTAGTTCTGCTACTTTTATTGTTTTATTATTTCCACTACTGAATTCTTTTTTCAGTTCAATAAGAAACTCTTCTACTATTGCAAATTTCAAACTTCCATTCTCTAAATCTTTCAAAATATTCTCTTCCAAATATCTGCTAACCCTCTCTGTATATATGATAACATCTACTAAATCTGCTCCTTTATTGAGATCCTTATATAAAGCTTGCATACTATTAAGAACTCTAATATCTTGCTTGCTTCTCCATTGAACATTTGTGGCTTAGTGTTATGACTCAAGGATCTTAGAGCTTATATAAGTTTGTATATCTTTGTTATTACAGTATTGGTTGCTACAATAATAAGATCAACATATGGTAAATATATTGTATGATATCATTGTTCCAGAACCTTCTATATTCTTTTGTGTGACATGTGATCATATGACTATGATTGTAGCATATGTAATATTATGCTAACCTCTAACTCTAGATCTAAAATAAAAAATAAATAGAAATAAAAATAAAAATAAGAAAGAAAAATAAGTTTATTGTCTTCAATTCTAATATTATACTACAACTGAAGACAAACTCTAACACTGGTCTTTTAACCTGATGGCAAGATATACCTTAACTTTATAAACATTTATATTATATATCTCTTAGCCCAATCATTATATTAATATCTTAGACCTTTTATAGTAGAGAAGTGAGTAGAACTTGAACTGATATTGAGAAGATTATATTTAGTGTTCAGTGAAAGTTTATTAGCCTGACAGATATAATGTATAGATAAAACTAGTATATAAGTTAGTAATTTTAATTACTCAGAAATTTCTTAACTTAAGGGTTCAAAAATGAGGTGGATATGGAAATCCTAGAAAATAGTAAAGTAGAAAGAAAGTTGGAGTTGGACTAAGTAATCAATGGTATATTGGCTATAGCACAAAGATAAATGGAAAATTATTAGATTTGATTCCTAGTAAACCAATGAATTTTGGTGGACAGGCTAAATATCTAAGGCTAAAGAGTAGAGCAAGTCAAGTGGGGTAATATGGAAATCTAGATTTATGTATTCACCAGAGAAGACATAGTGGTAATTTTACAAATGTTGGTGTGATAGTTCACTAAGCAAGCAAAGTTCAACAATAGAAATTGGTAATAATACCAAGAAGAATAGTATAAAGAAATTCAATTTCAGAGTTTATAATAGATCTGAATTTGACCAGAGAATGAAATAGAGTCTATTGAATGTAGTTCTAGTCAGGGACCTAGAGAAAATAGAAAAATACTATTATAGTAGTTGTATAGTTTGGGATTTAGATCATTGCAAAGGAATGAAATATGACTGTAGGATAAAGTAGCCTAATAATACTGCTAAGTACAGTTTATACTTATATGGAAAAAAGTCTATAAAAAATACAGAGATCAGATAAAGTACTTAAAATTATCTATGATATTTGGATACAGACTTTTAAATGATCTTGGTCTCAACTTTTGTATTGTACTTCCTACTAGTTGCATAGTTACAATTTCAGAGAAAGGTCCAGAAAGATTTAAATAGAAGTTATGATGACAAAAGTAAGTATATTACTAATAACATTGGAGTTAGATCAGATAAACAGAGTCTGATGTTAACTTAATAGTTGATTATTAGGCTAGCCATTACAAAATAAATACTAGTCTTATATACAGAAAAATATGTCTCAAATATACTAAAATCTGAATAAAGATAGAATGAGCCTACTGGAGATATCTCTATCTAGTTCTAACAGATAACTATTAGGATAACTAATAAGATTCATAGGGTTTTACAAACTTTCCCAAACTTTTCCTAAGCTTTATTATCAAGTACAGTAAATATTCTATAAAGTTATAATATATATTCTAATCTCTCCTGAATTAGCTTATATAATGAGAAATAATAAAAACAGTATAATTAGAGATATTCCTAATAGAAATGTCTAGAATGTCAGCCTGAAAAGAGAGAAGTTACTATTAGCAGTAGAGAGAGAATATAAAGATAATAGTCAAGTTCAAACTTGGAGAGTAGTAGTATAAAATAGTAGAGTCATGGGAATAAATACTATAGGCTTTAGTAGTAATATGATGCTAAGAGTCAATAATGTGAATACTATGAGCTTTAATAGTAGTATTAAGTAAGAGATAGGAAATTCTATAGGCCTAAACAGCAATATTGAAGTTAAAGGAGCATTTTTTCTTATAATAACCAAATTTGAATAGAATTAATCTATGTTTTTACAAAGACAGAGATTGGATGTTAACTTTGCTATATAAAACAAAGTATTCATGAAATTAGAATACTAACTTTATGGGGAAAAAATAACCTAGAATGGAGATGGAGTACAAACTTTGTGAAAAAAAATGTACTCTTAAATTATAATAAAGGCTGATCTTTGTAGAGAAAAGTATAGCTTGGATAATGAGTGTTATTATTACAGGAAAGAATATAACTTAGAAATAGTAAGTTTTAAGTTAAGCTTTATCTATGTTAAAAACAGATTAACAAATTATTATTTGAATTGATATCTTGAGAGTTGTTACAACTTAAGTTTCAAAGTATTAAAACAAAAGAGGAACCTTATACTAGAGTTAACATAAGAGAACTCTATAAAGTTTCTATTATAGAATAGTTTATCTTATATACCTTAGACTATGATCTGTATGCAACTATATCTAGCCTACTATATCTAGCCTACTATAAAGGCTATATGTGTTATGATTGAAGACTCATTTTAAAAACATAAAATAGTTATTTTCAGTTGAATTTATGCCTTTCCCTGTCCATACTCTAAAAAGGGTGTATTCCCCTATATATTAAAAAAATAAGAATAAAGACAAAAAAATAAATTGATTTTCTATCTATTAATGTAAGAAAATTACCCCCCTACAACACCTGCCACCCCCCCAAAGTTTTAAGTCAATAAAGAAACCTTATATAAAATTTAAATAAGAGAACTCAATAGAATTTCTAGTATAAAGTGTCTACCTTATATATACTAGCTAGTTGGTCTGTGCAAGACTAATACTAACCTACCCTAAAGTCTATATATTATCTATAAGATTAATATGTGGTGAATATGCTATATAACATTATTGTTCTAGAATTTTTTATATATTTTTATATAACTAATATATGATAAAAATAAAATAAAAGTAAAAATAGAAAAATTTAAAAAAACAAAGTCTACTATCTTTAACTTGAATATTATCCCCTCTTCAAGATTTCTCCTCTAGAGAAACTAACTTCCATTTTTGCTAGTTTTTCTTCAACTTCTTCAAATACTTCTTTTCAAACTTTCCATCATCTCATCTATACAGCATTCTTATTATATAATTCTCTAATAACTTTCCTCTTCTAAAGTCTCTTTTCTTTACTTATTTTAACTTTTCTTACTTTTTTACTTCTGCACTTAGCCTCTCTTCAAATCCTGTTACCATTTTCTTTATATTCTCCAAGCCCTCCTCTCTTTCCCATATATTGTACTCTATTATGAACTCTTTCTACTATACTATATACTTCACAACTCCTCTTATTTCTTTTTTATTTCTACTTCTCATTCTTCAACTTTATCTATCTCTATTGGTTTTACTTCTTCTACATTTTATTCCTCCACTCATTTCTTATACTTGACTATCTGACTAACATTCATAACTAGATAAATCCTCATAGAAGTTGGTAGTCTTGGTTTGACTGCATTAGTGGATACCACTTTTTCAATAATATATGGACCAACATATTAGTCTACTAGTTTATTCACTAGCCTCTCTTTGAACACTAAGTCTTTCATACTCAACATCATCTTTCTATTTCTCAGCTTTCTTTTTCCTCTTATTAGATTGTTACTTCATCTCTTCTTATGCTTTTCTTAATACTACCCCTGCTTCTTCTTGTATCTTTTTTATCCTTTTCACAAACTCTATTATCTTCTACACTTTCCCTTTTCTCCTAATATCTGCTTCCATTCTCAATTCATTACTATAATTCACTAGAAATAGAGATATCTTAGTTACTAAGTATATCTTGTTGTTTACTGCAAAATCCACTATTGCTAGCCATTCTGGCCAATTATTTTGCTTGTGATCCACAAAGAACCAAATATATCATCTCAACTTCTAATTCATTTGTTCTATTTGCTTATTTGTTTATAGGTGAAAAGATATCAACAGCTTTATCTCAATTCTCAACATTTTATTTAGCTTCTTGGTTAGCTCTGCTGCAAACTATGGTCCCTTATCCAATATCACACTTTCTAGCAACCTATACAACTTCCAAACATTATTTCTAAACAACTGTAACAATCACTTTACTGATGTTCCTTTTATTATTAATAAAAAATATGCTATCTTGAATAATCTATCACAAACCATCAAAATTGCATTCTTTCCTGCTACTAATAGCAAATTTGTAATAAAGTCTACTATTAAGTATGTTTACAGTTTTTCTAATATCTAATTTGCCATCAGTTTTTCTGCTGATACTTCTATACAGTTCTTCATTCTTTAGCATATATTATATCTATCCACATACTTCTCTATATTCTTTATTACCCCTGGCCACCAATAGTTTCTTATCACCAACTTTATCATCTTTCATCTCCCTCTATATCTAGCTATCAGCATATTATGGTGTAACCAAATTATCTCCACTCTTAACTTCTTATCCTTCAGGATATATTTTTCATCTCTAACTATCTCCTTGTTCTTTCCTTTAGCTATTTTCAATATATCTACTTTGAATTCTTTTATCATTATCTCTGCTAAACTACAAATTTATTTCTCTTTTATTAATTTTTGGTTTTTATTGTCTTTTTCTACTCCTAATTTTTAGTCTAGTCTCCTACTCAGCTTATCCACCTTTTCTATTTTTGTTTCTGGTATATGTTTTAATATAAAATTAAACCTTGACAGATATAATGCTTATCAAGCCTATATACAATTTAATTTTTATATCTTTATAAAGTATTCTAGATTCTTATAGTTTGTTCAGACTTCAAACTTGAATTTTGCATTCTCTAACAAGTGCCTCCAATTTTCTAAATCTCCAATCACTACTAGTATTTCTTTGTTATAAATTTTATAATTTCTTTCCATCTCATTGAGAGATTTTAACAAATAAGCTACTAGTCTCCATTGCCTATCTTCACACTCCATCAATAATACTTCTTCCATTATATAATCTAAAATATCAACTTCCATCCTTATTTTTTTTTATCTAAGTTCAGTACTGCTAATACTAGTTCTTTTGTAAATCTTTCTTTTAAATCCTTAAATATCTTCTCCTATTTCTCTATCCAATCTCACTTCTTATTCTTCTTTACTAGGTCATGTAATAGTGTGGCTATAGATGCAAAATCTTTAGTGAACTGTTTATAATAGTTAGCTAGTCTCAAAAACTTCTGTATGTTCTTAACCTCTTTTAGAGTTAGCCAATCTAATACTCACTTCAACTTTTCTTTTTTTATCTTGATTCCCTCCAGTCCTATTACATTACTTCCAGGAATTCTACGTTTTAACATTTCACTTATACTTCTCCAGTTTCACATATAGATCATTTTCTGCTAATGATTTTATCACCTCCTTCACTACTTTGTCATGCTCTTTCTTCTCTTCTATTCCTACTATAATGTCATCAATGAAACTGTTTACTTTCCCAGTATTAATCAATTTTTGTAGGATTTCATTCATCATTATTTAAAATATTACTGGAAAATTAGTAAGTTCAAAGAACATTACTATAGGCTCAAACAACTCTTCTAGAGTTATGAATACTACATTTCACTCATCTTCCTCTTTTATCTGTATATTATTATATTTCTATTATAGATCTAATTTAGTAAAAACCTTTTTTGTACTTATATTTTTTTACTATATCTGAAATCAAAGGTAAAGAGTAATTTGTTGTGACAACCACTAACCAAAACAGTCAATAACATACTAAGTATTCTTATAAGGTAAGAGTCTTATGGAGATTATAAGAGAACTTAACAAGAAGTCTCTGATATATTACTACTCTATTTATACTATTGATATATGGTCTATGCTAGTGATAAATAGTTCTACTATTACAATTGATATCTCATGCTTTACAGGTAATTGTCTTATAGACAACTGTTAGGATTGTTTCATATTCTGACTCATAATAAACTGTATCTTACTTTAACAATATATTTACTCAGTCATTATTTTATGTACTAGTAGAGGTTTTCTTATTGTTTCCTCACTTTTAACACATATATTCCTCATAGACAATAGGTATATATAGCTATAGATTGTTACAAACTCAAGATCTTAGTGTTAATCAAGAGAAAGCACCTTGTATTAGGTTAACACAAGAGAACTCAATAGGGAGCTCTTTACAAAATTATCTACCTTATATACTACTATTCATAGTCCATGCTATGACTACACTTCTACTGATGTCCTACCCTAAAGTACCATGTGTTGTACA
>Ga0157368_1001287_pt1 | contig 10687 bp, 15 predicted proteins | sample AttbisABBM3_FD_113146 | JGI IMG/M metagenome (GOLD analysis project Ga0157368, IMG submission 113146) | Fungus gardens microbial communities from leaf cutter ant in Botucatu, State of São Paulo, Brazil - Atta bisphaerica ABBM3 | ecosystem: Host-associated > Fungi > Mycelium > Unclassified ...
AAGACATAAAAGCTAAACAAAAGACAAACTTATTGAGCCTTATATTTGTTAAGATTTGAATTTATCTTGAAACATGTTCTAGGAACAAAAATAGAGAAATTAAATAGACTTAATAGAAGACAAGACTGGAAAGTAAGAGTAGAGAATAATAATAATGATAATCAAATACTAATTAAAGAATAATAGATTCATAGTTCAGTCAAAGTGATAATAGAAGAACCTGAAGTAGAAATACTAGAAAAATAAAAATAGTTAGGAATAAGAACAAAGAGATAGCCAAAGTAGTAGAGAAAATAAAGAAGGTGGGAGTTAAAGTATTATAAGGGAGTGAATGGCAGATAGAAGAAGATCTGGTATTAAAGAAAGGAAAGATATATGTACTAAAGGATGAGAAGTTGAGAGTTGAGATAATCTAGTTATATCATGATGTGCTAGTGGTAGGACATGGAGAAAGGTAGAAGGCAATAGAGTTGGTGATGAGAAATTACTGGTGGTCTGGAGTGACAAGAGACATAGGAAAATATATGGATGAATGTAATATATGTTAAAAAATAATTGGACAGAGGTACTAGCAGGGAAGCTAAAGTTAAGTGAAGTACTAGAGAAGCTATGAACACACTTGACAATTGACTTTATAACTAAGTTACTGTTAGTAGCTGAAAAGGATGTGATCCTAGTAGTCTGTAACAGATTGTCCAAGATAATATATTTTGTGATAACAACAGATGAAACATTAGTAGAAAGATTGGTATAGTTGTTCAGAGATAATGTGTGGAAGCTGTATGGATTACCAGAGAGTGTGATGTTGGATAGAAGACCACAGTTTGCAGCAGAGTTAACAAAAGAGTTGAACAAAATGTTGAGAATTAAGACAAAGTTGTCAATATTGTTCTATTTGAGAATAGATAATCAAACAGAAGGAACAAACCAAGAACTAGAACAATACTTATAGTTCTTCATTGATCATAGGTAAAAGGATTGGCTAGAATGGCTAATGATAGCTGAGTTTGTAGTAAACAACAAAATACATTTAGCAACTAAAATATCTCTATTTATGGGAAATTATGGTAAAGAATTAAGAATAGGAGTGGATATCAGAAAGAAGAGCAAGGTAGAAAAGACAATGGAGTTTGCTGAGAGGATAAAGAAAGTACAAAAGGAAGCAGAAGTAGTATTGAGGAAAGTACAAAAGGAAATAAAGTAGTAAGTAGATAAAGAGAGAAAGGAGGTTGAAAAATAGAAATAGGGAAATAAAGTGATATTAAGTATGAAAGATTTAGTTTTCAAAGAAAAACTAAAAAGAAAATTAGTAAACTGATATGTTGGTCCATATATTACTGATAAAGTAGTTTCTACTAATGTAGTCAAATTACAACTACTTACTTCAATGAGAATTCACTCAGTTGTAGATATTAGTTAAGTAGTACAATATAGAAAGCAAGTAAAGGAACAGAAGATAGAAGAAGTAAAACAGATAAAAGTAGATGGAGTTGGAGAATGGGAAGTAGAAAAATCTTGAATAGAAGAAAAATAAGAGGATTAGTGAAGTACTTGGTGTAATAAAAGAAGTTTACAGTAGGACATGATACTTGGGAAAGAGAGAAAGACTTAGAGAATGTAAAGGAAATGGTAGTATAATTCAAGAAAAGAATGAATGTAGAAGTGAGATGACAAGAGAAATTAAATATAGTAGAGGAAAGAAACTTTAGAAGAAAAGAATCACTAGGAAGGTATATGGTAAAGATATTATATAGATAGGATAATGGAAAATTTAAAGTAGAGTATGTAAAGAAGTTGGAGAAGAACTGGTAAAAATAGAAGTTAGTTTCTCTAGAGAAGAAACTTTAAAGAGAGGTAATATTAGACTTGAAGATAATAGACTTATCTTATTTTTATTTAGTTTTTATTTTGAACTTAGGATTAGAGGTTAGTGTGATGTTACACATAACTGTCACAGTCACAAGTCACACAATCATGTGTTATAAGAAACATTATAAAAATTTCTGGAATAAAGATGATATTATACAGCATATATTATATATATTGACTTTAAGAAAAATACATAGCTTTTAGGATAGGCTAATAGTAGTGTAGCACAGACCAGTAGTCTAGCATATATAAGATAGACAATTCTGTACTAAGAACTCTATTAAGTTCTCTTGTGTAAACCTTATACAAGGGTTTTAAGTTCATAATATACATCCTTTGAAATATATCTAGTATAACAAGTAAAGATACAATATGTAAACTAAAGCTAAAGATTGTTTTGTCATTTATATTTTATATATTCTGAATAAGTACACTATTTATCCATCTTTTAAGAGTTTACTATAGATCTTGGTTGCCAAGATATAAACTGTATCTAATACATAGTCTAAACTCCAAGTAATATTCTTCTCTATAATAGATAGTACTTGTTTTATTTCTAAGTTATATTTTTTTATGTAATGAATAGCATTTATTCATCTTCAAAAGCACTCTTCTTTTTTTAATAAAGTTCTTATTCTTATTCTAGCTTCTGTTTTCACTCTTTTATAAATTAAGTCAATTATGAATTTAGTTTTCTTATAAAGCTAGATAGAGATCATGACCTATAATGAAATTTCCAGTAGTTTTATACTACTTTTACTCTTTAACTATTTCAAACATCTTTTATAATTTTTAAGGCTAGTAGATACCCTATACTAATCTTAGGCTAATAATTAACTAAAAATATTTTAGTTCACCTTCTTTCTTGCTTTCTCTCTTCTTGTTTATTCCTATCTATTCTAGAAATTATAACTATATAACATATAGATAGTACAATATATAAGTTGAAATTAAGATTATTGTTGTTATAACTATCACTCTTAAGTTATAATAGCAAGAGAACTCAAAAAAAAGTTTTGTTGGATTCAACTACTACTTGTATATTTGGTACTTAGTCTGTATGTAGTACTTTTATACTTACCCTAAAGTAATATCACATATCATATGACCATAATTGTTATAGTAACTACTAGTCACAAAGACCAATAGCATTACTAAGATAAACTTATAAGCAAAGTATCTTGTAAGAATTATAAGAGAACTTGACAAGGAGTTCTCAATACATTACTATACTATTTATACAACATATAGATGATCTGTGCTAGCAATAAATAGTCCTACTCTAAAGTATACATATTATCTATGAGTTTACCATACTATTACTATAAGGTAAATATATTCCCTAACATCATTGTTCTATCTCTTCTACTCTATTCCAGACCCATGATATTGCATCATGTAACTGCAGTTATATACCTCTTTATTGTCTAAGAAAAAGAAAAAGAAGATTAAAAGAAAAGAAATATTAAATCAAGAAAAATGTCAGTGTTGAAGTGTACTATAACAGTACCCTCCTCTTTAGGTTCTACCTCTAGAGGAACTTACCTCTCCTTTCTTTCCTTTCCATTTTACTCAAACTTCTTATCATCTTATTCAAATCAAATCCTTACTGTATACTTCTCTAGTAACTCACTCCTCTTGAAACCCTCTATCTCTGGATTTAACTCTAACTCTAACTCCTTCTTCTTTTCTTTTGCCTTTCTTCTCTCTACTTGTCATACTTCTTTCTCACTAATTTCCTTTTCAAACTTTTTTACTAATTCCCTTACATTTTTTCAGTTTTCTAACCTCTCCTACATATTTTCTTCTGCTATATATTCTTTTCATTATACTAAATAATTTGGTTTTTCCCTCTATTCCTATCTATCTAAAATCTTTTCTACTATATACTTCTTTTCCTCCTCTATCTTTACTGGAAAAGATGGGATTTTTCTCTGTCCCTCTATCTGCTCTTAATACTTCACTATCTTGCCTACATTAACTACTGGGTGTATTCTTAACAATACTGGTAACTCTGACTCCACTGTATTTTCTGATACAATTTTCTTAATTAAATATGGTATAATATACTTTTCTATTAACTTCTTTTCATCAACTGCACTAGAAAGTTCTTTATACTTATCAATACTTTATCTCCTACTTTATACTCCACTACTTTCTTCCTATTTCTATTTACATATTTTTTCATTTTCTCCTGAAATTTTATCAATATCACTTTTACCTCCTTATATATCTCTTTCACAAAATCCTCCACTTTTACATTGCTTCTTCTTTCTTATATCAAAACATTCTTGGTTCTCTTCTATAGTTAACTTTGAATGATAATAATTCATAAAATATTCCAAGTTTTTGTAATCTATCCAAATTTCAAACTGACCCTTGGCTTCTTTTAAGAAATGTCTCTATGCTTCTAAGCATCTGATAATAGCCAATATCTCTTTATTATGAATTTCATAGTTTTTTTTGGCCTTGTTTAATGATTTAGAAATATAAGCCACTGGTCTCTACTTCTCATCCTCACATTTTATTAACAATACTTCTCCCATAGCAAAATCTAATATTCTACTTCTACTCTCATCTCTTTATCTAGATTTAGTATAACTAAGACTGACTCCATTGTAAACCTCTCCTTCAACTCCTCAAATGCTCTCTGTTGTTTCTCCTTCCAGTTCCACTTTATATCTTTCCTTGTTATTTTATGTAAAGGTTTTGCTACCCTTGCAAAATCCTTGACAAACCATCTATAATAATTTGCCAATTCCAAAAACTTCTGCATATCCTTTATACTTCTTAACACCAGCTAATCTACTACTTCTTGAACCTTTTTCTTTTCTATTCTTATGCTATCTGGCCCTATTATCACTCCTAAAGATCCAATATCTCTTACTTTCCATACACATTTCTTTAGTTTTACAAATAAATCATTCTTTACTATTCTTTTCAGTGCTTCTTCCACAATTTTATCATGTCCCTCTTCTATCTCCATTCCTACTATCACATTATCACTAAATGTTGCTACATTCCCAGCCTTTATCATATCTTTAAGCAAGTCATTCATTATTGTCTGGAATGTTACTGATGAGTTTGTCAACCCAAAAACATTACCATTAGCTCAAAAGCCCCTTCTAGCATCAAGAATTCTGCCTTCCACTTGTTTTCCTTTTTAATCCTCACATTATTATATCCCCATTATAAATCTTCATAAATATCTTTTTCTTCCCTATACTATCTATCAGATCCAAAATCAGTGGCAATAAGTAATTGTTTTTAATTGTCCAGCTGTTTAAGTATTGATAGTTCTATACTATTCTCTTCTTCCTATCTTTCTTTAGTATAAAGAATATTGGTGATGTCTGTGGTGATTTTAATAGTCAAATATATCTCTTCTTCAACTGGTCTTTCACAAACTCTTGTACTTCCTCTCTCTTTATTTTTGACAATGGGTATATCTTCTCCTTTTTTGGCACAAATCCTTCTCTGAGATTTACAGCATGATTCCAGGTTTTTCTTGTTGGCACTCTCTTTTAATTTTTCCTTTCAAACACTTTTAAATATTTATAGAACTACCTTGGAACTATTTTTTCTACCATCCTCAGTTATATCAAATCTTTCTCTTCTTTCACTATTTTTGCTATTTCTATTTATTTCTCACCTATTAGCTTTCTAAATTCCTTCTTTCTTTCTATTTACTTCTTTTCTTTCTGCTTCTGCCATCATAACTTCATTTGCTTTGTTACTCTCTACTTTTTTCCACATTTATTCAGACATCTTGTTGTTTGTACTTTTATTATTCTCCAATCAGTTTCTGGATTATAGTATACTAGCCATAGTATCCCTAGTATCATACTTTACTTCTAACCTCCTATTATATCTATTAACATTCTTTCTTTGTGTTCCTTAAAAAATAACTCTACCTTGACTGTATCTACAATTAGCCCTGCATAATTTAAGATGCCATCCATATTCCTTATATATTGGTCTTTCCAACTTCATTCTCCTAAACTTATGCTTTCTTGCAAACTCTTTACTCATTACCAACTCTGTTGCCCCACTATTTAATAATGCTTCCACTATAATTTCTTCTTCTTCTTCTTCCTATTTCAATCCTATCTTCACCATTATCTCTCTCAATAATCTTTTCTTTCTTTTTCCACTTTCTTCTTTCTTTTCTACTTTTATTTGTTATATCTCTACCTTTCTCTTTGCTCTTTGCTCTCTCAATATCTTCTTTTTATTATTTCCAACTTCACTTTCACTTTCTTTTTCTCTTTGTATCATTCTATCTTTTAATACTTCAAATCTATTTGAGAACATCAGTGCTAACCTCTCTTCCTCCATATTTTTACAATAACAGGCAATATGCCCATAAAAAAAATTCTTTCTTTCTTCTATTGCTCTTTGCTTATTTTATTCTCTTCTTCTTCTCCATATTTCCTATTGCTTCCACTCTTTCTCTGCTCTCCTTTCTTCTTTTATCCTTATTTCTTCCACTCTTCTCCACTTGTCATTTATTATTTTTTTTCTCTTTCCTTTTTTCTTCTTCTTCTTACCTTTCCTCATTTTTCCTCCTCTTTTGTTCTCTTTCTTGTTGTTTTCTTCTTTTCTAAACTTTCACTATCTGCAACTTCAATATCTGTTTTTGCAAATTTAACAACATTACATTATTTTCCATTATCTGCTTCAACAATCTAGTTACTTTTTTCTCCCATACATCTCTAATTAATCCTTCCATGTTCATCTGACTAATGTTTATAATACTACTTATTACCATAGTATTTGACAACAAAAAAAATCTCTTTCAAAAATATTCCTTTTTTTCTATAAGTATTAGCTAGTATTCTTCTTACCCAATCTCACACTATCTACTAACTATCTGTCTACTTCTTTACTAACTACTGTTCTAATAAACTCTAACTAATATCTCTAAGAAGGAAATCTCTAAACTAAATATTTCCTTACTGTACAATACTACTCTGCATGGACTGATTACAAAGAAACCAGTAGTACAAGTCTTCTACTTGAAAGAACTATCTACCACATTTACAAAAGGTAATGTATTCAAAATACACTAGTAGGCTATAATATAAATAAACAGCTAAGCTTTTCCTATCTAGCTAGTATACTCCTTAAGTTTAGAGCCTGGCTATAAATCTTCTTGACTAAGGAGCACAATGTCCCTTGATTGAAGATAAAAAAAGAGTAAGAGTAAAAAGAATAGGAGTCTATATAATGTAAACTTATAAGCAAAGTATCTTATAGGAATCACAAGCAAACTTGACAAGAAGTCCTCAATGCATTACTATACTATTTATATACTATTATTATAAGGCAAACATATTCTCTAATATCATTGTTTTAGTTTCTTCTACTTTATTTCAGACCTATAACATTGTATTATGTAACTACAGTCATATATCTCTTTATCATCTAAGAATGAAAAATCAAAATCAAAAAAGAAATATTAAATCAAGAAAAATAAATAAAAAGGAAATTATATTTATTTTCTATTTTGAAACTTAGAGTTAAAGTTTAGTGTAATATTACATATCACTGTTACAAACTGTCACAATGGAAAATAGTAAAAAAATATAGAAAAAATAACATTATACAGTATATATACTATATAGTCATTTAAAATAGGCTAAAAGTAGTAAAACATGGACTATTAGCTTTTAGTATATAAGATAGATGATCTTGTACAGAATTCTCTATCAAGTTTTCTTATGTTAACTCTAATATAAGGTTTTTTTTATTAATCCACTCTTAAATCTTTGATTTATAACAGTTAGTGTTCAAGCATACTATGACAATAGTCAGATGGCTTCTTCTATAAAAACTTAGTATATATAATTAAAAGAAGAATGAGAGAGAAAATAAAACAAAATAAAATACAAAATATCTTATAACAATTATTTATAGTTAGCTATATTACTCTCAGATAAGTTTTTGTACTTGATTCATACTCAGATAAATTCTCTTTTGTCTTCTTCTATTTTTTTCTTATGTAATCTTTTTATTATTCTATTTTTTAATATTTTTTGTTTTTAATTTCTTCTATGTTAAGAAGTAATGATATAATATTATATATAACTATTACAATAGTCATAGGTTTGATTATACATGTCATAGTTATAGCCACATCATTATATAACATAGAGAAAGATATAGAAGATTTTAAAACAAATAATATCATAAACTATTAGCCTAGTATATATAAAGATAAATACTTTGTATTAGAACATTATTGAGTTCTCTTGTATTAATCTAATATAAGATTTCTCTTTTACTTTATTATTTGAGCTTAAGTTATAACATTAGAACTTAATTTCTATTTCTTAGGGCTACTCAACACAGAGCTGTCAGAGTCACAAATAATGGACTTTATTTTATTTTATTTTATTTTTTATTTTGAGACTTAAGATTAGAGTTAGTGTAACATTATATATTATTGTCACATATCAGTCACAGTCATACAATTATATATTATAAAAAAAACAGTAAAAAGTTTTAGAAGCAATGATGTTACTATAATATGTTTGATATATATTTATCTTAAGAAAAACATATAGTCTTTAGAGTAGGTCAATAGTACTATAGCATGGACTAGTAACTTAGTATATAAGGTAGATAGTTCTGTACTAGAAAATTCATTAAGTTCTCTTGTGATATAAGATTCTTTTACTTGATCTATTCTAAGGTCTTGTGATTGTAAAGCTTTTTCTTTCTTTCTCTTACTCTCTATTCATTCTAAACTGAAGAATAATACCACTTTTTAGTCAAAAAGCTAGTTGGACTCTAGGCTTAAGAGAAGAGTAGTTATATACTAAAAATATAATTATAGATGGTGATGACTAGAACTAGACTGCTATTTAAATATACTCATTATTTAAGTAGGTAGTGTTATAGTAGTATACTTGTAATTTTTAAGTAAAAGACTCATACTGATAATCTACTATGATTAGTATATACAGAGTAGTAATATTATCCAGTGATTTCTTTCTGAAGAAAATTAAGATATATTTTTCTTAAAGTAGTAGTTAGTAGGTTAGATAGTCAGTAAATGGTATGAGATGAAACTTAAAGAGAGCTTGCTAGTATTTATAGAGATTAAGTTGAGTTTAGAATACAATACTGAGAATAAGACTAATACTAGCTTTTCTCTATTATTATTTATATATTCTTATCTCTTACTTCACCACCACTATTTTTATTATCCTTACCAATCAATTTATCCTTCATAATATAATATAAGTTAACATAGCTCTTTGAATCAAATTTTACTTCAAATAAGACAGTAAATAGTGCAGATTGCAGTATTACAGATATTGTTGATAACTAAAGAAAAAGTAGAAGAAGAAGAAGAAGTGGCTCTAAGACCTAGTAGTAAGTTCAATGTAGAAATGGCCAAGCCATCTTTGTTTGATGAAGAAGCTAGCAATATAGTAGGGTTTATGACAGCTTGTAAATTGTATATTAGGATGAAAATGAAGGAGGTAGTAATAGAAGAGTAGATATAGTAAATATTAATATATATACAAAAATATTTTGAATTAGAGGACTTTGAATTAGTAGGAGATTTTTTAGCAGAGTTGAAAAGAAAGTTTGAAGAAGAAGAAGATAAATCAGCAAATGTAGTAAAAATCAAGCAAGTAGAACAAGGTCCTTAGGCCATGGACAAAATTGTCCAAATGTTCAAGTATATAATACAAGATAAGCTTTGATCAAAGAGTTTAAGAGAGAAATAAATAGTACTATAAGGTAAAAGCTCATAGAGGCAGAATGTTCTCTATAAAGTATCAAACAATAGTATAAACAAGCAATCAATTTAGATAGGTATTGATTAAAGAAGGAGAAGGATCTAAGCAATACTTAGTCTTATCTCAGATTTAGCTAAGAAGACAGGAGATATAGTAGAGCTTGCTCTAATAGTCAAAGAAACAAATGCAGTCATAGTAAACCTAGTATAATAGTAGTAGATAGGGTTTGTGCCTAGGTATAACCTATATGGCATAAATGTAAATTAGAAGAGAAATTGTTAGGAACAGACTAGTTACTAAACCAGTTACACTAAAAGTATGCAATATCAAGCTTAGCTTTGACATTTAGCTGATGTTATAATATACATTTTATCCTGTACTCCTAACAGTATTTTTCTTTTAAGATATGTAGTCCCTATGTGAAAGTTATATCTACACCCAATGGTTATACTATATATCACAGTTTCAAAACCTTGACAGTTTTATAGAATTTTTAAAAAACTTAGTAAACTTTACTTCACAGAGTATCTAGTCTAATAGAAGTGTGCAGCTAAGCAACTGGTATTATTCTTAGTGATATTCCTAACTATATCATGTCTTTATACTAACAACTGTCTATTTAAAGAAAATATAACTGCTTGAAAGCTTAACATTATGTTAGAAACAGACTAGCCACTGAACTAGTCATACTAAAAGTACATAATATCAGACTGTCAAGATCGCAGAAAGTGAACTTGGTTTCATTTTTATTTTATTTTATTTTTATTTTATTTTCCATTTATTTTTCATCTTTTCTATTTTTAGAACTCTGGGTTAGGGTTAGAAGTGATTGGTCATATCAGTCACATCTGATAGTGTAGTCACAACATTGATCACAGGACTAAGGAGAAGGAAGTAGAAAGTTCTAGAACAAAATGACATCATACGACATGGACACCATATATTGGCCTCATGCTCTACACATGGTTATTTAGGGTAGGGTGCACAGTAGCTAGCATGGACTATCTGTAGAAGTATATAAGGTAGACTAGTTTGTAAAGAGCTCTCTATCAAGTTCTCTT
>Ga0157368_1001288_pt1 | contig 10687 bp, 8 predicted proteins | sample AttbisABBM3_FD_113146 | JGI IMG/M metagenome (GOLD analysis project Ga0157368, IMG submission 113146) | Fungus gardens microbial communities from leaf cutter ant in Botucatu, State of São Paulo, Brazil - Atta bisphaerica ABBM3 | ecosystem: Host-associated > Fungi > Mycelium > Unclassified ...
CAGCAGGCTGAACAGGTGAGAGAACATGTGCTGGCCGAACATGACCTTGAAGGTTCGGTTGATGATGCTGATGGTATTGGCGCGAACCCGTTGGAAGCGGTCACTCAGGTGCCTGTTCTCGATATCGCCGCCGCGGTAGAAGGCGACTTGCTCCGCGTATTCCCGGACTTGCATGCCCTGATAGCGAAAATCGGCCTCGACCGTCTGCTTGTGGTTATTTAGTCCAATCAGCACCTTGCCTAGCCAATGGGAAAGCCAGAGGTGCAGGGCACAATAGGTATAGGCAGCAAAGACCATATAGCCCGGTATGGATACCCGGGTGTCATCGATCTTGAAATCCAAGGTCCCGGAAATATTCCAGAGCAGTATCGAATAGGTGACGGTATTGACTATCACCCCGGTAAGTGTGCTGAACAGATTCAGCGAAGTATCCGTGGTAAGACGGATATCTTCGGCGATTCGCTGTTCGGCGTTACTGACCAAGCCATCCCTTTCTATCTGGTAGAAATGGGCGTTGGCCGTCCATTTCTCCAAGAAGTGATGGGTCATCCAGGTCCGCCAGCGCAGATCGAGGTAATTGGTCAACGCGGTGCTGACAATGGGCATCAAGACCGTGATGACGCCAAGCGCCATGCTGGCCACCAACAGGGGTTTGAGCGCTTCCCAATTCAAGGCCACCAGGGCGTCGGTCAGGCTGCCTTGGACTTTGTTGAGCTTGACGTGCCCGTAAGTTGCAGTGAATGAGATAGTCAGGGTTGCCGCCAGTAATCCCAGGGCAATCCAGCTTTCATTCGACCGCCAGAACGGCAGCAACAGTTGGGCAATGGTCGGTCGTTCCGCGAGGGGCTGCACCTGAGATTCCTCAGGCAAAACCCTAGCCGATCCGCGTTCTGCAGATGAGGTGGCAGTCATGGTTGAGTCGACTTGTTTGCTATCAGGGAGTGGGTCGAGCGTCCGTTACAAAGTCGATCTTCGAGAGACCGGTCCCTTGCGCCTTCATCATGAAATTCGCGACGCGCCCGTATTCCACGGCTTTATCGGCATAGATCCGCAAGACCGGCACGGGGTCCCGGACCGCGGCTACCGCCAACTTCTGATCAAGTTGCTGGTCGGTGACCGGCTCCTTGTCCCAGAGTATTTGGCCGTCGGCCGTGATGGACACATCGATACCCTTGTCATCCTGGGATATGACCTGGGCGTCCCCCTTGGGGAGATCGACTTTGACGGCCTTGTTGATGACCGGCAGGGTGATGATGAAGATAATGAGCAGCACCAACATGACATCGATCAGCGGGGTCATGTTGATGTCGTTGACGAGCGCCTCGTCCGAATCGAATTGCGATCCACCTGACATGCTCATCAGGCATTCCCCCGTTGCGTGGCGATCACCGGCCGCACCTTGTCCTTGGCTTGTCCTTGGCTTGCGGGAGTGGCCAGGTTTACCCGGGCGCCGGTCAGGAAGAAGGCGTGGAGGTCATGGGCAAAGCGACTGAGCTGGTGCACCGCGCCCTTGTTGTTCCTGGCCAGGGCGTTGTAGCCCAGCACCGCGGGAATGGCCACGAAGAGGCCGAAGGCGGTCATGATCAGCGATTCGCCCACTGGTCCAGCGACCTGGGAGAGCGAGGCATCACCGCTGGCGGCGATGGTCTTCAGCGCGTGGTAGATACCCCAGACGGTACCGAACAGACCCACGAAGGGTGCGGTACTGCCAATCGATGCCAGGATCGCCAACCCGGCCTGGAGCCTGGCGATATGGTCATCCAGCACCTCTTTCAGGCAGCGCGCGAGCCAGTCGCTGAGGTCGAACCGCTGGTGAAGCTCGGAGCTGCGCTGATGCTGGTGAGCATTGGCTGCATGACCGGCGATGGCGAGCGCGTAGAAGGCGTTGTGCTTGGGATCACCCAGGCCACTGACACCCTCTTGAAAGCTGCTGGCGTGCCAAAACAGCTGCGCGTTACGCTGCATTTTTCTGGCCCGGTAGGCTTGCAGGCCCTTGACCGCCATGACGGTCCAGGAGAGCACTGACATGATGATCAGCACCACAGCCGTCGACTTGGATACGTAATCCGCCTGCTGCCAGGCATAGGCCAATCCGAATTCTTGCATCTGTAGCTACCTCTCGGGCTGTTTAACGACTAAGGCTGAAGTTGATGGGCTGGGCAGCACGCACGGAAATGGCGCGACCGTTTTCCCGGTAAGGCTCGCAACTGGCATTCAGTACGGCTTGGCGGGCAGCCTGGTCGAGCTCGGCTGAACCGCTGGAGCGGGAGACCTGTGCGCTTTGCACCTTGCCGCTGGTGTCGATGACCATCGCGATCAGGACGGTTCCGTGCTCGCCGAGGCGCCGGGCCTTGCGTGGATATTCCGGCGTCGGCACTCGGCAGCCGACGGTCTGGACGTCCTTCGGCCCTGAGGCCGGCAGTTCGAGAGGCTTCTCGGCCACCGCCGGTTGGGCGGGCGCGACCGGCGCCGGCTCGACGGGAGGCTGTTCTTCAGCGACCGGCACAGGCTCGGCCGGCGGCTTGCTAGGCGTGTGTTTCTTGACCGGCTGTGGCTTGGGTTTGGGTACCGGTTTCGGCGGTACCGGTTTCTGCTGCGGAACCTCGGGTTTCGGCTCGGCAACGGTGCGCTCTGCTTCCTTGGCCTTCATCACCTCTGGCTCTGGTGGCGCCACGACCGGCGCGACAGGCTCGGGAGGAGGAGGCGGCATTCTGCTCATGGTTACCCGCACCGCAGCGGGCGCGGCCACCAGCGAGATCTCCTTCTGGCTGGTCTGCGTCAGGAACAGTGCAATCAGGGCGACGTGAGCCAGGATGACCACCAGGGCAATGGGCACGAGATGCAGGCGCGAGGCGCCTTGCACAGGCGGCGGCTCCTGCTCCGGCACCCAAGGCTGGTGCTCGGGGCGATTCTTCAGTTGCAGGTTCAGGTTGGTCATCTTTCCGGCTCTATCAGTCATGGGCAGAGCCTGCACTCGAGCGAGCGACCCGCAGGCGATAGAGGTCACGGCGCGCTGGTTGAAAGCAGCTTCTGATCGATGCCGGACTCGGACCGCCGAAGCCACGCCGGTCTACCCCGATCGGCACGGCGTCGGTGCTGCCATACCGCGACAAGTCGAGGGTCCCGACCCAAGCGGCTGGGGATAAGGGATGTGGGCATGCAGTGTTCAAGCTCACCTCAACTTTTCTTCTCTATAGGGTCTGTGCGGCGAGAAGAAAAAAGTGACAGTGCTCGAGCAAACTTTTTTCACCTTGCGCCATTTCTCTACCGCGGCGAGGCGGCTGGCGGGGTGAGGGCAGCCGCCGCTACTGGATGAATAAGGCACAGGAGCGGGATAGGCCTGGTAAGCCGAATAGGCAGGGAAGGGACAGGTGTGTGGGAGTCGGCTGTCTGGTGGCTAGCAGCGCAAAGATGCGGCTTGGGAGAGGAGGGGTACGCCGTGATAGTGCGCGACCGTACGGGTCCGGTGACGTCAGGCGGTGTTGATCGTCACCCAGTAATCGGTGGTGCGTGACACGCGGATAGGGAAGGTTTGCGCCAAGGCGTCCAGCGTGAAATCGGTATCGTCCAAGGGGAACAGCCCGCTCACCCGGATGGCGGCGGCTTGTGGGGAGATCCGTACTATGCCGGGACGATAGTCGCGCAGTGCATCGATGAGCTCGCCGAGCGGCCGATTGTCGATTTCGATGAAGCCATTGGTCCAGGCGACCTCGGCGGCCGGATTGATCTTGATCGGTGATAGGTCGCTCGCCGTCATCAGCACACCCGTACCGGGTTCCAATGGCAGGGAGCGGTTGCCGCGATTCACCGCGACCCCCGACGCGGACAGGGCCGCTATCCGCACCTGGTCAGCGCGCTGGGTCACGACGAGCTTGCCGCTGTTGACCTGGATGAGACCAGCCGTGGTGGCAATCTGCAGCGGTATGGCGGAGCTGGCAACGGCTACGTGGATCTGCCCCTTGAGTAGCTCGATGCGCCGCTGGGTATTATCGAAGTGGGTGTCGACGACGCTACGGGCATTGAGGATCAGCGTCGAGCCATCGGCGAGGGTGGTCGTCTGGCGTTGGCCCGTGCTGGTGCTGAGATCCGCGAAAAAGGCATCGAGCGGCGTGTAGCGATTGACGAGCCAACCGCTGGTGCAGGCGACCCCCGCGAGGGCCAGGGCGTTGCCCAGGAACTGGCGGCGACCTGGACTCTGTAGCGTCGAGCGCACCTCGGGAACGGCGCCGAACTGCGGGATTCGTCCGAGCGTCCGTTCGAGTCGGCGACAGGCCTGTTCATGGGCGGCATCCGCCGCACGCCATAGCTGGAATTGCTCACGCTCGGCGGCACTCATCTCTCCCGAATGGAGTTGCACCATCCAGGCGACGGCTTCCTGGGCCACAGGGTCGAGACTGGGGCGCATTCAACCCTCCGCGGTAATGGCGTAGCAGCGGCTCAGCGCCTGGGTCATGTATTGGCGCACCATGCTCGCCGAGACACCCAGTTCGACGCCAATTTGCGCATAGGTCATACCATCCAGCTGGCTATAGAAGAACGCCTTGCGGGCCTTCGTCGACAGGCCTTCCAGGGCTTTGTCGATCGCAACCAGGGTTTCCAGCAAGAGATGCTGCTCTTCGGGCGAGGGGATGACATGTTCGGGGGCGAAGGATAGCGCCTCCAGATAGGCCTTCTCCAGCGCACGGCGGCGCGAGATCTCATACATCACGCGGTTGGCGATGGTGGTCAGCATCGCGCGCGGCTCGCGCACCTCGGTCAAGCCGGGCAGCGTCGAAAGGTGTAGGAACGACTCGGACGCGACATCCTCAGCATTGAATCGGCAGCCCAGTCGATAGCGCAGGCGCTCGGTCAACCAGCGATAGTCGCTCCGAAAAATCTGAGTCAGCAGGTCGGCTCTTTCCGGTGCAGCAGAGGCCATACTTCTTCCTCGTGCAGAGGGTTCATCCGGTGGTGACCCTGACAGGCGTCACAAAATGGTGGCAATGCAACTCGGATGCCATTTGCATGAGGGGGTGCTGTGTAGAGCTGGATGAGGCCAGGACTGCCCTTGGTGCGCAGCCCTGCCTCGGATAGGGGCGGAACGCTGCTTTTTGCACCACCAAGGTGCCTGGTGCCCCTTGCTCTCCGGTCTTTGGTCGGTAATCCAACGGCGCTGCCGCTTGGCTTCGGCCCCTTCAATCTTGCCTTTGCCCCTGCCCTGATACCCGTAGAACGGTACATCACCAGGCCATTACGGCCGTCCCGTCACCCAGGCCACCGTCGCAGGATTACCGCGCTACCGGCGAACCCGCCGGCCAGGCCGCTCGCTCGACCAGTTGATGCTTTTTCAGGTGTTACTGTCACTTTTTCGCTCAGATTGCACAGAGGAGGTGACAACACAAAAGAGCCGACCGTGCTGGCGAGGGATGAAGATGAAGTCGAAGAAGCGTTTCGGGTTGAAGCCTGTACATCTGGGGGTTGTGGTCGCTCTGGCAGGGGCGCCGATACAGGTGATGGCGGCAGCGGCTAACCAAACGAAGGTATCGGTTCAAACCTATTCACTGCCTGCAGGACCATTAGCCGAGATGCTGCAAAGCATCGCGCGTCAAGGCGGCAGGACCATCTCCTTTGACCCAGCCCTGGTCAGCGGCTACCAAGGCAGTGCCGTCAGCGGCAGCATGACGGTGGAGCAAGCCATCGCCACCAGTCTGAAGGGAACGGATTTGGCGTTGGATGTGACGGCCAACGGCACGCTCACGATCACCCGCCCTAATATCCCCGCCGCATCGACAGCGGCGGGAGTCGATGCTCAGCTTCCGGAGATCGCTGTTACTGGAGCAACAGTGAATGAAGATCAGCTGTACTACAATCCGACACAGACCAGCGCCGTCGGGCGGACGGAAATGGCACTCAAGGAGGTGCCGCAGTCCGTTCAGGTGGTCAGTGGCAAGGTGCTACAGGATCGGCAGGTGAATTCGCTTGCTGAGGCCCTCAAGAACACTGCGGGGGTCACCGTCACCGAAACCAACCGGGGCGCACCTTCCTTCAAGATTCGCGGGTTCGGTGTCCAGCAGACCTCTACCAATGGGATTCCCAATGCCGCCATCAACGACGTGGCGATGGAGGGCATCGAGCGCGTCGAGGTCATCAAGGGGCCCGACTCCATCACCGGGGGCAGTGGTTCGCCCGGCGGCACCGTCAATCTGGTACGCAAGGAACCGGTTACCGAAGACCTGCACAAGGTAACCCTCGAAGTGGCCGAGTATGGCGAGCTCAAGCAAGCCCTCGACCTGGGCGGCGCGCTTACTGCCGACAAGTCGTGGAGCTACCGCCTGAATCTGGTGAACATGAAGAGCGACGCCTCTGCCCCTGATTTCGATGGCGGCCGCCGGGTCTATGTCGCCCCGGCGCTCAGATGGCAGTCGGACGCTACCAAGCTCACCTTCGGCGCCGAATACGACAACTCGCGAAACGCAGCGCCTCGTGCTGGAGCCGCCTATAACGGGCGGATACTGGATCTGCCGAGCGCCAGGATCTTTCAAAAGGACAATGGCTTTCGTACTGAAACGAAAACCGCCTACTATGAGTTCAAGCAGGATCTTATCGAGGATTGGTCATTCAACAGCAAGGCCACCTATACCCAAACCAAAAACGGTGTTCGTATCTTTCAGCCCTTGGATATCACATCCACTGGAAGGGTGGCTTTTGGTGGGCCCGCGTCCATCGACAATAACAACGATTCGTGGGGGCTACAGAATGACATTCGGGGAAAGTTTAAAACGGGCCTTGTCACGCATAAGGTGTTGGCAGGGTTGGATTACCAGCATATCACCACCGAGCAATATGAGCTGTCCTCGCCGGGAGGACTGAGGCCGTATCCAGAGGTATCCTTATATGATCCTGACTCTTTCGATCGAGTGCAGAAGATTCCTGATCCTAACTACAAGTCTTCGTCGGGAAGAATTCAACAGCGTGGACTCATCCTTCAGGATCAGATGGACGTAGGAGATCGCCTACACTTGCTTCTCGCGGCGAAAAGAGCCAACTGGACCAGCAACACTGCCTCCTACCTGACCAGTGGCCGTCTCTATTCCGCAAGCACGTATGACACCACAAAGTGGGTACCGAACTATGGTGTTAGCTACGATCTAACCGACGAGATGACGGTTTACGCCAACGTCATTCGCGGCTTTACCGGATCGGCTAACGTGGATAGGCTCACGGGAGCGCAACTTCCACCCGTGGAGAGCAAGTCCAGGGAGGTGGGCGCGAAGTTCAGCCTGCTTGATGATGCGCTGACCCTCACGACGGCCTACTTCGAACTTGAGCAAACCAACGTTCCCATCTTCAACCTTTTGGGCAATGCGACGGGTACCCTGAGTCGGGAAAGTAAAGGTTATGACATCAGTCTTGCCGGAGAGATCTTGCCCGGTTGGAATTTGACCTCTTCCTTCACTCACATCAAATTCAAAGAGGGTCCGGGCGCCGCCATTTTTATCGGCGAACCAGAGAACAGCTTCAGCCTTTGGAATACCTACGAGTTCCAGAACGGCATTTGGAAGGGCTTTGGAGTCGGCGCCGGGGTAGAGGCCTTTTCATCCAACATAGGCGGCTATACCTCACAGTTCTATGAGATTCCGGGCGGGGCGATCACCGATGCCTCGGTGTTTTATCACGGTGGCGATTATTCCGTTACGCTTGGCGTGAAAAACATCTTCGACCGTACGGCCTATTTGACCTCCACCGCCAATACCTTTATCCCGCTGCGGGATGAGCGTAACGCGCGCCTGACCTTTACCTATAACTTCTGATGAGGCCTGGCCGCGATACCGTGGTCAGCCTGTTGAAAACGCCCTGTGCTACCACCCGGATCTTCGCCCGATGACTATCGATAAGGACGTTCTGTCTAGAATTGTCAGGGTTACCCTTGGCCATGTCGTGCAAGAATTTCCACACTCCCAGGCGCGCGTCTATCGCTCGATAGCTGATTTTGCCAGGCCAAGACTCGTCCATCCGATCTTCTTCGGCAGCTATGACTGGCATTCCTGCGTGCACGGCTACTGGTTGCTGGTATGCCTGCTGGATCTCCAACTCGAGCAAGCCCAGCTTCTCGGCATAGTGGAACTGCTGGACCAGCAGCTCACGCCGGACAAGGTTGCCCAGGAGCTCGCGTTCTTCGCCCGTACCGATCAGGCTAGTTTCGAGCGGCCCTATGGCTGGGCCTGGTTGCTCATGCTGACGGCACAGTTGCAGCGATCGAACCACCCTCGGGCCTCTGCCTGGCTGGTCAATCTACGCCCCTTGGCTCAGCACCTGAGGGACAAGCTGATTGGCTATTTCATCAAGCTGCCCAGGCCTATGCGCTCCGGACTGCACAGCAATACCGCCTTCGCCATGGTACTGGCCTTGAGGTATGCCAAAGCAGTAGGCGACGAGCCGTTGGCTACGTTTTTGATTGAGCGCGCCATCGTCTATTTCCCTGATCCCCTGCCTGCTGCGGTGAATGAACCGGACGGCGAAGATTTCCTGTCGCCGGCCTGGCAGCAGTTGTTGCTCATGCAGCGCGTGCTGGACGAGCGGCAGTTCGAGAGCAGGGTGGGGAGGTATCTTCACTGTATCGATTCGCCGCCATGGAGTGAGCTCATCACACCGGTCATCACGGTCGATCGAACGGATGGTCGCTTGGCTCACTGGGATGGATTGAACCTCAGCAGGGCCTGGTGCATGGCCAGCATCGCCAGGTCCTTGCCAAGCGGTAGCCGTCATCGCGCACGGCTGGAACGGGCAGCGGCGGATCACCTAGCGGCGGGAAGCGCTCACCTGCATGACCACTACATGGGTGAGCACTGGCTGGCTACCTTCCTGGTGCTGGCCTGTACGGAGCCTGAGGCTTCCTCCAAGCCCTAGGGCACCACCACCGTCGGATAAACCGCCTCCTCGATCCGCACGGGATGAGGGATCAATCCCAGTCCCTGAAAGGTATCGGCCAGACGTTGCTGCTCCGCGACGATAGCGGGCGTGATGGCCACGGCGTTGTAGTTGCGTCTGCTGCTGGCCACCTCCAGGACGCTGGCGTCGATACCCAGTTGCGGCGCGAGCAGTTGCGCGACGTCCTTGGGATGGGCATTGGCCCAGGCGCTCGCCTTGGCCAATTCGGTGAAGAAGGTGTGGAGCAGGGCGCGGTGAGTATCGGCGAAGGCCGCGGTGGAGAGATAGAAGGTGCGGTTGTTGGTCAGCCCCTCGCCATCACGCAGGTTACGGACCTGCTGCTTTTGCTCGGCGGCGGCGAGGAAAGGGTCCCAGAGGGTGGCGGCGGCTACGCTGCCGGATTGCAGAGCGGCCACCGCATCGGCCGCGTTGGCCACGTACGCCGGCTGGATATCCTTGTAGCTCAATCCGGCCTGCTGCAAGGCCACGGCCAGCAGATACTGGGCATTCCAGCCGCGACCGGTAGCGACGCGCTGTCCCTTGAGGCCGGCGACGTCGGTAATCGGCGAATCCTTGCGCACCAAGATACCGATGCCCTTCGGATAGGGCTGTTCGGCGGCCAGGTAGACCACCGGCTTGCTGGCGGCCTGGGCGAAGACCGACGGCGCATCCGCCGCATGGCCTAGGTCGATGGCACCGGTACTCAGGGCTTCGAGCAATTGCGGACCGGCAGCGAATTCGTACCAGGCGACCCGGATGCCCTCGGGGGCCAGGGCTCGCTCCAGGGCGCCGGTACTCTTGAGAATGTTGAGGCTGTTGAATTTCTGGTAGCCGATGCGCAGGGTCTGCTCGGCTTGGGCGGAGCCGGCAAAGAGCGAGAAGGCGAGCAGGGCAGTGACACAGCGGCGGAGCAGGGCGAGCGGAGTCATGAGGCGTCCTTGCAGAAAAGGTGAGCAACGAGCGAACCATTCAGTATTTCTTCAAGGGCAGGGCGTGCCGCGAAGGCCTGGTTTTAAAGGCTGGTCTCTTGTGTCGTCAATCAAAAGCCAATCTAAATATTAGACAAAAAAGAAATAAGGATAGTTAAGCGACGTTCAGGCTGCGGTTGGAAATCAATTTTCAGACGTCGTGCGCTATACATTTCGAAGTTGCCTCGCCAGCAGTCTTCGTCTGTACTCGGCGAAATTTTCTCATCCATCCGCGATAGCATTTATCTAATAACTTTTCGTTCGCGTATGCGCGAAATAAGTTACTTCGATACGGCTGGCGAGTTCTGCATCATCGCACTCCCGCTGGCGACTCTTCTGGCTGCCCGGGTCAATCCGTAGAGGAAGGAACTTCGTTCATGGCGAATCTTCAGGCTGCTCGCGCTGCACCGGCGTGGCCGGCTACGCCCCCCGAACCCAGCGCCGCCGTCGTCACCGTCAGCCCCCTGGCGCTGGCTCACTTCACCCACGATCAGCGACCCCGTCCCACGCTCAAGCGCCCCGAAGCCCTGGCCTTGCTGGCGCTGGCGGTCGCCTTGCACGGCGCGGTCTTCTACTGGCTAGCCCGGCAGCCGGACGCCGTGCTGCCGGAAGTGCCACCGCAGGTGCCGCCGATGACCATCGAATTCGCCGCGCCAGCGCCGCCGGTAGTGGAGACGCCACCGCCTGAACCCCCTTCGCCGCTGCCCGAGCCGGTGGTACAGACACCGGAACCGCCGCCGCCCGTGGTGGACGAGCTGGCGGCCAAGCCCGCGCCGCCGCCCAAGCCCAAACCCGTGGTCAGGCACCCACCC
>Ga0157368_1001289_pt1 | contig 10684 bp, 8 predicted proteins | sample AttbisABBM3_FD_113146 | JGI IMG/M metagenome (GOLD analysis project Ga0157368, IMG submission 113146) | Fungus gardens microbial communities from leaf cutter ant in Botucatu, State of São Paulo, Brazil - Atta bisphaerica ABBM3 | ecosystem: Host-associated > Fungi > Mycelium > Unclassified ...
CAGGCCGACCTGATCGTGATTTGATGGAGTAACGGCAATGACTGCACGTCTGGGCGGGACTTTCGATTCGGTGGATTCCGGTGCTTATACCGACCTGAACCGCTTGAACAACCTCAAGAACGGCGCTGATCGCGATAGCGAAGGCAACGTGCGCAAGGTCGCCCAGGAGTTCGAGTCGGTGTTCCTGAACCAGATGCTGAAATCGATGCGCTCGGCCAACGAGGTGAGTGCCAAGGATGATCCGTTCAACAGCCAGACCACCCAGCAGTTCCAGGAGATGTACGATCATCAGCTAGCGGTCAACCTATCCAAAAACGGCGGCGGTATCGGCCTGGCGGACGTGCTCACTCGCAGCATGCTCAAGGAAGCTGCCCGTGGCCAGGCAGCCAAGCCAGCCGGGGGCGAAGCCGCCGTGACCGCTACCCAAGGCACGACTGCGGTTCAGGACCGGCGCAAGTCTCTATGGGACAGCACTTCCCAAGTTGGCAACGTTACCTCCACGGTCTCGGCAAATGCGCACAAAGACGTCTCGGCCTTGCTCAATGCCCGGCGCTTGGCGCTGCCGGGCAAGGCCAGTGCAGCCCAAAGCCAGGAGGCATTGATAGCCGCTGCGGCGAATGCCGTCGGCAACAGTGCCACGGCCGCCAATGCCACCAACTGGAAGGCCGTGCAGCGGCTCGATGGCAATCCCGTGGCCAGTGTGAGCGGTACGGCCAGCCTGGAGGGTGGCAGATCCATACCGCTCGGTCAGGCCGCCGGTAAGCCAGTCTTTCGCTCGCGCCAGGACTTCATCGACACCATGCTGCCGATGGCCGAGGAAGCGGCGAAGAAGATCGGTGTGGATGCCCATTACCTGGTGGCCCAGGCTGCGCTAGAGACCGGTTGGGGCAAGTCCATCATCCGCGAAAAGGATGGCAGTACCAGCAATAATCTCTTTGGCATCAAGGCGCATTCGAGCTGGGATGGTGACACGGCGACAGTGGTCACCACCGAGTACCACAATGGCAAGGCCAGCAAGGAGGCCGCTGACTTCCGCTCCTACGATTCCTTCAAGCAGAGCTTCGATGACTACGTGAGCTTCCTGCAAAGCAACGATCGCTATGACAAGGCCCTGGCCAAGGGCGGCAACTCCAGCCAGTTCATGCACGAATTGCAGCGTGCCGGCTATGCCAGCGATCCCCAGTACGCCCGCAAGGTGACGCAGATCGCGCGCCAGATGAAGAGCACCTACGAAAACATCGCGGCCGTCGACAACCCGCTGAAGCGGACCTAAGGAGCGCACCTTGGCCAGTCTCATTTCCATCGGGCTTTCGGGCATCCAGGCCAGCCAGTCGGCGCTCAGCACGACCGGCAACAACATCACCAACGTCGATACGGCCGGCTATTCCCGCCAGGCGACGGAGCAGCACGCGGCGGCGGCGCAGAACGTCGGCATCGCCTACATCGGCAACGGCACCACGCTGGCCGACGTACGCCGATCCTACAGCCAATACCTGACCACGCAGCTGCAGACCAGTACTGCCCTGGACAACGAGGCGCAGACCTTTTCCACGTCCGCCAACTCGGTGGATTCGCTGCTGGCCGACAGCACCACCGGCGTCAGCACCGCCCTAAGCAATTTCTTCTCGGCCCTGCAGACGGCCTCGGCCACGCCCACCGACATCGCTTCGCGCTCCTTGCTGTTGACCAGTAGCGGCACCCTGACCCAGAGATTCAATTCGCTCTACAGCCAGCTCACCGACCAAAACAGCTACGTCAACACCCAGCTGAGTTCGTCGGCGACCCAGGTCAACACCCTGGCGAACAAGATCGCCCAGTACAACCAGGCCATCACCGTGGCCTCGGCCAATGGTTCCACGCCCAACTCGCTGCTGGATGCGCGCGACCAGGCCATCACCGATATGTCCAAGCTGGTCGGGGTGAGCGTGGTCAATCAGGATGGCAACTACAACGTCTTCATCGGCTCCGGCCAACCGCTGGTGGTGGGCGGCTCGGTCAGCAGCCTGAGCGCCCAGGCCAGTACCCTGGACCCGTCGCAGTTCGCCCTGACCCTGAACCTGCCGAGTGGGATCGCGGTGGATGTCACCCAGTCGATTTCCGGCGGTTCCATGACCGGCCAGGTGCGCTATCGCAACGAGGTGGTGAATCCGGCGCTGAACAGCCTAGGACGCCTGGCTCTGGTGGCGTCCGATTCGATCAACAAGCAACAGGCCCAGGGCCTTGATCTGCAGGGCAACTTCGGCAGCAAGGTGTTCAACGACATCAACAGTACCACGGCGATCAATACGCGCAGCATCGGCCGTACCACCAACAGCGACGTCAACGCCAACCTCAGCGTCACCATCGCCGACAGTAGCGACCTGACCGTCAGCGACTATCGGGTGGTCTTCACCAGTGCCACGGCGTACAGCGTCACCCGCCTGTCCGATGGCAAGGATCTGGGTAGCCACAGTCTCACCGCCACCCCGCCGGATGAGATCGACGGCCTGCAACTTGGCCTGGCCACCGGCAGTGTGGCGGCCGGCGATACCTTCACCGTCCAGCCGACGCGGCAGGCGGCCAGCCAGGCGGCGGTCATCATGAGCGATGCCCAGGACCTGGCGTTCGCCTCGCCGTTGAAGGCGGCGAGCAGCGCCGCCAACCTGGGCACCGGTACCGTGGGATCACCGACCCTGGTCACCCAGCGCAGCATCTACGACAGCGCCGCGGCCAGCAACCTTGCGACCAGCGTGCAGAACGCCATGCCGGTGAAACTCCAGTTCGGTGCCGCGGCGAGCGATGGCAGCCAGGGCTACACCCTCTACGACGCGAACGGCAACAGCCTCGGTACGGGCTCCATCGTCGCCGGCCAGAGCAACAAGGTGAACGTCAACATCGCGGCCAACGGCTCGACGATACCCAGTGCCTTCACCTTCCAGCTGACCCTGGCAGGCAAGCCTGCCAGCGGGGATACCTTCAGCGTCTCCTTCAATGCCGATGGCAGCACCGACAATACCAATGCCTTGGGCCTGCTGAAGCTGCAGACTTCGGCGACCGTCGGTGATGCCAGCATGACCACGACCTACAGCAGCCTGGTTGAAACGGTGGGTGCCAAGACCAGCCAGGCTGGCCTGGATGCCAGTGCGACCTCGGCGATTCTCAAGCAGGCCCAGACCAGCCAGTCCTCGCTGTCGGGCGTGAACCTGGACGAGGAGGCGGCCAACCTGATCAAGTATCAGCAGTACTACAGTGCCTCGGCGAAGATCATCGAAATCTCGCAGACCGTCTTCAACACACTGATTCAAGCCTTCTAAGGGAGGTCGGCCATGCGTATTTCCACCCCTCAGATGTTCACGTCCAGCACCCAGGGCTACTCGGATGGCTATTCCAGCCTGAGCAAGACCATGGAACAGATCTCCAGCGGCGTGCGCATCCAGACGCCGGCGGACGATCCGGTCGGCTCGGCGCGGCTGCTGCAATTGGATCAGCAGAAGACGCTGCTGACCCAATACAGCGGCAACATGACCACGGCCAACAACGCCTTGACCAATGAGGAGTCGGTGCTGACCACCATCACCAACGTCCTGCAGAATGCCCGGGCCCTGGCCGTGCAGGCCGGCGACGGTTCCTATACCGATGCCAACCGCAGTGCGCTCAGCGATCAGCTGGGCGACATCCAGGACCAGCTGCTCTCCCTGATGAACAGTAAGGATGCCAACGGCAACTACATCTTCGCCGGCAGCAACGGCACGGTGCAGCCCTTCGTCAAGAACCCCGATGGCAACTACAGCTACAAGGGCGACCAGAGCGCCCTGTCGGTACAGGTCTCCGACACCCTCAACATGGCTATCAGCGACAACGGTTGGAGTACCTTCCAGAGCGCGAAGAACTCCGATCTGACCACCTCGAGCCTGACCACCAACCCCAATGCCGATGGCACCCAGCGGGTGTTCCTATCCCAGGGCACGGTGACCGACAACAACAGTTTCAACAACAGCTTCCGCAGCGGCGCCCCCTACAAGCTACAGGTTCTCAGCAGCACCCAGTTCAAGATCTTCGATGCCAGCAACAACGACGTGACCAGCGAAGTCCCCGGCAATGGCACCTACCAGACGACCACGGGCGATGCGGTGAACGTCAATTTCCGCGGTGCGCAGCTGGCCCTGGACGTTTCCTTGAAGTCCAGCGACGACAGCACCGCCGTCGATTCCCTGGTGGCCGGCTACAGCTTCAGCTTCGGCGTGAAGCCGGAGACCTTCGACATCACCCGGACCGCCTCCAATACCTCGCTCGCCCAACTCAGTGGCGGCACGGTTACCAATGCCACCACCTACAGCACCACCTTTCCCAACAACGGCGTCCTGTTGAAATTCAGCTCGGCGAGCAACTACTCGGTGTACTCGCTGCCGACCACGGCGAGTAGCACGCCGCTGTCCACCGGCACCCTGGGTGGCACCTACCCGGCGGCCATCACCATCAATGGCGCCCAGTTCAGCATCAATTCCGCGGCGGCCAGCGGAGACGAGTTCAGCATCTCCGGCAGCAGCAACCAGACGCAGAACATCCTCGATACCATCAAGAACCTGCGCACCGCCCTGGATACCCCTACCACCAACAATCCGCAGGCGCAGCTGGATATCCGCAATGCCGTGGCTTCGGCCATCACCAACATCGACAATGGCATGAACCAGGTCTACAAGGTCACCTCGTCGCTGGGCGCACGGCAGCAGACCATCGACACCCTGACCACCGAGAACCAGAGCCTGTCGCTGTCCAACTCCACCACCCAGTCGTCCATCCGCGATACCGACATGGCCGACGCCACCTCCAAGCTCACCTTGCAACAGACCATGCTGCAGGCCGCCCAGGCCGCCTTCGCCAAGGTTTCCCAGCTAAGCTTGTTCGATAAGATCTGAAGGGGAAGCCAGGCGCCATGAGCCAGCCATTCGATACCGCCAACATCGAGATCAAGAAACTCTTCGTCACGCCGTTGGCGCAACTGGTCCATCCCGATGCCGAGCGCCTCAACGCCGAGCTGCGTACGCTGATCCTGGCCCGCCGCGAACAGGATGTCGGTACCCGGCACAGCAACGAAGGCGGTTGGCAGTCGAGTCACGACTTCGATAGCTGGGCCGGTGCTCCGGGAGCAGAGCTCGCCGCCTTCGCCCAGTCCTTCGCGACCCAGCTCACTGCCGTGCATTCCGCGGAACACGGCCTGATCGAGCCCAACTTCAGCTGGCGCTACAACGCCTGGGCCAACGTCAACGAAGCAGGGCAGGGCAATGCCCTGCACGGTCATCCGGGTGCCTTCTGGTCGGGGGTCTATTGGGTGGACGACGGCGGGGCCCAGGACGCCGATTGCGCCGGAGAATTGGAGTTCGTCGACCCACGCGGGCTGATGCCCTCGGTCTACAACCCCGAGCTGCGCATGCGTATCGAAGGCTGCCTGAGTGCGGGCTACTCGACCACGCTCAAGCCGGCCAGCGGTACCTTCGTGATGTTTCCTGCATGGCTGATGCATGCGGTACGTCGCTTCAAGGGGCAACGTCCGCGCATCTCGGTGGCCTTTAATTTTGGGATTTAGTTCATGTGGCGGCGGTGGGAGCAGCAGAGGTTGCTAGACTAACCCCATAACCAGAACAGCAAGCGGAGGGCGACAGGTGAAGGCAGTGATCCTTGCAGGAGGACTGGGAACGCGCATCAGCGAAGAATCCCATCTCAAGCCCAAGCCCATGATCGAGATCGGCGGCAAGCCGATCATCTGGCACATCATGAAGATCTATTCCCACTACGGTATCAACGACTTCGTGATCTGTCTGGGCTACAAGGGCTATGTCATCAAGGAATACTTCGCCAACTACTTTCTGCACATGTCGGACGTCACCTTCGACATGGCGGAAAACCGCATGCATATCCACGAGCGCCACGCCGAGCCCTGGCGGGTCACGCTGGTGGACACCGGTGAGCACACGGCGACCGGTGGACGGCTCAAGCGGGTGCGCCATTATCTGGATGAAGAGAGCTTTTGCTTCACCTATGGCGATGGCGTGGCGGACATCGACGTTGGCCGTTTGCTTGCCTTTCACCGCGATGCCGGCCGCCTGGCGACCGTGACCGCGGTTCAGCCACCCGGGCGCTATGGCGCCCTGGAGATCGACGCAGGGCAGGTCACGGGATTTCAGGAGAAGCCCCAGGGCGACGGCGGCTGGATCAATGGCGGCTTCTTCGTCCTGGAGCCCGGTGTGCTGGATTTCGTCGCCGGCGACGACATGCCTTGGGAAAGCGACCCCATGCGCGACCTGGCGGCGGCCGGGCAACTGGGCAGTTACCTGCACAGCGGCTTCTGGCAGCCCATGGACACGCTACGCGACCGCATGGCGCTGGAGGATCGCTGGCAGAGCGGGACGGCGGAATGGAAGCTATGGCCCTAGATCCCACCTTCTGGGGTGAGCGCCGGGTCTTCCTGACCGGCCACACCGGTTTCAAGGGTGGTTGGCTGGTGGCTTGGCTGCATGCCCTGGGTGCCCGGGTGAGTGGCTATGCGCTGCCGGCCGAGACCTCGCCCTCGCTCTGGCAGAGCGCGCGCCTGGAAGGATGCCTCGAGCGCCACGAACTGGCGGACATCCGCGATGCCCAGACGCTGCGCCAGGCGCTGGAGCGCAGCGGTGCCGAGATCGTCCTGCACCTCGCCGCGCAGCCGCTGGTGCGGCGCTCCTACCAGGCGCCGGCCGAAACCTATGCCACCAACGTGATGGGTACCGTCAACCTGCTGGAGGCCGTGCGCCAGGTGGATGGCGTGCGGGCCGTGGTGGTGGTGACCACCGACAAGAGCTACGAGAATCGCGAGTGGGCCTGGCCTTACCGGGAAACCGATCGGCTGGGTGGCCACGATCCCTATAGCAACAGCAAGGCGTGCGCGGAACTGGTCTGCGCGGCCTATCGTGATTCCTTTCTCGCTGCCCGCGGCGTCGGCCTGGCTACCGCCCGCGCGGGCAACGTCATAGGTGGCGGCGACTGGTCGCCCGACCGCCTGCTGCCCGACCTGTTCCGCGCCTGGACGCGAGGCGAGCGAGTCGCGCTGCGCTATCCCCAGGCGACGCGTCCCTGGCAGCACGTTCTGGAACCCCTGGCCGGCTATTTGCTTCTGGCCCAGAGTCTGGCGATGAATGGCCGGGATTTTGGCGCCGCCTGGAATTTCGGACCTCTGCCTGACAGCGTGCAGAGCGTGGAGACCGTGGTCCGCCGGCTGGCGGCCCGCTGGCCGGAACCGGTCGCCTGGACGGTGACGCCGGAAGCCCAGCCCCACGAGGCCGGCGTTCTTGCCCTGGACTCCAGCCTGGCCCGCCAGCGGTTGGGGTGGCAGCCGCGCTGGAGCCTCGACGAGGCGCTGGCGCAGACCGTTGCCTGGCAGGCCGCCTGGGCGGCTGGCCAGGACATGCGCCAGGTGACCCTGGATCAAATCAATCTCTATCAAGGCTTGGATAATGAGTGACGAGCGTCTGCGCGGCCTCCGCGAGCAAATCGACCAACTGGTCGGTGAATACGCCGAGTTGGCCTTCGCCGCACGCCCCTTCCGCGCGGGGCAGGATGCGGTGCCGCCGTCCGGCAAGGTCATAGGCGCGGGCGAACTGCGCCTCATGACCGAGGCGGTCCTGGATGGCTGGCTCACCACCGGTCGCTTCAACCAGGCTTTCGAGCGCCGCTTGGCGGCCTTTCTCGAACAGCGCTGTGTGCTGACCACCAACTCCGGTTCCTCGGCCAACCTGCTGGCTTTCTCGGCGCTGACCTCGCCGCGCCTGGGCGAGCGGGCCATCCGCCCGGGCGACGAGGTGATCGGCGTGGCTGCGGGCTTTCCCACCACCGTCAATCCGATCCTGCAATTCGGCGCGGTACCGGTGTTCGTCGACGTCGAGCTGCCTACCTACAATATTGATCCGGCGCGCATCGAGGCGGCGATCGGACCCAGGACCAAGGCCATCATGCTGGCCCATACCCTGGGCAATCCCTTCGACCTCGGCACCGTCCGCGCATTGTGCGACAAGTACGGCCTGTGGCTGATCGAGGACTGCTGCGATGCGCTGGGCTCGACCTACGCCGGGCGCAAGGTCGGCCAGTTCGGCGACATCGGCACCTTGAGCTTCTATCCCGCTCACCACATCACCATGGGCGAAGGCGGCGCCGTCTTCACCCAAAGCCCCAAGCTGCGGCGGATCCTGGAGTCTTTCCGCGATTGGGGGCGCGATTGCTATTGCGCGCCGGGCGAGGACAACACCTGCGGCAAGCGCTTCGGCTGGCAACTGGGCGACCTGCCGGCCGGCTACGACCACAAGTACACCTACTCGCACCTCGGCTACAACCTCAAGATCACCGACATGCAGGCGGCCTGCGCCCTGGCGCAGATGGATCGTCTCGATGGCTTCATCGCCGCGCGCAAGGCCAACTTCGCCTGGTTGCACGAGCGCCTGCGGCGCTGCGAGGAGCACCTGATCCTGCCCGCGGCCACGCCGGGTAGCGATCCGTCCTGGTTCGGCTTTCCCCTGACTTTGCGCGATGGCCTGCGGCACTCGCGTGTCGAGCTGCTGCGTCACCTGGATGCCCAGGGTATAGGTACGCGCCTGCTGTTCGCCGGGAACCTGACCCGGCAGCCCTACATGGCCAACCAGCGCTACCGTATCAGCGAGTCCTTGGACACCACAGACCGGATCATGCGCGACACCTTCTGGGTCGGCCTCTGGCCGGGACTGGGAGAACCCCAACTGATGCACCTGGCGGATCAACTCGAGCGTTGGTTCGCAGGTGCCTCTTGAACCTTCATCAGCACAGCGAGCTCGTCATGCAGAACGCCTTCCCGCTGCCATTGTTCGTTCTGGAAATGGCCAACAACCACATGGGCGACCTGGAGCACGGGATCAAGGTCATCCGTGCCTTCGGGGACGTCTGCCGTAAGTTTCCCTTCACGTTCGCCTTCAAGCTGCAATACCGCGACCTTGATACCTTCGTCCATCCGGCGATGCGTGGCCGTGACGACGTCAAATACGTCAAGCGCTTCAACGAGACCCGCCTGAGCCGCGCGCAATTCGATACCCTGGTAGCTGAGATCCGGGCCAATGGCTTTCTCTGCCTGGCCACGCCCTTCGATGAAGCCTCGGTGACAGTGATCGAGGAGCAGGGGCTGGACGCCATCAAGATTGCCAGCTGCTCGATGACCGACTGGCCACTGCTGGAGCGTGTGGTGCGCAGTGACAAACCGGTCATCGTCTCCACTGCCGGCTCCAGCACCGAGGACATGGATCGGGTGATCAGCTTCCTGACCCATCGGCAGAAGCCATTCGCCATCCTGCATTGCGTGGGCGAGTACCCGACGCCGGACGCCAATCTGCATCTGTCGCAGGTGGACTTCCTGCAGCGACGCTATCCCGGCGTGCTGGTGGGCTTTTCCACCCACGAGGATCCCGAGCATACCGACGTGGTCAAGATCGCCCTGGCCAAGGGCGCTCGCATCTTCGAAAAGCACGTGGGGGTGTCGACCCCGGACTATCCGCTGAATGCCTATTCGGCCAGTCCGGAGCAGGTGGAGCGCTGGCTGGAAGCCGCGCAGCGGACCCTGCTGCTGTGCGGCGAGGGCGAGCAGCGCCTGCCGGTCAATCCCGCCGAACGGGCCAGCCTGGACTCGCTGCGGCGGGGCGTCTTCGCCCGTCGTGCCATTCGGCGTGGCGAACTGGTGCAGGCGCAGGACGTTTACTTCGCCTTTCCGCCCGCGGCCGGGCAGTACACCGCCAACGACTGGTCGAAGTACGCCCATTTCACCGCCCGCGAGGACATCGCGGCCGATGCGGCGCTGACCCCTGAGAACAGCCAGCGGCAAGACGTCCGCGACCGGGTCTGGGCCATCGTGCAGCGCGTCAAGGCGCGGCTGGCGGAAAGCCATGTGGTCGTTCCGGGACGGGTCGACCTGGAGATTTCCCATCACTACGGGCTGGAGCGTTTCGACGCGGTGGGGCTGACCATGCTGACCATCGTCAATCGCGGCTACTGCAAGAAGCTGCTCCTGCTGCTGCCGGGCCAGCACCATCCGGAGCAATACCATCGACAGAAGGAAGAGACCTTCCATGTCCTCGAAGGGGAGTTGCTACTGAGCCTGAACGGCGTTGAGCAGCGCTACGGCCCGGGTGACGTGATCACCGTCGAACCGGAGGTGCGGCACGCCTTCCATTCGCCCACCGGCGCCATCATCGAGGAACTGTCGTCCACCCATAGGCACGATGACTCCTTCTATACCGATCCGGCGATCACCGCCAATCGCGAGCGCAAGACCCTACTCAGTTACTGGATGGATTGACGTGCAGAACTCCTATCGAGTCGCCGACTACATTGCCGACTTCATCGCCGACCAGGGCGTGGGCCACGTGTTCCTGCTGCCCGGCGGCGGTGCCATGTTCCTCAACGACGCCGTCGGCAAGCATCCACGCCTGGAGGTGGTCGCCTGCCTGCACGAGCAGGCCGCTGCCATCGCCGCCGAGGCCTATTGCCGCATCAACGAGAACCTGGGCGTCGCCATGGTGACCACGGGGCCGGGCGCCACCAACGCGGTGACCGCCGTCGCGGGGGCCTGGATCGAGTCGGTGCCGCTGTTGATCGTATCCGGCCAGGTGAAGCGCCCGGACCTGCTGCGCGGAGCTCCGCTGCGGCAGCGTGGCGTGCAGGA
>Ga0157368_1001290_pt1 | contig 10683 bp, 7 predicted proteins | sample AttbisABBM3_FD_113146 | JGI IMG/M metagenome (GOLD analysis project Ga0157368, IMG submission 113146) | Fungus gardens microbial communities from leaf cutter ant in Botucatu, State of São Paulo, Brazil - Atta bisphaerica ABBM3 | ecosystem: Host-associated > Fungi > Mycelium > Unclassified ...
CAAATTAATGTGACTTGTGAGGTACAACAATTATTAGGAAATAATCGAGTTAGAGCTGTAGCTATGAGTGCTAAAGACGGGTTGATGAGAGGAATGGAAGTGATTGACACGGGAGCTCCTCTCAGTGTTCCAGTCGGTGGAGCTACTCTCGGACGAATTTTTAACGTTCTTGGGGAGCCTATTGACAATTTGGGTCCTGTAGATACTAGTGCAACATTCCCTATTCATAGATCTGCGCCTGCCTTTATCGAGTTAGATACGAAATTATCTATCTTTGAAACAGGTATTAAGGTGGTCGATCTTTTAGCTCCTTATCGACGTGGAGGAAAAATCGGACTATTTGGCGGGGCAGGAGTAGGTAAAACAGTACTCATCATGGAATTAATCAATAACATTGCTAAAGCTCATGGAGGCGTATCCGTATTTGGCGGAGTAGGGGAACGGACTCGTGAAGGAAATGATCTTTATATGGAAATGAAAGAATCTGGAGTAATTAATGAAAAAAATATTGAGGAATCAAAGGTAGCTCTAGTCTATGGCCAAATGAATGAACCACCGGGAGCTCGTATGAGAGTTGGTTTAACTGCCCTAACTATGGCGGAATATTTCCGAGATGTTAATAAGCAAGACGTGCTTTTATTTATCGATAATATCTTTCGTTTTGTTCAAGCAGGATCGGAAGTATCCGCCTTATTAGGGAGAATGCCCTCCGCAGTGGGTTATCAACCTACCCTTAGTACAGAAATGGGTTCTTTGCAAGAAAGAATTACTTCTACCAAAAAGGGATCCATAACTTCGATCCAAGCAGTTTATGTACCTGCGGACGATTTGACCGACCCTGCTCCTGCCACAACATTTGCACATTTGGACGCTACTACCGTACTTTCCAGAGGATTAGCTTCCAAGGGTATTTATCCCGCAGTAGATCCTTTAGATTCAACCTCAACTATGTTACAGCCTCGGATCGTTGGCAACGAACATTATGAAACTGCGCAAAGAGTTAAGGAAACTTTACAACGTTACAAAGAACTTCAGGACATTATCGCAATTCTTGGGTTGGATGAATTATCGGAGGAGGATCGTTTAACTGTAGCAAGAGCACGGAAAATCGAGCGGTTCTTATCACAACCGTTCTTTGTGGCAGAAGTTTTTACCGGTTCTCCAGGAAAGTATGTTGGTCTTGCAGAAACAATTAGGGGATTTCAACTAATCCTTTCCGGAGAATTAGACGGCCTACCCGAACAGGCTTTTTATTTGGTGGGGAATATCGATGAAGCTAGCACGAAAGCTATAAACTTAGAAGAGGAGAGCAAATTGACGAAATGAAATTAAATCTTTATGTACTGACTCCTAAACGAATTATTTGGGATTGTGAAGTGAAAGAAATCATTTTATCTACTAATAGTGGCCAAATTGGTGTATTACCAAACCACGCCCCCATTAACACAGCTGTAGATATGGGTCCTTTGAGAATACGCCTCCTCAACGACCAATGGTTAACGGCGGTTCTGTGGAGTGGTTTTGCGAGAATAGTTAATAATGAGATCATCATTTTAGGAAATGATGCAGAACTGGGTAGTGACATTGATCCAGAAGAAGCTCAACAGGCACTTGAAATAGCCGAAGCTCACTTGAGTAGAGCTGAGGGTACGAAAGAATTGGTTGAAGCGAAGCTAGCTCTCAGACGAGCTAGGATACGAGTCGAGGCTATCAATTGGATTCCCCCATCCAATTGAAGACAATCCAAAGGTTTCGTTGATACAAAGAAAAAGGAAAGAAGGGTAGAAAAAGTTATTAGATAGCGAAGCGAAGTAAGTCCAATGCTATCTAGTAATTTTTCTACCTACCTACCTACTATTGGATTTGAACCAATGACTCCCGCCGTATGAAAGCAATACTCTAACCACTGAGTTAAGTAGGCAATTTATCACCACAAAAGAAGCCCCATTACTTCGATCGATTATAGATCGAATCCTTTTTATAAGCAATACCGCTCCGTTATTGGTATGTTTATGTTATTTATTGGTATGTTTATGTTATATTTATTGGTATGTTTATGCTATTATGCTATTTTATGCTATATAGTAAACGGATCAAAGGGATATCCTCTGGCATTAGAAAATATTCATCTTGACAAGAAATTATCTATATGTTAAGATATCTCTGACAAGGGCTATAGCTCAGTTCGGTAGAGCAACTCGTTTACACGTGCGCCAATGCTTTTCAAGGGAACTTATTATGTAATGAACATAATTGACCTTATTGCAAAATCAATGTCTTACTTCATGGATTCGAAAGAATAGGAGAACAGTAGCCTGACAAACAGTTGGTTCAGTCCGATTCAGGTGCCAATTCAGGTGCTTAATCAAATGGAACCCCTATTGATTTGCTAGTTGATAAGGTAAATATCCAGCCCACTCAATGCTAGGCGTAATGAGGATAAGGGCCTCCAAAAAACTTCTTTTCGTTCTATGAACTTTAAGGTGTATGAAGTCTCATAGTAAACTCTTGCAGCGGAACGATAGAGACTCCATTTCATTTAGGTTGATTTTATTTAGGCCGGAGGCAGACCTAAGTCAAGGCAATCCTCCTTTGAAACACTTTGGTATTGCTCCTAGATAGATCAGAAGACAAATAATCAATCAGAGCACAGGGAGCCATCTCATTATCTTTCCATAAAGAAAAACTATGGCGGATTAACTGATCTTTACATCAGTTGATGAAAGAGCCCAATGCAGAAAAATGCATGTTGGGTCTTTGAAACAGTTCGAATCATTTCGATAATAATCCGTTTGATCTGTTTTACCGAGAAGGTCTACGGTTCGAATCCGTATAGCCCTAATATATACGTCTTTTTTTCCATTTTAGGATGGATATCTTATGTTTCCTTTAGTATAGTTTTCTTTTCCTTATTAGTACTCGTTTATAGACTCGACGGTCGATTGCACTATAGAATAGAGATAAAAGCATTACCCTAGGCTCATTCATCGAAAATCATAGAGACAGGAAAAGAAAAAAAATTTTGATCAAATCAATAGAAGGAAGGATCCCTTACCTGATTTGAATTCCATCCTCCTTCAAATAGGATATGCTCTAAGTACCTATACTTTCCTATAATGACTGCAACGATTTTCCCCATTTTGCGAATTTCTATTTTGTTTGAAGTATATTACTATATATACATTATCTAAACTATATATACATTATTTAAATCGATCCACTTTAACTAAAATAGAAAAAATCGAAAGAAAAAAAAGAAAGAGTAAATAATAAAACTGGATATTCTGTTTCATAATTCTGAAATAAAGTTCTTTTTTCTTTTTTTAGTATTACTCCTCATTAGGATGCATACATTAGTCATCCTATTTTAATTAGGTTCTAATCTAATTAGTAGTAAGTATTTTCTTTTTTATTTAATAGTCTAGTCTCTGACTATCATTAAATAAAGGGTAGAGCAATTCTTTTTTCTAGAGATTATGGAGAAAGCGAGACAAAGTGAAGCGAAAGAGTTTCCTTTGTATAAGAATTAGGTCTATATCATATCTAAATAGAAGGGAAATCCAAAAGAAAGGAAGTGGGGATTCCATTGGATGAATCCTTAAGGAAGACATATCATAAAAGAAACAAAGGCTAAAGTAAGCCCTCTTTGCCTTTGGTTTGAGCAAAACGGATTCTTGTTTCACCGAGGAAAAGAGAGAAGTTCTGGATAAATTGACAATGTCAACTTGAATTGACTAATTCAGTTCCGCCTATTCCACATTAATGGGAGTACATTTATGTTTCTGCTTCACGAATATGATATTTTTTGGACATTTCTAATAATAGCAAGTCTTATTCCTATTTTGGTATTTTGGATTTCAGGACTTTTAGCCCCGGTTAGTAAAGGACCAGAGAAGCTTTCTAGTTATGAATCGGGTATAGAACCCATGGGGGGGGCTTGGTTACAATTCCGAATACGCTATTACATGTTTGCGCTAGTTTTTGTTGTTTTTGATGTGGAAACGGTCTTTCTCTACCCTTGGGCAATGAGTTTCGACGTATTGGGTTTATCCGTTTTTATCGAAGCTTTCATTTTTGTGCTTATCCTAGTTGTTGGTTTAGTTTATGCATGGCGAAAAGGAGCCTTGGAATGGTCTTAACTGAATATTCAGACAAAAAAAAAAAAGAAAGAAAAGATTCCATTGAGACAATTATGAGTTTGATTGAGTTTCCGTTACTCGACCAAACAAGTTCCAATTCTGTTATTTCAACTACACCAAATGATCTTTCGAATTGGTCAAGACTCTCCAGTTTATGGCCCCTTCTATATGGTACCAGTTGTTGTTTCATTGAATTTGCTTCATTAATAGGCTCACGATTCGACTTTGATCGTTATGGATTGGTACCAAGATCAAGTCCGAGGCAAGCGGACCTAATTTTAACAGCTGGTACGGTAACAATGAAAATGGCTCCATCTTTAGTGCGATTATATGAGCAAATGCCTGAACCGAAATACGTCATAGCTATGGGAGCCTGTACTATTACAGGGGGAATGTTTAGTACGGATTCCTATAGTACTGTTCGAGGAGTTGATAAGTTAATTCCTGTGGACGTCTACCTGCCGGGTTGCCCGCCTAAACCAGAGGCTGTTATAGATGCCTTAACAAAACTTCGTAAGAAGATAGCGCGAGAAATAGTTGAGGATCGAACTCTATGTCAAAGTCAAAAGAAAAATCGATCTTTTACTACCCGTCACAAGCTTTATGTTCGGCGCAGTATTCACACTGGAACTTACGAACAAGAATTGCTCTATCAATCACCATCCACTTTAGATATATCTTCTGAAACTTTTTTCAAATCCAAAAGTCCAGTATCTTCCTACAAATTAGTGAATTAGGAGGGGTTCTTTTGTGCAGAAAAAGAAAGAGCAGTGCAATCTTTCAAACTTGCATTTGAAATGTGAAATATTTATACAAAGGGGGAGAGATCAAGACAATGCAGCAGGGTTGGTTATCTAATTGGCTAGTCAAACATGACGTGGTTCATAGATCTTTGGGCTTCGATCACCGAGGAATAGAAACTTTACAAATAAAAGCGGGGGATTGGGATTCCATTGCTGTCATTTTATATGTATATGGTTACAATTATTTACGTTCCCAATGTGCTTATGACGTAGCACCTGGTGGATCTTTAGCTAGCGTGTATCATCTTACGAGAATACAGTATGGTATAGATAACCCAGAAGAAGTATGCATAAAAGTCTTTGCCCAAAAGGATAATCCTAGAATCCCGTCTGTCTTCTGGGTTTGGAGAAGTGCTGATTTTCAAGAACGCGAATCTTATGATATGGTGGGAATTTTTTATGATAATCATCCGCGTCTTAAACGTATCTTAATGCCTGAAAGTTGGATAGGCTGGCCCTTACGTAAGGACTATATAACCCCCAATTTCTATGAAATACAAGATGCTCATTGAATGATAATAAATTCATGTTCACTTATACAACACAACTCCAGATTTTATTCAAATCAAGGAATATTTTTACGTTCTGTTCCTAGACGAAACGAAATACTTATTATATTCTAATTAATTCCTATTATACAAAATTATATTCTAATTAATTCCTATTATACAAAAAGGGCTTCATTTCCATTTTCCAATTTTGAAAATCAGATATTTGTTTCCTTCGTATGAACAGAAAAATACAATGACTCAAAGAAGTTCCTACCACGAACTTTGTACCGCGCGTATTACTTAGAACCACTAGGAAAGTAGGATAAGCAAGAATAAAAAAATATTCTTCGGAATAGCGGTATACAAAATTAATAAGAAATGCAAAAATGAAGAAAAGGGCACCCAATTTTACCTCTTTTCTATACCATAAAGAAAGGAACCAAAGATTTTAACCCTTTTTCTAAAAAGAAAAAGAAGTGTTTACGGATTTATCTACTTACTCTATACTATCTAGATTATTAATGAATATGTACCCCAATCCATCTCAAGATATTTGTATCAATATCTATTCGGTGGATCCTTTTATTTTCTGTGCCAGGAACCAGATTTGAACTGGTGACACGAGGATTTTCAGTCCTCTGCTCTACCAACTGAGCTATCCTGACCCTTTCTTGTGCATCATCTTAGTAGAGTATTTGCATCTATGTCAATTAAAGGGACTAAAAAATAAATATAAATAAAGTATTCCAAATTTGCAAATGGGGAGGGATAGTCCTATGCATTGTGGATGGCTTACTTAATAATACTTAAAAATAGAATTAATAATCGAGATTCCTTGCCGATACTCTACTCTAATAAAAAAGAAACCATCTATTTAATGAATAGCATAAGATTCATTGGGTTCTCGTCGCACTCCTTTGTGAAAGAGTAGAATGAGAAAGCTAATGAATCTTAAACCCATTTATAAAAGTAAAAAAAAAAGGATAACTAAACTACTATGGTTAGGGAATAAAAGAGAAAGAGGGTTTGGGGATAGAGGGACTTGAACCCTCACGACTTATAAAGTCGACGGATTTTCCTTTTACTAGAAATTTCATTGTTGTCAGTATTGACATGTAGAATGGGACTCTCTCTTTATCCTCGTCCGATTAATCCACTTTTTTTAAGATCTCGAAAACAAAATAATGAATTGAAGGATTTGATTACTCAATATTCGATTGGAATGGATTCAAAATAATTCTAAAAAAATTCAGAATTTTCTATTTCATAATCATTCCTAATTTCATTCAAAAAATAAAATAAGGAACCTATATTATGATATGGGTTCCGTGATTAATCGTTTGCTATGTCAGTATATATGCGTGTATATTAGATGTATAAAGCCCTTCTTTCTCTAATTTCGAATAGGTTCCACTACCAACACAACGCAATTACTTCGATTCGTTAGAACAGCTTCCATTGAGTCTCTGCACCTATCCTTTTCCTTTGGGTTCTAGTTTGAGAACCACTTGTTTTTCAAAAAAGAGATTTGGCTCAGGATTGCCCATTTTTCATTCCAGGGTTTCTCTGAATTTGGAAGTTACCACTTAGCAGGTTTCCATACCAAGGCTCAATACAATCAAGTCCGTAGCGTCTACCGATTTCGCCATATCCCCATTTTCCTTTTCTTTGAAACCAGGATTCCTTGTATAATTTAATCCATCTCTTAATTTTTTTTGAATCATTGAATTCATTATTCGACGTAGTCTAGCAGCTCATCTCTATTTGAGAGACCCCGCTCGCTTATTGCAATTCAGAATTGAATTGATTCTATCGTTGATATATTTGCAATTCAATCGGAATGAATATATCCAAAAGTTTTTCTCTATCCCGCCTCCCTCCCTCTTTTTTTAGAGTATTCAAAATCATACTATAACGCTTGATATTCATTCTTTTTTTTCTAATCAGAATTCGAAATTGGATTTGCTATGATTCTATCTTCTCCTTAGTGAACTATTTATCCTTAAATTATTAACAAAGAAAAAAAAATATCTCAAAAATGTATATAATGATCGAATGAAAATGCCAAGAGATTCGCATTTTTTCTTTATTAATTCTTCATATATATTCTTCTTTTCTATGTATTAGATTATTCGTCCGAGCCATATCAAATTGAAAATATCTGAAATGAAATTCAATATAGAATTTGGAATAGATTCTATTAGAAAAATTCATTTGCGAATTAGAGAAATAAAAAGAAAGTTCAATAAATTCTATAATCCTATTTAATAATATCATTTAGTTAAGCATATCAAGCTAACTTTATCTTTTCAAAATTCTAGTATTTTTTTTGAGTGGAACTTCCAATTTCGAACTAGTTAATAACACGGATTCCCTATATATATTTCTATTTGTTACACTATTTCTGTTATGTAAGCCCACTTAGCTCAGAGGTTAGAGCATCGCATTTGTAATGCGAGGGTCATCGGTTCAAATCCGATAGTCGGCTTTTTTCTCTATCGATGTTCCATGAACAAGAATTTCTCTTTTTCTCCGAATTAAACGGGGAATCCTGGGTCTATTATGTCGTTCTACCTTACAATTTTGCTAGATAAAAAGCATAAAAATAAATAATATTATATACAAAAAATCCAGATGTTAATGAAATTCCATTTTTTGTGGTACTTTTTTGTGGTACTTTAGTAGATTTTACTCTGTTTATCCTTTAGTTTAATTCAGTTTTAATTTCGATGTATTCTGTAATGTAAATAGAATGAAATTTATTGTGTAAAATGAAATTTCAATAAAATAAAAAAGGAGTCTTCATGTCCCGTTATCGAGGGCCTCGTTTAAAAAAAATACGCCGTCTGGGAGCTCTACCAGGACTCACTAGAAAAACGCCTAAATCCGGAAGTAATCAGAAAAAGAAATTCCATTCTGGGAAAAAAGAGCAATATCGTATTCGTCTTCAAGAAAAACAGAAATTGCGTTTTCATTATGGTCTGACAGAACGACAATTACTTAGATATGTACATATCGCTGGAAAAGCAAAAAGATCCACAGGTCAGGTTTTACTACAATTACTTGAAATGCGTTTGGATAATATCCTTTTTCGATTGGGTATGGCTTCAACCATTCCAGGGGCCCGGCAATTAGTTAACCATAGACATATTTTAGTTAATGGTCGTATAGTTGATATACCAAGTTTTCGTTGCAAACCCCGAGATATTATTACTACGAAAGATAACCAACGATCAAAACGTCTGGTTCAAAATTCTATTGCTTCATCCGATCCGGGCAAATTGCCAAAGCATTTGACGGTTGACACATTGCAATATAAAGGACTAGTAAAAAAAATTCTAGATAGGAAGTGGGTTGGTCTCAAAATAAATGAGTTGTTAGTTGTAGAATATTATTCTCGCCAGACTTGAACTTAACGAAAAAAGGAAAGGTTCATAGAATTTTTTTCCCTTCCCCTTTCCCCGAACTAAATCGACCTAAGACTCTTAATTAATATTTTCCCGTTCACCTAGCAGAAATAGATTAACCCTAGGATCCTTTTTTCTTTTTTGTTATTTCCTCGATGTGTATTTTACATACCACAGTAATTTCCTATAGAGAATTTTTATTAAATAAAGGTATTATTGTTGGAATAAATTGTTATTTAATTTGCTACACTGTGATCGCTAACATTGATGAATTAAGAGAAACGGAAAGAGAGGGATTCGAACCCTCGGTAAACAAAAGTCTACATAGCAGTTCCAATGCTACGCCTTGAACCGCTCGGCCATCTCTCCTCCATAATCTTATTATTAAAAATAAACTGAGTGAATAGCGAGTTTTCGTATTCCTACAGTACAGGTACAGCCACAACGGCTCGGGGATTCCATGGCTCTATTGGAATGGAAAAATTACTTTTCATCTAAGTGGAAGGATCCAGTATTTTTTTACTAGGAATTCCGCTCCCTCGAAAAGTTTTTCTTTGGGGAAAACTAAAATAAAAAGAGAATGGAAGAATTCTTCTTATTCCATAAGAAAAAAATTTCCATAAGAAAATAAAGGAACCCTAGAATTCTATTTGCATAAGGTACGTTACGCCATACAATCTAAATATAAAAAAGGGTATGGGGCAATTAATGACTTTGAAAACGCGAAATAGCTGATGAGAGAAGTTGTTGTTGGCAAATAGGAAAGTCGAGAATAAAATCCAGTCTTAGTAAAATATTTCGTATCTCCTCTTGTCCAAACAGAAGCAAAAGTAGACAATTTGAGTTGAGCGGAAAATCCATACCTCTCTTATCCATTTAGAGCATATGGATCGATTTATAAGAATCGAATGTTTTGTTTTTATGTTATTTCGTGATAGAATGAAAAGAATTCTATATAGAATGGGTTGGGAATTATGCCTAGATCCCGTATAAATGGAAATTTCATTGATAAGACCTCCTCGATTGTAGCCAATATTTTATTGCAAATAATTCCGACAACCTCCGGGGAAAAAAGGGCATTTACTTATTATAGAGATGGTGCGATTTGACTCTTTTTTTTAGCCCTGCCTACATCTCATTCTTACGAGAAAGAGAGAGGGTTCGCATAGAGAGAACAAAATTAGTAAAGGAAACCCGCGCTTGGGGAAGGTGAGGTGAACTAACAATTCCTTCTATCGTGTATCCTCGATTGATGTGGCCTCAGATGCTTCAATTGTAGATTTGAGTATTGAGCGAAAGGTTACACCTACAGGATAGGTTCTGTATTACAGGCCAATCCGACTCTACTAGTACCAATAGGCAGCATAGGGGAGAAAAGCACTACACCTCGAAATAGGAATCAACAAGAGAAAAACTTTGTTAGAAATTAGCCCTTTCCTGATTGGTATCAGGGTTGGGAAGAATGGTTGGGATAACAAACAACCATCAGGTTTGTACTTTGGATACCCTTATAACCATCAAAGGGCGTTGAAGTGGCTAATTCCTCTAAATAGGAGGCGTTGAGAACAAAGAAATTCTTGGAGCTATCGTTTTCCTCTAGCATTAATAGAATTCATTGGTGTTAAGAAAAACCTCTTGGGGGAAGGTTGGCTAGAGATTTCTTGGAAAAATACCAGCCCTCTTCGGTCCATAATGAGATGGGACTAATTCGATTTTGATTCTATCGATTTTTCGCTTAGTACTATGTACAGAAGGGAGAAGTACAGAAGTACAGAAGGGAGAAGTACAGAAGGGAGAAGTACAGAAGTACAGAAGGGAGAAGTACAGAAGGGAGAAGTACAGA
>Ga0157368_1001292_pt1 | contig 10681 bp, 5 predicted proteins | sample AttbisABBM3_FD_113146 | JGI IMG/M metagenome (GOLD analysis project Ga0157368, IMG submission 113146) | Fungus gardens microbial communities from leaf cutter ant in Botucatu, State of São Paulo, Brazil - Atta bisphaerica ABBM3 | ecosystem: Host-associated > Fungi > Mycelium > Unclassified ...
GCGTCGCCTGGCATCGCTGGACATCGCGGGCGACACCCTGGTGATCCTGGACTGCCCGACGGGTTCGACGCCGCTCGGTCGCCAGGCCCTGGCCCTGGCGACCCAGGTGCTGGGCGTGACCACCGCGGATGCGGCCGGCTATGCCAGCCTTGCGCGCCTCGAACGCCAGCTGCAGGGTTGCGCGGGCCATGCCCGCTCCGCTCACCTGCTCAATCGCATCGATCCCACGCGCCCCCTGACCCAGGACATCGCCACCATCGTGGCCCGCTCATGGGGTGAGCGCCTGCTCGGTGCCTTGCCGGAGAGCCCGGCGCTGGAGCGGGCCTTGGCCGCGGGACAGGGTCTGCACGGCCTACAGGATGCCTGGGCGACCGCCCTTGGCGAATTGGCCGGGCGACTGTTGACGGACACCGCTTCGTTCGCGCCCCGCTATATGCAGTCCTTGCCATGAGTTTGCTCGAGCGTCTGGAGAGAATCCGTCAGCGGCAATCGGCGTCGAGCCCCGATCTTGCGGCGCCGGCACGCCCATTGCCACGCTGGGCACAGTTGCTCGGCTGGTCCGCCATGGCTTTGCTCGCCGCGCTGCTGATAAGCGTCCCCCTGGCCCTGGAAGAGCAGGCGCTGTTCGCCCTCGGCTGCTTTGTGGCCGCCCTGCTGCTGCGTCGACTGCCCGGACGGCTGCCGGTGATCATGCTGATCGTGCTGTCACTGCTGGCATCGCTGCGCTATCTGTACTGGCGCCTCACCGCCACCCTGGGCTTTGAGACGCCACTGGAGATGGTGCTCGGCTACGGTCTGGTGGCCGCTGAGCTCTATGCCCTGACGGTACTGGTATTCGGCTATCTACAGACGATCTGGCCATTGCACCGGGCACCGGTGCCGCTACCGGAGAATCCCGACGAATGGCCGACGGTGGATGTCTTCATCCCCACCTACAACGAAGCCTTGAGCATCGTGAAACTGTCGATCCTGGCGGCCCAGGCCATGGACTGGCCGCGCGACAAGCTGCGGGTCCATGTACTGGACGACGGTCGCCGCGAGGACTTTCGCCACTTCTGCGCGACGGCGGGCGTCTCCTACCTGGTCCGTGAAAACAACGAGCACGCCAAGGCCGGCAATCTGAATGCCGCGCTCAAGGTCACCGATGGCGAATACATCGCCATCTTCGACGCCGACCACGTACCGACCCGCTCCTTCCTGCAGATCTGCCTGGGCTGGTTCCTCAAGGATCCCAAGCTGGCCATGCTGCAGACGCCGCACTTCTTCTTTTCCCCCGATCCTTTCGAGAAGAACCTCAACACCTTCCGCACCGTGCCCAACGAAGGCGAGTTGTTCTATGGTCTGGTGCAGGACGGCAACGACCTGTGGAACGCCACCTTCTTCTGCGGCTCCTGCGCGGTGATGCGCCGCTCGATGCTGCTGGAGATCGGCGGAGTGGCCACCGAGACGGTGACCGAGGACGCCCATACCGCGCTCAAGCTCAACCGCCTCGGCTACAACACCGCCTACCTGGGTATTCCCCAGGCCGCAGGTCTTGCCACCGAGAACCTTTCGCGCCACATCGCCCAGCGCATCCGCTGGGCCCGCGGTATGGCGCAGATCTTCCGGCTGGACAATCCGCTGCTGGGCAAAGGGCTCGCCTTCGGCCAGCGGCTCTGCTACCTAAACGCCATGTTGCACTTCTTCTACGGCCTGCCGCGACTGGTATTCCTCACCGCGCCGCTGGCCTACCTGCTGTTCAGTGCCCAGATCTTCCACGCCTCGGCCTTGCTGATCACCTGCTATGTGCTGCCCCATGTGCTGCACTCGAACCTGACCAACTCGCGCATCCAAGGCCAATTTCGCCACTCCTTCTGGAACGAGGTGTACGAGACGGTACTGGCCTGGTACATCCTGCGCCCGACCCTGCTGGCCCTGGTCAATCCCCGCCTGGGCACGTTCAACGTGACCGACAAGGGCGGCATCATCGCCAAGGACTATTTCGACTGGGAATTGGCCCGCCCCTACATCGTGCTGCTGCTGCTCAACCTGATCGGACTGGTGGTGGGCATAGCTCGCCTGTTCCTGGGCGATCCGGAAGCTATGACCACGGTCGCCATCAACCTGGCCTGGACGCTCTACAACCTGGTGATCGCCAGCGCCGCGGTGGCGGTAGCGAGTGAGACACGCCAGATCCGTGCCGAACCGCGCGTGGCCGCGACCCTGCCGGCCGGACTGATGCTGGCCGACGGTTCCCGGCTGCCCTGCACCACTCTGGACTTCTCCCAGCACGGCCTGGGCCTGAGCCTGCCCGAAGGCGTCCAGGTCCCGGTGCATACCGAGGTCCACATCGAACTGGAGCGCAATGGTCAGCTCCGTCGCTTTCCGGCCACGGTGGTCTTCAGCCGAGCGGGTGCCGTGGGCACCCGGTTCGTCGACCTCAGCGTCACCGAGCAGCGCGAACTGGTGCGCATGACTTTCTCTCGTGCCGATCTCTGGGCCGAGGCCTGGGGCAATCATCGGCCGGACTCCCTGCTGGGTTCCCTGCGCGAGGTCAGCATAATCGGCCTGCACGGCATCGCCGATCTCAATCGTAATGCCTGGCGCGCGCTGACCAACCGTCGTGACCCGGCGTCCCCCTCCTCCTGACATGGATGTTCCGAGCGTGCGTAACCTTCTCACCTCTCCTTCCCGTGCGACCCGGGCCTTCTCGCTGCTGGCGTTGACGCTGGCCGTCGGCGCCGCCCTGCCAACCTGGGCAGCGCCGGCATCGGCTCCGGCTCCGCAGGCGGTGCCCCCGGCAACCATCGTGGGCGATGCCTACAGCTACACCCTCAAGCAACTGGGCGCGCGCTACCCGATGAATCTACGCGGTGTGGAAGGCAGCGACAGCGTCAGCTTCGGTGTTCGCAGCGACGAGGTGGTGACCGGCGCCCGCCTAGCCCTGGACTACAGCTATTCACCCGCGCTGTTGCCGGATCTCTCGCAGATCAACGTGCTGGTCAACGACGAAGTGGCCGCCAGCCTGCCGGTGCCCAAGGACGGCGCCGGCAAGCCGCGGCAGGCCACCATCGACATCCCGCCGCGCCTCATCACCGACTTCAACCGCCTGACCCTGCAGTTGATCGGCCACTACACCATGCAGTGCGAAGACCCGCTGTATTCGAGTCTGTGGGCCAAGATCGGCAACGACAGCGAGTTGCAGTTGCAGGTCACCCGTATCGTGCTCGATAACGATCTGGCCAATCTGCCGCGTCCCTTCTTCGACCGGCGCGATGCCCGTCCGCTGGTACTGCCCTTCGTCATTCCCGTGGCGGACAATTCCGCCCTGGAAGCCGCCGGCAACGTCGCCGCCTGGTTCGGCTCCCTGGCCGGCTACCGGGGCGCACGCTTCCCGGCGGCTATCGATGCCGTGCCGGAAAAGGGCAATGCCGTGGTCCTGCTGGACAGCCCGGCGGCGGCCGAGCGACTGGGCGTGACCCTGGCCACCCTGACCGGTCCGACCGTCGCCATCCTCACCAATCCGCGCGACCCGGCTGGCAAGCTGCTGGTGCTGGCCGGTCGCGATGGCGCCGAGCTCAAGCGGGCGGCCCAGGGCCTGACCCTGGGCAGCAAGACCCTGTCGGGCCCACGGGTGACCCTGGATCGCCTGGACACCCTGGTGCCACGCAAGCCCTACGATGCGCCGAGCTGGCTGCCCAGCGACCGACCGGTGAAGCTCGGCGAGCTGGCCGAGCTCAAGAACCTCAGTTCCTCGGGCTACAACCCCGGCAACCTCACGGTGCCGCTGCGCCTGCCACCGGACCTGTTCCTCTGGCAGGACCCGGGCGCTCCGCTCGACCTCAAGTACCGCTACACGCCGCAGCCGGTCTCGACCAACTCCTCGCTGCTGGTGTCCATCAACGACCGCTTCATCAAGTCGCTGCCGCTGCCTTCGCGCGAGCACCTGGAAAGCGGTCTGCTGGCCACGCTCAAGGGCGACGACGACAGCCTGCCGCGTGAAACCCAGGTGCGGGTGCCGCTGGACAACGTGGCCGCCCAGGCGCCACTACAGTTCCGCTTCATGTACGACTACATCAAGCAAGGCGAATGCCGCGACGTCATTATCGACAACATGAGGGGCGTCATCGAGCCGGAGTCCACCCTCGACCTCAGCGGCTATGCCCACTTCATCGCCATGCCCAACCTGGGCGTGTTCAAGGACAGCGGTTTTCCCTTCACTCGCCTGGCGGACCTGTCCGAGACGGCGGTGGTACTGGACGAACAACCCTCGGTCGGCGAATTGGGTGCCTACCTGACCCTGCTCGGTCGCTTCGGCGAATCCACTGGTTATCCGGCGCCCGGCGTAGCCGTGGTCCGCGCTGCCCAGGTGGACAGCGTCGCCCAACGCGACCTACTGGTGCTGACCACCGGTGGCTCGCCGCTGCTGCAGCAATGGGCAAGCAGTCTGCCCGCGGAATTGGACGGTAGCAGCCGGCGCTTCGAACTCTCCGACCTGGCGCTGCGGGTGCGCAACTGGATAAGCCCCGACCCGCGCGACAACCTGCGCCAGACACGCACCGCGCTGGGCTTCAACGGCGTTGGCAACAGCGCCTACGTCGCCGGCTTCGAGTCGCCGCTGAGCAGTGGTCGCAGTGTGGTGCTGTTCGCCGCCACCGATGCTGCCGGCCTGGAAAAGCTCAGCACCGACCTGGCCCAGAGCGCGACCTATACCCAGAACCTGCAAGGCAGCCTGGCGGTGATCAGGAACGAGCGGATCGACGCCCTGGTCGCCGACCAGACCTACCACATCGGTCACCTGGGCCCGGTCCTCTATCTGCGCTGGCTGCTGGCGAATCATCCGCTGCTGATGCTACTGGCTACCGCGCTGGCCGTGGGCCTGCTCGCCACGCCGGTCTATCTGGCCCTGCGCGCCCGTGCGCGCCGCCGGTTGCAAGGCTGAGGCTGACCATGCGCACCCGCCTCGCCCAGGTCGCCCTCGTGACCACCCTGTTCGTCCAGAGCGCAGTGGCAGCCACCTGCGAGCGGCCCACATGGCCGCAATGGCAGAGATTCTCGGCCGCGGCCATCCAGGCCGATGGCCGGGTACTGGAGTCCAGTCTCAAGCCCAACCACAGCACCTCCGAAGGCCAGGCCTACGCCCTGTTCTTCGCCCTGGTGGCCAATGAGCCAACTACCTTCGAACACCTCTGGCAATGGAGCAAGAGCAATCTCGCCCAGGGGGATCTCGCCAAGCACCTGCCAGCCTGGCTCTGGGGCCAGGGTAGCGATGGCCGCTGGGCGATCCAGGATGACAATGCGGCGAGCGACGCCGATCTCTGGTTCGCCTACAGCCTGTTGGAAGCGGCCCGCCTTTGGCAGCGCCCGGCCTATGCCGAGGACGCCCGCGTCCTGCTCGCCCGCCTCCGCGCCGAGGTGGTGGTGGACCTGCCCGGTCTGGGCCCCACCCTGCTGCCGGGTCCCAAGGGCTTCGTCCTGCCCGATCACCTCTGGCGCCTGAATCCCAGCTACCTGCCGCCCTTCCTGCTGCGGCGCCTCGCGCTGGAAGAGCCCAAGGGTCCCTGGACAGCGTTGCTCCGGCAGTTGCCGACCCTGCTGCAGCAATACAACCCCCAGCACCTGGCCCCGGACTGGACCGGCTACCGGGGTACGGCGCCGGGACGCGGGCTGGTGGTGGACGATCCCCAGGGCCCGGCGCAGGGCAGCTACGACGCCATCCGCGTCTACCTCTGGGCCGGCCTCACCGATCCGAGCGACCCCCTGGCCAAGCCGCTGCTGGCCGCCCTGGACGGCATGACCCGGGCCACGGCGACCCTGGGCGTCCCGCCGGAGCGGATCGATATCCGCAGCGGGCTGACCGAGGGAACCGGCCCAGTGGGCTTTTCCGCGGCCTTGGTGCCCTTCCTGCGCCAGCAAGGCAACCTCTGGCTGGCCGAGGCCCAGCAGCGGCGCGCCGAGGCCGGTCTCGGCGCCGACCAGCCGCTGCGCTACTACGACCAGATGCTCGGCCTGTTCGGCCTCGGCTGGAGCGCCGGGCACTACCGTTTCGCCGCCGACGGCCGCCTGCAACCTTCATGGAAGATCTCATGCGCAAGCACCTCCCCCTGACACTCGGCCTGCTGGCCGTGCTCAACCAGGCTCCCGTCTCTGCCGACACCACCAGTACAGCGCAGTTACTCATCGAGCAGGGGCGCTTCTGGCAACAGCAAGACAAGCCCGAGCGCGCCCGCGAGGCCTGGCGGAAGCTTCTGGAACTCGACGCCCACAGTCCCGAAGCGCTCTATGGCCTGGGTAGCCTGGCCCTGGCCGCCAAGCAGCCGGCGGAGGCGCAACGCTATCTGGCGCAACTGCAGGCGCTCAAGCCGCAACCCGTGCAGGCCCTGCAACTCGCGCAGGACATCCACGTAGCCAGCGGCGACAATCCGGCCCTGCGCGAGGAAGCCAGACGCCAGGCTGACGGCGGCGATAGAACCAAGGCGGTGGCCCTCTATCGCCAGCTGTTCGCCGGCCAGCAACCCCAGGGCTTGCTGGCCCGCGAGTACTACAACACCCTGGCGTTCGTCGAGGGCGGCTGGCCGGAAGCCCAGGCCGGGTTCCAGCGCCTGCTGCGGGAATACCCGAACGATCCGATCCTCGCGCTGTTCTATGCCAAGCAACTGATCCGCCGCGAGGACAGCCGCGCCGAGGGCATCCGCCGCCTGGCCACGCTGTCCAAGCGCCCAGAAATCGCCGGTGATGCCGACGAGAGCTGGCGCCTGGCATTGACCTGGATGGGCGCGCCGGATACCCCGGTCAAGGCCCAGCTGTTCGACGACTTCCTCAAGGTCCATCCCGAGGATACGGAGATTCGCGCCCTGCTGGCCAAGGGCCTGGCCCAGCGCGGCAAGGGCGCTAGCCCCTGGCGGGCCGATCCGCTGGTCGGTCGCGGTCTTGCCGCCCTGCGCCAGGGCGAACAGGCCAAGGCCGAGCAGGACTTCCTGGCCCGGCTCAAACAGGCGCCCAAGGACCCCGACGCCCTGGGTGGCCTGGGCGTGCTGCGCCAGCAGCAGCATCGCCTGGACGAAGCCGAGCGACTGCTCACCGAGGCGGTGGCCCAGCCCAAGGGGCGCGCCTGGCGGCAGGCGCTGGAGGGGCTCCACTACGAACGACTGCTGGCCCAGGCGCGCACTGCCCAGGCCAAGGGCGATCTGAGCGAGGCCCGCCGCTTGATCGACCAGGCCCTGCGCCTGGACCCCAAGGCAGCGGCCGGGCAACTGGCCCTGGCCGATCTGCAGGCGCGCAGTGGCAATCTGGGTGCGGCGGAAGCCGGCTATCGCCAGGTGCTCGCCCGCGACCCCAACGACCTCGGCGCCCGCCGCGGTCTGATCGGGGTGCTCAGCCAGACCGGGCGCGGCGATGAAGCCCTGCGGCTGGCCGCCAGCCTGCCCAGCGGCGCCCAGGCAGAACTACCGGGACTGGACCAGGTACGTGCCAGCGTCGCCCGCGAGCGGGCCAGTCTGCTGCGCGCGCACGGCGATCTGGCCGGCGCCCGGGCGGCCCTGCAAGAGGCCCTGCATGAGAGCCCCGACGATCCCTGGACCACCCTGGCCCTGGCGCGCCTCGATGTCGCCCAGGGCCAGGCCAAGCAAGGCCAGGACCGCCTGGACAGCCTGCTGCAACGTCATCCGACGCAAGCAGACGTACTCTTCGTCGGCGCCCTGTTCGCCAGCGAGCAAGGCGATACCTCCCGCGCCCAGGCAATGCTGGCACGGATTCCCGCCGCGCACCAAAGCCCCGAGATCCAGGCCCTGGCCCGGCGTCTGGCCGTGGATGCCCAGTTGGCCGACGCCCTGGCACTCGCCAAGCGCGGCCAGCGCGAGGCCGCCCGCGCCCGCCTCCAAGCCTTGGAGGCCCAGGCCGCCGGCCAACCCGCGCTACTGCGCGCCCTGGCCGGCGGCTATGCCGAACTGGGCGACAGTGACCACGCCCTCGAATTGCTCCGTCCGCTGGTGGCCGCCGCGCCGGCGAGCGATAGCGACCTGCGATTGCAGTACACCGGGGTGCTGCTGCAACACGGCGACGACCGCGACGCCTATGCCTTGCTGGAGGAACTGGGCGCGGTCCGGCTGACGCCTGCCCAGCGCGAGCGCTACGCCGAGCTCTCCCGCCGCTATCGCATCCGCCAGGCCGATGCCCTGCGCGAACGCGGTCAGTTGGCAGCGGCCTACGACGTCCTGGCCCCGGCGCTCGCCCAGCGGCCCCAGGACCCGCAGGTCAATGCCGCCCTGGCGCGGCTGTACCTGGCCCATGGCGACGCCAACCAGACCGTCGAGCTCTATCGCCCCCTACTCAAGCGATGGCCCGATGACGTCCAACTGCAACTGGGCGCCGCCGACGCCGCCCTGGCGGCCCAGGATCGCGCCTTCGCCGAGCGCGCCACCGCGCGCGCGGTCAGCCTGGCGCCGGACGATCCCCAGGTCCTGACCCGCGCCGCCAACCTCTACAGTCGCCTGGGTCGCGAGGGCACCGCTGCCGAGTTGCTGACCAAGGTGGTCGCCGCCGAACGGCGCGACCGGACCCTGGCCGCGAGCGCGCTGCCGGCCAACCCCTTCGCGCCCCAGGGTCGCTCGCGCAGCGACCTGGCCCGCGCCGATGCCCCGCTGCCACCGCCAGTCGATAGCGCCGCCAGCCTGGCCGAACCGCTCACTGCCGACACGCGTCCCACCCAGGAGCCGCTCCCGGTCAGCACGGCCTACACGGCGCAGCCGGTAGCTCGCACGCCGTCCGGCAATCCCTTCGCCCCGGCACCTGCCGCGGTGGAGGCCGCGCCCCGCTCCGACCTGAGCGAAGCCGAGCGTGCCCTGGCCGATATCCAGCAGCGCCGTAGCGCCACCCTTACCCAGGGGCTCACGGTACGCAGCAACAACAGTGAATCCGGCTTGGGCAAGCTCACCGCCGTCGAAGCGCCGCTGGAAATCGCCGTGCCGGTGGGCGACGATCGCCTGGCCGTCCGGGTGACCCCGGTAAGCCTCGATGCCGGCAAGGTGGCTCCCGGCGCCGTGGACCGCTTCGGCGGTGGCCCGGTCGCCAGCGTCGCGGGTGGCGACCCGGGCAGCCAGAAGGCCAGCGGGACCGGGATCGCGGTGGCCTACAGCCAGCCGAGCAGCGGACTCAAGGCGGACGTCGGCACCACGCCGCTGGGCTTTCGCGAGGCCACTGCCGTGGGTGGGGTCAGCCTGGAGCGGCCATTGGGCGACAGCGAGCACGCCCGCTACAGCCTGTCGGCGTCGCGTCGCGCGGTGATCGACAGCCTGACCTCCTTCGCAGGCACTCGCGATGCCCGTACCGGCCAGGAGTGGGGCGGCGTCACCGCCAATGGCGTCCGTGGCCAGCTCAGCTACGACGATGGCAATGTGGGCGTCTACGCCTATGCCTCCTGGTTCCGCCTGCTGGGCAACCAAGTCGAGGACAACGACCGCGCCGAATTCGGCGGCGGCACCTATCGCTACCTGGTCAACGCCAGCGACGCCCAGCTGACCCTGGGTCTGTCGCTCACCGCGCTGGGCTATGCCAACAACCAGAACTTCTTCACCTACGGTCACGGTGGCTATTTCAGTCCGCAACGCTTCTTCGCCCTGGGCGTGCCGCTGATCTGGTCCCAGCGTGGCGACCGCTGGACCTACCAGCTGCGTGGAGCCCTCGGGGTGCAGCACTTCCAGCAGAACGCAGCCGACTACTACCCCACCGACGCCGCCGCCCAGGCCGCGGCCAGCCAGGTGCTGGGCAGCCCGGCCCGCTACGCCGGCCAGAGCAAGACCGGCCTGGGCTACAGCCTGGCCGCGGCCGGCGAGTATCGCCTGAACTCGGATTTCCACCTGGGTGGCGAACTGGGCCTGGACAATGCCCGCGACTATCGCCAGGTCAACGGCAATCTCTACCTGCGCTACTACTTCGAACCCCAGGACCGACCTCTGGCACTGCCGGTCAGTCCCTATCGCTCGCCTTATTCCAACTGATCCGAGGTCATCCCCATGCCCGCTTCCGCCCTTGCCGGCCTGTCCCTTCTCGTTCTCGGCGAAAGCCACATGAGCCTGGCCGACCATCTGGTCGAGCCGCTCAACGCCGCCCTGGTGCAGCAAGGCGCCAAGGTGCACTCCATTGGCGCCTGCGGTGCCAGCGCCGCCGACTGGCTGACCACCAAGAAGGTCGACTGCGGCGCCGAGCAGCGCAACAACGACAAACTGCTGATCAAAGGCCGTGACGCTACCACCACGCCGATCAAGGAACTGATCGCCGCCGACAAGCCCAACCTGGTGGTGCTGGTGATCGGCGATACCATGGCCTCCTATGACAAGCCCTCCTTTCCCAAAGCCTGGGCCTGGCAGAGCGTCACCGCCCTGACCAAGGAAATCGCCGCCACCGGCACCAAATGCGTCTGGGTCGGACCGGCCTGGGGCAAGGCCGGCGGCCAGTACGGCAAGAACGATCAGCGCACCGAGCTGATGTCCAAGTTCCTCGCCAACAACGTCGCCCCCTGCGCCTATATCGACTCCCTGACCTTCTCCAAGCCCGGCCAGTGGATCACCACCGATGGCCAGCACTTCACCGTAGCCGGCTACAAGGCCTGGGGCAACGCCATCGCCGCGGCCCTGGCCAAGCTGCCGCCCGCCGAACTGGGAGCCAAGTGATGAAGGCCCTGTTGCTGCTGGCAGGCCTGGGCGCC
>Ga0157368_1001293_pt1 | contig 10679 bp, 10 predicted proteins | sample AttbisABBM3_FD_113146 | JGI IMG/M metagenome (GOLD analysis project Ga0157368, IMG submission 113146) | Fungus gardens microbial communities from leaf cutter ant in Botucatu, State of São Paulo, Brazil - Atta bisphaerica ABBM3 | ecosystem: Host-associated > Fungi > Mycelium > Unclassified ...
ACCATTAGGTATTTGTATATAAGGTAGACAATCCTGTACAGAGTTCTCTATCGAGTTCTCTTGTGTTAACCCAATACAAGGTTCATCCTCTTAACCAACTCTAAGGTTTTGAGTTTGTAACATGGAAGGCTTTAGAGGAGTTGTATACTGACTTGTTTGGTTTGGAGATAATGACCATAGTAGATGTCTTGAAATGAGAAGGCCACACTCCTAGATTAATACAGGCATTAGCAATGTCAATGATCTTGGATGAACAATTATGATTTTTGACAATCATCTTAATATGTCTCCACAAAAGCTTGTCTGGTCCAGGGGCTGAAGAGTTGTTGCATTTGTCAATAGTGTGTTCAAGCTCCTTCTTGAAAAAGGGGGTCCATGGATGTATTTTCTTATCAGATATTTTGTCTAGAAGACTTGGAATCAATCTGACAATTTTGAGCTGAGTTGAAGGACCCATATAACATGTTCCATAGATCGTCTAGTTCGATATAGGGTTGACTATTGAATTGAATTGCTTTGATGGTTAGAAGTTTTTGTTTTTTGACCTAATTCATTAACTTCCAGGGTCCACACTTCTTATTTGTGATTTCATTGATATTGTTGTCAAAGAATTTGTGTTTAGTCTTCTTGATAGTATTCCTGAACTTCTTCCAGTCTTTGATACATCAAGAACACCTATAGGCCTCTAGATCACTGTGGCAATTGAAGTCCTACCACACTTTGGAACACTTGGTGATGTTAACAGATTTGAAGTACTTAAACCATAGATTTTCATGATCATATGCAAACCTCTGAACAGTGGCTTCCAAATCATTCACACACAGAATTTGAGATGTGTTAATGTTGGTGATAGAATGAATGAGCTCTTTAATGAATAGCACTTTTTCTTCACTGTCTTTGATTAAGGAACATTTTTTGGTTTGAATATGTTCTTCAATGATAGGTATCTTGACAGTAATAGGAGCATGATCCAATGATAGCCTCCATTCAGGGTGAATTCTGTAGCTGTTAAACTCTGGATAACCAGGTCAAAGAAATACAAGATCTAAAACTGAGTTAGGGATAGAAGGATCATCAGAGTATCTAGTAGGATGAAATTCAACAGGCTTAGATATTTCTAGTTGAAAAGAGTTGGCAACTTCAAAAAGAATATTCCTATACTGGGAGTGATGTGGAAAATTAGGATCCCAAAAGTGATCTCTAATGTTGAAATCCCCAGTCATAATGAGAACATTGTTCATATCAACTTCAGTATCCTTTAGATGCTTCAAAGCTGATTGAGATGAATCTGAATAAATGTTAATCAAAAAATAAATAGAACCATGATTGAAAAAGGAAATGCAAGAGATATCTTTGTGTTTTAGAATGTCATTCCTAAGAGAGAATCTCAGAAAAGAGAGACGAATGTTAATGAAAGTGATGACTCAGGGAATCAGAAGGATGCGAATATACCCTAGAGAATGTAACCCAGTTAGGATGATTAGGAACTCTGACTAACTCCTCTCCTTCACAGTTAGTAGAGCTTGGGATAGTTCTTATGACAGACCATGACAGTTCTTGGATGAAAATGATGTCAGCGGAAAATTGAGTTTTGAGGATGGTGTTAATAAGAAAGTTATTTTTCCGGACATTTTGTGGAAAGATTTTTAATGATTCTAAAATCATACTTGGATCTCGCTCACAGTTGAGCGCATTGACTTGGTTCGATTTTCACGAAGCTCTTGATATTTTTTGGAGTGCCACTCCTTGTTGAAGCGGTGGCGCCAGAAAGGGCATGCATTGGAGTCGGCCTGATGATCGCCTTTATAGTTGATGCACTTGAATGTGTGCAGGCATGGTTTGCCTTGCTTTGTTTCCAAACGGGGAGGATTTATCTTGAAGTTAGCCTTACAACACCATCAAAAGTGGCGGTGGTGTTCAAATTTATGCGGACCGTTACATTTGACGCACCGTGATCCTTGGAAATGACAAGCGAATGTCGTGTGTCCCCACTTCCAACAGTTCTTGCATTGAGGGACACCAGGGTTCATGTTGGCACCCCTAACTGTTGCGATGAAGCTCCCTACGTTGAAGCTTCTGTTAATGATCTTCTTGGCTGACGAGCCATTCTGTGAATCCCAAACATCTACCCAGACGATGGCCATGTCCGACTTAGGCGAAACCTTGCAAACACAAGGTTTAGAAGCTACTTTGATATCGTTAAAGATGTGAGTCGACTTGATGATATTCTCGACGACCCCCGCATCCATTGGAGTGTTGGTATTTTCGATCATATAAGGAAGCCCCAGGATTTTTAGGTACGACTTTGACTGGGGAAGCCGGCCGTCTTGGATGTTGTTGACGTTCATGTTGTTGGCGTTCTTGATATAATTGCTAATGACGATTATATCGGACTGAGCCACAACTTTGTTGGAGACGAGAATAAGACCTTTATGATCTGGGCGGATGAAATCAATAGCAATATCAGATTTGATGTTTCTGAGTGACCGGTTTATGTTGATAACATGGTCGTTAGAGGTAGCCATGAAGTTCTTGATGTTTTCGCCGCTCATAGGAACGATGATTTGCTTTCGCGAAGGGCCTTTAGTCGTCATATTGATTTTGGGCTTCGCCGTGTTGGAGTTATTGACTGTTTTGTGGATTTCCTCGATCTTTTTGTCTGACAACTTTGGGAAATTTTCTTTCAGCTTGAGAATATCTCTGATATTGGCAGACGATGCTTGAGCGTAAGTGCGAGTTAGTTTGGGGGACAGGTTGGTGGGTTTCTCTTTGGCGGATTTATTGGCTGATTTAGATTTGGAGCCTCCTTCATTCGTTGCTCTGGGAAGGGATGCAGGAGGGGGAATATTAGTAAATTTCACAGGTTTTAAGGGAGGGAAAAGGTCAGTTTTTCTGTTTGCTAGAGTGGTGGGAACCTTAACAGTAAATTCTTCCCTGATTTTGTCGCGGAATGATTTAGAACCGTCCCCAGCAAGAAGATTGTCCCATCCTCCTTTATAGATAGATTTGATGAACTTGAAAGCAACTTTGCCGAAACCTTCCAAACAAGGGATGTCGATTTCCCTGTTGTTTTTGATTTGTCGATCCGCAATGAAATCCAAGATGCGCGAAAGAGATGCCTTAATGTTGTTGACGTCAATGTCTTGTGTGCTCATTCTACCAAAGATGGAGATCGGCTGCGTACGGCCTTCCCATGCCTTAATGTCCGCAGGTTGAAGCTCTGCGTATGACAAAGAGGGTGGGCTTAAGTCAGCTTGATTGGTGGTGGAACATGAGTTGGACGTGAGGTCCACACGTGTTGAGGGACCTTGAGGGTTATCGTTTGCTGGTACATGGTTAACGCTCCCCCCTTCAACTTGAGAGGGGAGTGGAATGTTGAAGATAACAGCGTCGGTTTGGTTGGCCCAGTTAGGGTCTTCACTCTGGATCTCCATGCGTGTCACATATTTAACGCTAGAGATGCTCGAAGAGATGGATGCAGCCGAACTCGACCGGGAGGGGTTCTTGCTACAAACGTTGGACCTGCCTCTGGGGCCGTCCATGGTAATGTCCTTGGATATGTTGTTAGAATCATAGGGACTAGACATGGCTGAAGAATTAAAAATGGATTTATTCGCAATTTCTCTGTTAGGCACTACCATACAAGATGGTGGTATAGGAGAGAGGCGAGCTGTGGTAGTTTTGGATGCTTGTGATATCGGTGTGGCCAAAATCCTGAAGGGCCAGAATCGCCTCAGGAATAAAATAGTATACGAGGGCTACTGCAGGGGTTAGTAGTAGTGGGGGCAATCACGGCCCGTGACCTGTGGAAGTACACAACTCGCGTCAATACGAATGTATGTTATTACTCCCAGGAACATTTCGGCTCTCATTGACAACAATATCCCGTTCATGCCCTGAGATACAACAAAATTGCTACTATTCTACTCGTTCGAGTGCTCACTCTATCCCTCTATCTAAGTCGCACTCGTCTCGTAGGATACGGCATCTCAACGGAGCTACTCCAGTGGTTCTTGCCGAAAACAGGTGCGCAGAAGTAACAACATGGGACCTGCTTAAAAACATGGCGGAGGCTTTTGCTCTAATAAGGGCTGTTGAACAAAAGTACGGGCCCGTCGAAAGTTTTACATTCCGAAAGGTACGGTACCTACTAAACCCACCTGCCGAGGGCTTGTCCAAACATGTCTAGGATGCAGAATCGCCTTCTATCTACCAAACCAAAGTGGGAATAACCTTTCGTAAAATTGAGTCGTTCAATCAGTTACCCACTTTGCCTGAAGTCTTCCATATACGAGGCCCAAAGCTTCAGTCCAAACGGTCAAGAGGGATTGGAGGGATTGGTTTAGATGATATCAATCCCTTCATAATGGGAGACGTGGAGTTTCTTACAGCAAATCAGGTTAGTGAGATGGATCGGGAAGAAAGAACTATCGATTTTCGAATACAGCGTGCCGGTATGTGTAATTTTTATTTTCTCCGTACCGCCTGGAGTTTATGGACTGACATCGATCAATTTAAAGACAGAGCGCATTTTTCACCTTCCCCCTTTCGTCCATTTTCCATGCCTGAACGAAAGCGAAAGGCCATCGGCTCGAAAATGCTTCAGTGGGGTGGATTTCATCCGATGAAGCCAGTTGATTCAACACTGCCTATTACCGATCAAGACCTGACGAAGGAAACCGTGGACCATGTTTACATGCGCAGAACGTTGAGATTTTGGGCAGATTACTGTAAGGAGTCAAATCCTTTCGAGTTTCAGTCCGAGGAAACAACAAAACCGGTCTCGGCGGAGCCAAAAGTGACGGGAAAAACCGAATTTGAGCAACCGAATGTCATTGATGACTGGTTCTCTGGCATCAAGCAACCAAAAGCTCTACAGGAGCCCATGGAGCGGATCTTGGAAATGGAGGATATTCAATTTAAAAGTACACCGACAGAGCCACAAGCCACCAAGCTGAAGGATCCCAAATCTCTAGAAACCACCGCTCATGAAACGACCTCTACCGTTTCCCTCGATGACGTATCTTTCACTACACTCCAACCTTCCGAGCAACTAAATCCATCGCAAGCAACTAGTTCCGAAGCAGAATGCACCCTGTCGATATTATCCTCTTCAAGGTCACTTGACTTGACAGATTTTGACAAACCTCAACCCATGTCTCTTTCTTCACCTGTTACTCCTACTTCTTTGCTTGAAGAGTTGGAATCGGAGGCTGGCGGTCCAACAACTGAAGTTGAACTACAAAGGTCTGATAACTGGAGGACTACCCAAAATAACGAGGCTTGAGAGGTGAAGGGAGTGGAGGGAAAGTGGAGAGCACCAGGGACGCCAATGTAGAAGAACTTGGGCTTGAATGCAGCCCTCGCCCCAATGGACTATATGATAGGCTCCAAAATATTCTAAATGGTATATTAGTGTCATCTTGGATAATTTATGTCTGAATACGTGCTTGTCCATATTTGGTTCCAACGTTCCAAACTGAGAATTTGAGTCAGGCAATACCTCAAGATTTTCGACGGCACTCTTCAAGACAGAAATGGGCTCCACTAGGTGAGTTACTATTTTCTTGATGACCTGGGGAACGTACGGTGGCCGGTATGAAGTCTGGATCTGGATGGATGGGCTGGATGGGTCTTGAATTGAATGGATGATGATCAAACTCTGGAATTTCCTGAAAATATTTCCCTTCAAATCCCTGTGTCCACGCACCATTCTGTTGTTGCCTCACGTTATGCTTAAGACTGGTTTTTGGTGAAAATATATGGGCTAAACACATTATCTCTAATGTTGCAGGTTGTACAGCAAGGGTCGTGTTCTCGGCCATAAGCGGGCTAAGCGCAACTCTCGTCCCAACACCTCACTGATTCAAATCGAGGGCGTCGGCAACAAGGAGGATGCTCAGTTTTATCTTGGCAAGGTTCGTGCAACTTGAGTTTCGGATTGAGCTTGGCACATTGATTGAAATTCTTAGCGCGTTGCATACGTTTACAAAGCCAAGCGGGAAATCCGGGGTTCTAAAATTCGTGTGATCTGGGGGTGAGTAGCATTTGAGATATGATATATCATTCAGTACGCTGAGAGGCAATTATGTACAGTCGTATAACCAGACCGCATGGCTCATCGGGCGTCGTCAAGTCAAAATTCCGATCTAACCTTCCTCCTAGCGCGTTTGGTGCTTCTGTCCGAGTGGTGAGTGTCTTGTGATTGTAAATATAGGGTAACAATATTGATGTCAGCTATGTCTAACTAGATGCTCTACCCTTCAAACATCTGATAATCTGTATGCAATACACATGGCTCTTTTTCTACTTCGTACTGTATGATGCAATATGAGATGTTTGCATGTGTCCATGTTTGAGAATGCTTTATGAACCAGATTCTGAGTATGAGTCAAAGTGAAGACATTGCCGAGATCCGGGATTCTGGATCTCACATATTAATATGGATTTTACTCCATTCCCTTCTTCCTTGATTGTCATTTACAAATGTTATCCTTCGTGCATCAATCCTCCCGAATTCTTCGCCGGGCAGTTGTTGGGACTAGGTTGCTGGCAGTCACTGGACACAGAGCTGCAAGTCGTGCGTAAACATCCTGCTCTTGATGACTTCTCTTCTCATTTAGCCAGCAATCTATTACAGAGCTTTCCAAATTTAATTGGGAGGTGGGTGGAGTAGATAATGAGATGATCTCGAGATTGTCACGGAGGTGTGCTTTTTAGGATCCCTTGGACTTCGAGTCACAGTTGACGGAAGAAGAGATCGCTATTCGGTGCGTTTGTGCGTGCACCTGTAAACCATTCCTGACGTTGTGCTAGCGATACTGCTCATGAATACTGCCAGGTTGGTCTTGCACGAGACTTCAATCAAGAAAGCGTTCATATTTGATAGGAGAACTTGATGCCTCGAGTGCTCCACCAATGGAGAACAGAGGGTTCGTCTCCGTGCTTCTACAGTTCAGGGATGAGCTGCAATAGTGAACGCAGACTTCAATCATGACATCCTTCCAGAGATGGGTGAGCTTGGCCTGCTTGGACCTACAATTAAGGGCCATGGTTGTGCTGGAGTCAGCAACATCGCATATGGACTTATCATGCGTGAAATTGAACGGTACGCTACCAGCAGTATTTCCAGGGGAAAAAAATCATATTCAGGCATTACTTCCCGTCCAGTGTTGATTCTGGCTACCGTTCAACGGCATCTGTGCAGTCTTCTCTCGTGATGCATCCTATCAATGAATTTGGTACAGAGGCACAGAAGGAGAAGTATCTTCCTCGACTGGGTGCGTCCTCTCGAACAGGCAGAGGCACTTTTCTGCCTCACATGCAATGAATTCATTATGTAGCCAAGGGAGAAATCACTGGCGCTTTCGTGCGTTTTCCCCTGTTTGTTGGAGGAACAGGAGATTCATGATACCTGGCAGGGTTTGACTGAACCTAACCATGGTTCTGATCCAGGAAACATGGAGACTACCGCTGAAGAGGTTGATGGGGGATTCATCCTGAAAGGTAGCAAGACCTGGATCTCCAACGCACCCGTCGCGTGAGCACCATGTTCCCAGGTCGTGTCGTGTATTTATCCTGATCCCGGTACAGGGACCTGTTTGTCATTTGGGCGAGATGCAAGTGGGATAACCGTATCCGCGGTTTCCTCATCGAAAAGGTGTAGTCCTTTTTCTGTTGCAGGCACTGAGGTAGTAATTTATAAACTCGCAGGAATGCCAAGGTCTCACTACACCAGCCATCAAGAATAAACTTGCGCTCCGTGTATCCCTTACTGGTTCTGTGTTCCTTGATAATGTTCAAGTAGGTCAGGACTCTCTCCTTCCTGGAACCAAGGGTCTTGGCTCCGCCTTCTCGTGCCTGAATTCTGCGCGGTAAGATTATCATCCCTCCCTAGGCGCCATTTCCTAATGACCACTCAATAGTTACGGTATTGCTTGGGGTGTCATAGGTTCCCTTGAAGACTGCCTTACTCGCACACGCGAGTATGCTCTCGAGCGCGAGCAGTTCGGCCGTCCAATCGCATCTTTCCAACTTATTCAGAAGAAACTTGTTGATGCTCATACTGAGATTGCCCTCGGCCTACATGCCAACTTGCAAGTGGGTAGACTGAAGGATCGAGGTCTGTCAGCGCCGGAGATGATTAGTATGGTGAAGAGGAACAACTGTGGCAAGGCATTGCAACAGAGCAGGATCTTGTTGGACATTCTGGGTGGAAATGCTTGCGCTGACGAGTAATTATATTCCCTGGTTTAATCTATCTGTGATGACCTGCTGATACTTGAGGATCTAGGTATCATGTAGGTAGGCATGTAGCGAACCTGCAGGTAACAAATACCTACGAGGGCACAAATGTACGTTGGAAATATTTGTCAAGGAATTGACTCACGTCCTCTAGGATATCCATACCCTCATTTTGGGGAAGGCAATTACAGGCATTCCTGCATTCGCCAATTAGGCATAAATTACTATATGCTCTCTTTTGTAGATCTTACTTGTGGACAAAGGCATGAAAACTTCACCTGTATATTCATGAATAAACTGGAAAAGGGAAAGTTACGATGGGCACCATTATACTGATCTGCCCCTTGACTTACACCGACTTAAACATACTCCAGAGAGATTTCACGTTCTGAATGACCTTCGTAGAGGAGCAAAGACAGGAAGTAGTTCGTTGTCGATGAAAGTGTCTTAAGCGTCACCAACAATGTCAAATATTAAGGGGGTAGTCAAAACTTGATTTGAGTATTGAAATGGTTAAAATTCCCGATACGTGCTTTAAGGTACCCCTCGACGAAACTTGCGTTGCTTCAAGCTCACTGTACTTGAAGCCTTGAAGCCTCTGATAACCACCGGGAGGAAAGGTAGAATGCTGAGCCTGGAACTGGTACAAACTCAGGGCGAGATGGATATTTAGCTCCTACCTCATTGCTGAAAATACTGTAAGAGCTCGTAAACTTTGTTGAGAGTCTGGAGATCGTACGTCTGATCAATCGACCGACGGATATAAAATATGAACTCTATGCCTCAAATATATGGACAGGAACACAACAGAAACCTGATGAATGCAGTTCATGTTGTGCAGAAACTCACCCTGAGAACAGATATCAGTCTACATCTGAAAGGCGACAGCAAGAAGGTGAAGTAGAGCGCGAGCATCCAAAAGCTGACACCTTCCCAGAGACGAACGTCTAGAAGGACAAGGACTATGTACTTCAGTCCGACAATTACATGTCGATCATGTAGAATAAAGCAGGATGAAGGTAAATTGATCCCAAATATCCGTTGCCATATCCTCGACAGAAACAAATGACTCCTTGGGTAGAACTACTAGCAAATTTTGCTGTTATTCCCTTGAGCACGGAGTACGGGGATATAGCCCAATAGCATTTCACGAAATACCGGAAATCTCGCGAAAAAGGCAAGCGTGGCATATGCCTGTCGTACGAGATAAAAGGATAAACCAATTGTGTGTCATTTTTGAGAAGTCGATAATGGGGGATGGGATTGGAGTGGCAGCACATAGAATGGGAGTGAGCAGGGAATATATGACAGTGCGAAAGTGAACCATTCAACCCTTTCTACGAGGTCTCCCCCGAGATTCTGCTGGATACAGTGATGAGCTCGTCTGATTTGAGGTGAACATGAGAAGGGTGACTTACAAGGCGCCACTGGCAATCGATCCGCCAATGGTGGTACTCTTTCTTTCAACCTGCTACTCCTCCTCAAAGAGGGATAATCCTGGAAGAGAGAAATTTCCTCTAAAGCTTCTTCCTTTATCACGACTTCTTGGTACGCGTCGATTTTAACGACTTTTCTCTCCCCAATCTGATACTCTTCTCTTGTACATTCCCTCATCTCCACTCGACCCTCACTAGGGTATAAGGGAACGCGGTCTCCGTAGATTCTTCTGAAGGATAGCATGATACTTTGTTTTCGCCATCCCTGGATTTTCTTAACCTAAGAGTGGAACCAAACGTCAATATTCGACAGCAATTCCCAAAACTTACATTAACATACCCCTGCTAGGCGCCTAAGCTGTTGAACTGGGATATTTTTGAGCTCTTTGTTATCAAGTATGTGTAAAGCCTGTTCCTGTGAGATTTTCTTATGCTTGAGTTTTTCGGCTGGTTGGTCACGGGCCATGTTTTCTCGTGTGTATTTCCTCGAAGGCCGGAGCTTATAAGGGTGGAAGGCTGATTTAATGGCTCCTTGGGCTTGACGTACCCGTTGGGCAGGCATTGAAGCAAGGAAAAGATGCAGAGGGAGAATTAGGGACAGTTCTGTTGTGACGCTAACTGTCATAGCTGTCATACTGGATGTAAATCATGTCACCTGATCCATCAGCTCATGATTTTCTAAAACATGCTAGCTTGAGCTGTGGGCCTACCAAGGGTAATTCTAGAATGGATTATAAACTAATATCCTTATCATTGACTCAAGGATAAAGATATTTCTGAGAGTAGTGTGGAAAGAACAATAGTTGTCAGAGAGACCAGAGACAGTGAGAGAATGAGCATAATAGTATCCATTCATTGCTATTTACCCAGAATGTAGATTTGTCATAGCCTACACTGATAGACTAACGGTATTGGGGCTTAATAATGTTTCACTAAACTTTAACTTAAATCACTCTTATTAAGTGATCTTAATTGTTATCTCATGTTATTCTCACTTTA
>Ga0157368_1001294_pt1 | contig 10669 bp, 8 predicted proteins | sample AttbisABBM3_FD_113146 | JGI IMG/M metagenome (GOLD analysis project Ga0157368, IMG submission 113146) | Fungus gardens microbial communities from leaf cutter ant in Botucatu, State of São Paulo, Brazil - Atta bisphaerica ABBM3 | ecosystem: Host-associated > Fungi > Mycelium > Unclassified ...
ATCTGCTATATCTCTTGTCTTCTATGCTAAATTTGAAATTGAAGCATTCATAGTCTGAAGTCTTTCTGATTATTTCCTATTCCTCTCTATCTCTACCTCTAATTTCTACTCTTTTTCTTTTTCTTGATCTTTTTTTCTTTCTCCTATTCTCTCTTCAATGTTTATCCAGATTAGTGGCATGTTCATACCACTGTTCAATACTAGTTGGATGTCTTTTTGTTTCCATCAACTTTCTTCTGATTACTCTGTTCATTTCCCTCTTGAATTTCTCCACTAATGTTCTTCTCTCCTAATTACTTCCTCTTACTGTTCTTTTAAATTCTTAAACAAACTCCTCCATTATCTTTCCTCTCTATTCCACCTTTTTAAGTTCAGCCACTTTTACTAACTCCTCATTTTCTCTACCAAATTTCTTCTTTAACTCTAATAAAAATTTTCCTACTAATCTAAATTCTACTTCTCTTAATTCCAAATCTTTTAATAAACTCTCTTTTCAAATATCAGCTGACCCTCTCTATACATATGACAATATCTATTGAATCTGTTCCTCTACTATTACTCTTCTCATTCTCATTCTTAAATATAACCTACATATCATAATAAATCCTTCTATCTTACTTATTTTTCTATTATAAATTGGTAGTTTAGCTACCTTCACATTAGACTCTACTGCTACTGTTTCTCTTTCTTTTGCTATTATGGCCTGCAAGGCTGCTATCTACTTCTATTATATCTTTATCTACTCCAAAAGTTAGTTGACATTAGATTAACTCATATTGTTATAGGACAAGAGAAAATTAATTGGTGATGGTGATGATAGTTGTAGTATAAGTAGTGAAGATATATAGAGAGATGATAGAAAGGAGCCAGTACTAGCCTCACTCTCAGACTTGTATTTCAAACTTGAAACAATCTTGGTAAGTGCTAGTAGGCCTTCTTCTTGTCTTACCTTACACTATTTACTGACTACTTAAGCTACCAACCAACTACTGCCTTAAGGAAAATGTAAATGATTTTGATCTAAAAAGACTATTCTACTTTAGACAAAGTTTTAAAAATATTTATCATTCTTTTATATATACTAGTTACAAAGAGACTAACAGCATAGGATTAATAATAGAAGAATGTAGAAAATATGTTCACACAAGATTGTTATGCCTATTAAGCACTAGTGAGCTTTGATATGAAATAAATAGTCAAGCTTTTCTTGTCTGACTAGTATACTTCTTATGCCTAGGGTCTGGCAATATTACCTTTAGTTAAGGATGATGAGAGAGTGAGAAAAGAGTAAGAGAAGACTCTGTGTTGAATGGTCTTAGAAAAGAGTATCAAGTTCTAATGTTACAAACTCAAGATCTTAAAGTCAGTCAAAAATAAGAATCTTGTATTAGAGTAAATACAAGAGAACTTGATAGAGTTTCTAATATAAAACTGTCCATCTTATATATGCTGAGTTACTGGTTCATGCTATAATACCATTAACTTATCCTAAATATTACAAACTCAAAATCTTAGAGTTGGTCAAGTAAATGAACCTTGTATTGGGTTTATATAAGAGAACTCAATAGAGAACTCTGTACTAAACTACCATGGTCCATGCTACTACTTCTTTAGCCTACCCTAAATGACCATGTGTTTGCCTTAAGGTCAACATGCATTGTACATATTATATGATATCATCTTTCTTAAACCTTCTACATTCTTCTCTATGACCTTGTGACTTGTGACTGTTACTGTGACCATGTCATTTGATGTGACTGATGTGTGACAGTGTGATCATAATGTTACTCTAACCCTAACCCTAGATCCAAATAAATAAAATAAAATAAAATAAAGAAACTAGTATCCAAACTTTGTATGTCTAATACTAAAAGCCATATATTATCCTTAAGATCAACATGTGTTAAACATATTATAGTGACATGATTTCTTCTAGAATCTTGTACTGTTTTCTATTGTGATATATGATCATATGACTATATGATAGTGACTGATGTATGATACCAAGTCATGCTATGTAACTATTTGTAACAGTAAGATATAATGTCATACTAACCTTGATTCTAAATTTCTAAGATAAAAAATAAAAATAAAATAAAATAAAGTTTATTGTTCACAACTCTAACACTTCCAACATACTAAGAACTTTATCACTCTTCTTATTTTTCTTTTATTAAGAATTTTTTCCACTTTCCATTCTTTGACTTCATCCACCTCTACTGGTTTTACTTTTTTTATCTTTTGTTTCTCTACTTGTTCTCTATATCTCACTACTTGACTAACATTCACTACTAAATAAATTCTTATTGAAGTTGCCAATTGTAATTTGATTTCATTGGCAGAAATTACCTTGTTAATAATATATAGACTAATATATTGATCTACTAGCTTTTTTGCCAGTCTTTCTTTGAATACTAGATTTTTCATGCTCAATATCATCTTATCAATGTCATTCCAATTTCTTGTATTTTTTTTCATTTTTATTTTACAAATTCTATCACTTTTTCTACTTTTTCCTTCTTTCTAATATCTGTTTCTATCTTTAACTCTCTACCATAATTTGCCATAAACAGAGACACCTTAGCTGCTGAATGTATCTTGTTAAATATAAACTCTGCTTTACTAGCTACTCTAGCCAATTCTTTTATCTATAATTAATAAAAAAACCATGAATATTATTCTAGTTCTTGGTTTATTTGTTCATTTTGACCATCTATTTGTGAATGGAATACTGTTAACAACTTTATTTTAATGTCCAAAATTTTATTCAACTTCTTCATCAACTCCACTGCAAACTGTAGTCTTCTATCCAAAATCATACTCTTCAGCAACTTAATGTAACTTTCACACATTATCTCTAAACAACTTTGCTAAATCTTTTACTAATGTTTCCTCCATTGTTATCACAAAATGTATCATTTTTGAACAACTTATCACACACAACTAATATTGTATTTTTCCCTGTTACTAATAGTAACTTAGTAATAAAGTCCACCATCAAATGTATCTACAGCTTTTCCAGTACTTCACTTGTTATCAACTTTCCTACTGGTACCTTTATCCTATTCTTCATTCTCTGACACAAATCACATTCTTCTACATATTTTCCAATATTCTTTGTCATCTTTAGCTACCAATCTTATTATCTTACTTTTTCTAATATATTTACTTCAGGTCTTTCTATTACTACTTTAGTTAAACTACAAATTTATTCTTTTCTAATTAAATTTTGATATTTGTTGTTCTTTTCTACTTCTATTCTTTAGTCTAGTCTTTTACTAAGTTCATCTGTCTTCTTATTTTTATTTCTGGTATATGTTTTAAGGTAAAATCAAATTTGACAGGTATAAAGCTCAACAGACTTATTTTCTATTCAATTTCTACACTTTTATGAAATACTAAGTTCTTATAATCTGTCTAGATCTCAAACTTGAATTTTACACTCTCATATATGTCTTCAGTTTTCTAATCCTCTTATTACAGCCAACATCTCCTTATCATAAATCTCATAGTTTCTATTAGGACAACTGGGCAGAAGAGCAAAACACTTTAAATCTCTAGGAAATCCTAAGTTCATTGTCTAAGAAATTACTGAACTATACACTCATCTTCAGGAAATCTTAAGAGAATAGAATGGGGATTCCTAAAAATGTCTATATAATAACTTCTAATGTATCAGAAATCTGATTACATAGGCAAAGAATAATGATACTTAAATAATCAGGAACAGTTTAAAATAGAGAAACTAAAATAAAAGAGAACTAGAGTGCTTAGCAAGTATTTTTAAAGTATAGGAAAGTAAATAAGCAGATGTGCAGATAATACTAGAAGACTTTGGAAGAGTAAGGGAGTATATAAAAGTGAGTTTAATGACATATCCAGACAGTTAAGAATATTGGTGTACAGCTTAAAGGGGTCCAAAGCATGGAAAATTGGATAATCAGATAAGTGCAGATGTAAAAAAAGATTATAGAATATAGATCAGCCAAAAAAGATGAAAGAGAAAAGTCTTGAAAGAGCCAGTCCTCTTATAGTTTCTTTTTGTTTTATTAAGAAAATTTAAGAGGTAAGCTACTAATCTTCTTCACTGTCTATCTTCACACTTTATAAATAATACTCCTCCTATTATATAGTCCAATACATCTACTTCTATTCTTATTTTTTTGTCTAAATCTAGTGTTATTAATACTAGTTCTTTTATAAACCTTTTCTTTAACTCTTTAAATACTTTATTCTTCTTCTCTGTCTAATCCTATTTCTGATCCTTCTTCACCAAGTTATATAATGGTCTAGCTATGAACACAAAATCTCTTATAAACTATCAATAATAATTTGCCAGTTCTAAGAATTTTTATACATTTTTAACTCTCTTTGAGGTCAGCTAATTCAATACTCTTTTTATTTTTTCTTCCTCCATCTTAATTTCTTCTAGTTTAATCACTACTTCTAAAAGCCCTACTTTTCTCATCTTTCACTTATACTTCTCTAGTTTTACATGTAAGTTATTTTTTGCCAATATTTTTACTACTTCCTCTACTACTTTATTATGCTCTTCTTCTCTCTCTATTTCTACTATATATCATAGTATATTTGAACCCTTGTATTTTATTTTTATTTTATCTATTTTCTTTGATTTGATTTTTCTTTTATCTTCTGGACAATAAAGAGATACATGACTACTGTCACATGATGCATTACATGATGTAATATCATAGGTCTAGAATATAGTAGAAGAAACTGGAACAATAACATCAAAAGCATGGTTGCAGCATGTTCACCTTGTAGTAACAGTATGATAGACTTATGGACAATATATGTAGTTTAGGGTAAGACTTGTAATAGTAGTATATATAGTATAGAAATACATTAGAAACTCCTTGTTGAGTTTTCTTGTGATCTCTATGAGATTCTCACCTTGAAAAACTACTTAGCATACTATTAATCATTTTGATTAGTAGTTGCTACAATACTATAACATTATCAATGAAACTTGCTACATTCCCAGTATTGATCAAGTCCTGTAAAATTTTGTTCATCATTGTTTGAAACATTGCTGGAAAGTTTGTAAGTCTAAAAAACATTACAGTTGGTTCAAATGATTCTTCCAGAGTCATGAATATTATCTTTTACTTTATCTCTCTCCTTCATGCAAACATTACTGTAATCCTATCATAAGTCTAACTTTGTAAATAATTTCTTAGTACTGATATTTTTTACAATATCCAAAATTAAAGATAAAGTGTAGTTATTTTTAATTGTTTATTCATTTAAATACTAGTAGTCCTAAACTATACACTTCTTACTGTCCTTTTTTCTAACAAAAAACACAAGTGCTATTTGAGATAACTTTAAGAGTCTGATATATCTTTTTCTTAGTTGTTTTTCAATGAACTCATGTACCTCTCCTCTCTTTTCTCTTGATAATAAAAAGTTATGGGATCATATAATAAAGATAAAAGAGTAATTTGTACTAATAGAGATAAAGATATACCCTCTCACTTACCTTTTTTCCAAAGATATAGATTTATTTGTAGAACTTTTGAGGAACCAATTTCTTTACCTCTTCTTCAGACTTTGTTGCTTCCTCCTCCTTATCCCAAATCTCCTATTCTTCTGCTACTTTCTTTACTTCTATTGTTCTCTCTTTTTTGGATTTCTTTTTCTTCTTTTCTTTCTTCTTTTACTCTTTCTCTTCTTGCTTCTTTCCTTCCTCTTTTCTTTTCTCTTCCTTCTTTTATTTCTGCCATCTTAGTTTCCCTTGCTTTAGTCTCTACTACCTTTCATACTCCTCTATATACCTTGTTATCTTCACCTTTTCTATTTTCCAATCAATTTTAGGATTGTAGTATACTAGCTATGATATTTCTAAAATCACATTCTACTTTTGCTTACCAATCACATTAATCTTCATTCTTTTTCTATGTTTTTTTTTACCTTCACTATATATTCAATAGATTTCTCCTTGTTAAAGAAACCATTCATATTTCTCATATATATTAGTCTTTTTATTTTCTTTAACTTAAATCCTTGTTTTTCAGCAAACTTTAAACTTATAACTAATCCTATTGCTCCTTTGTTTAACAATGCTTCCACTATCACTTCTTCCTGAATATCAATTCTTTTCAACCCAATATTTACTATTACTTTTCTTAATATGTCTTCATTATTTATATTGCAACAGAATATATTTTTTATTACTCTAAAGAATGTTACAAACCCATTATTACTAGAATCTAATTAAAGACTATTAGATTCTCTTCCCTATTTAAATTATTTCTGGTATTTGAATTATCTCTATATTCCAACCTTTTTTCTTATTCTATAATTTTCTGATTTTTGCAATTCCTCTACAGCTATAACAATTTCTTTCTCTATTCACATTTATAGTGTATGAGTCATACCTCAATACAAACTCTGCCTGCTGTTACAAATACCCTATAACTACATTCATTTCTTTTATTAGAGCAAGTACTGCTAGCATTTACTGAATCTTTTGTCTCCTTGACTATACTTGGAACTGTAGCAACTATTGCCATTATGCCTCTGATATGTTTATTCTCAGTACCAAAAACTCTATTTCTCTTTTACTTCTCAACCTCTTTTTTTCTTTCCTACTCTTTCTCTAATACATATCCAAGTTTGTTGTTTACTTATACTACTGTTTGATGCTCTAGAAAGAGTATTCTTGTCAGAGTTGCAAATAATAGACTTAGTTCTTTATTTTGGGCTTAGGTAAAAAGTATAGTATACAACACTTCTTTCTCTCTTATCACCATCTTATATGGTAGCACTCAAAAGAGAATTAACAAATATATTATATCCTACTACATCTAGAGAATTCATATTCAACCCAATGGTCCAAAATAACTCCAACATGGATATTTATATCAATACTTCAAGGAGAAGATTGGTTTTATCCAGCATTAACAGTTCTAGAGCATCATTAATGCATTCAAACATATTGTCTGTCTCTTATTATGAGAGGATGAAAGTCTAGAACAACAAGTTAACTTAGGATAAAAAGGTTGAAATTAGTGAGAAGAAGAATTTTCACTTTCATATGCTACTCCCAAGGTAGGAGAGAAAAAGATAACTAATAAGGTGACAGACCACAATTCCAAGAATAAAGAACAATATGCAAACAACAAGATTTTTACCTTGAACAACATGCTTAATCTACAAGATGAGGGTGTAGCTTTCAATAATTCTAACATGAGTATACCTCAAAGTATTGAAATATTCTTGATTTCTTACAAAGACAACCTTCCTATGGAACCAAACATTTGGGATGGAAAAGCCCACCCAATTTTCATCTTTAGAACTATGGAATTCTAGATATTGATGCCAAGAATATTGGAACATTGCTTTTATGTATAGCTAATTTCATTAGTAATAGAAAATTAAACAAGAATAAGAACCTTCTACAACTTGAAGGGTTTGGCCAAGATATCTGGCTTTTTATTTTATCTATCTATAAAGTAGAATAGAACATACTAAAGACCAACAACAATAACAGAATGTTTAGGCAAAATATTATGTCAAAATTTACACCTAAGACTAATACTAAAGTCAATAGTGTTATGAACTTAAATCCTTTGAGTTGGATAAAAGCTACAAACTCTTGTATTAGAGTAACATAAGAGAACTTGATAGAGAGCCTTCTACAAGATAGTCTACCTTATATACTTGTACAGATGGTCCATGCTAGCTACTGTGCACCCTACCCTAAATGACCATGTGTAAAGCATGAGGCCAATATGTGATGTCCATATTGTATGACATCACTCTGTTCCAAAACCTTCTACTCTCTTCTCTTAAGTCCCATAATCAATGTTGTGACCACACCATCAGATGTGACTGGTGTGACAGTGTGACCAATCACTTCTAACCCTAACCCCAGAGTTCTAAAAATAGAAAAATGTAAAATAATTAAAAGGAAATAAAAATGAAAAAATAAAATAAAATAAAATGAAGTCTATCATTTTGTACTCTTACAAATAGTAGTGTCAACAAATACAATAAAAGGAACAATTCTACTAATAAAGAAAAGTAAGTGAAAGTTGTTAAGATTCCTCCTTTTATTTCATCTAGATTTTCCAAAGTTTCTTTGGAGAAATCAAAATTTTACAAGGAAAGAGATATCAAATCAAAATAAAATACTAATTTCAAAGACAGACATTCATATACCCAAGCATTGACTCTGAAAGTCAATGAGATTTTGAAACTCAAGGAAAACTTTCCTAATTTGTTGAACAAAAAAAATTAAAAGTATTCACAATACAATTAATGATTTTGGAAAGATAAACCCAGAATTAACTAACAACCAAAGGACCCTCTCAAAGGCAAATCATTGTTCCCATGGATAATAAGAGCAAAGTGAAATTCATGACATCTTCCAACTTATATATTACTAACTTGAATAGGGCACTCAAAAACATCAAATCTGATGTTATGGCTGACTTTGTTAGACTTGATCAACATGGTCTTATCATTACCACAAACAAGGTTGTATCACCATTAGACTTACAAACCATAGAAAAGTATGTCAAAAATGTCAACAATATAAACTCCAACAACATTTTAGCTCTCCATCTTCCACAATCCAAATCCTATTTGAAAATAATAGATATTTCCTATCTGATAGAAGGTACTAACATGCTTATAAATTCTAGCATGATTGAGACAATTCTGAAGAACACATACTTTTTTCAATAACATTTCTTTGGCTTCTAAACCAAGGGTTATCAAAGCATCATCCAAATCTGACATGGCTATTGTTTGGATCAATATCTAGGATTTTCAGAGCAGTACACCTGCAAAAATGCTTATTAACTACTGTTTCAATATAGAAAGTCATATTGCTACCATTCATAGTACCAACATAAATCTTAGAGTTCCTTAGTGCAAAAATTACTGGAAATAGAAACACACAACCTTTGCTTGTTAAGTTCAAGATTCAAGGTGTATAAAGTGTAATAGCCTACACAAGATTAAACACCACTGCCACTTTGCCTAATGTTGTAAGATAAACTTCAAAACAAACCCACTATGTCTCAAAATGAAGCAGAGAGAATGTCACAAACTTCATTCAGCTTGTATCTCCACAACCAGTGGACCGATTTTCACAAACTAAGTTACACTAGAAAGCCCCAAATGAAGGCTATCCACATATGTGTGGGATGCGCAAAGGTAACAACAAATAACTGAGATATCAGGCCATCAGTAGCTGTAAAAGCTTCGTCTGCTAATATCTCATGAACGGCTGAATGGATTCACATGATTGAACTTGTGTTGGAAAGTGCTCATCAATCTATTTACAATGATATATGATGTGTCTCTGTTACAATTGATACCTTCAGGATACAACAAGGAGATGGATTGAGGGTATGACAACATAAACAGCTGTATCATAGTAAGTCTCAGTCAGCACCTCATGTAGTAGGAGCAGACACCTCACTTTCTCTTTGTTGCTTCCTCATGTTTTATGACATCTTGGACTCATGGCTTCTATACTGCTACAACATGTTTACTTGTATATATAGCGTAGATACTATCCTGTATCCTTACACTTTACCACTTCAATCAATTCCCTTATCTACTCTCAAGTCTTTGCCTAAGTGCAACCTGAGCTTTAGCTTAAGGTCATAACATTTGGTAAAGCATTGATAAGCTCACCTTGCAAGAGAGGTGTAAAGAGACAAACCCAAGGATAAAACTAGACAGAGTTACTTGTCAGGAAGAACCACAACGAGTTCTAGATGAACAGATGATATTGAGGCATTGTCAGAACAACTAGGATCTTTACAGATTGAGACCTTAGAAGAAAGCACAAATGACAAACAAACAGACACAGAGATATCAGTAGCACCAGCACCAGCACCAATGGAAGTAACAGGCTAAGAGAATGGCCAGGCAGGATTACCAAAGAACATGGTACCGGACCCAGGGTGGTTTGACAGTGACCAAACGAAGTTTGAAGATTGGTGGAGGGGAATCAGATTATCCCTCAAGAGCAATAGGGTCATGGAGACTGATAATAGGATCACAGTGATTCTAGCTTGCCTCAGAGGAGGTGTAGCAAAAATATATGCACAATAAAAGCTCGATGAGCTAGACGAAGAACTAGGAACCCAGGATTGGAACAATTTCGTAAAAAAAATCAAGATGACATTTAGCAACAAAACGAAGGCAGCCAATGCCGAATGGAAAATTGAAACATTCAAGCAAGGAAAAAAGAACACGGCAAATTTCATGATCAAATTCAAAGCACTAGCTATGAAGGCAGATACAAATGAGCTACACACCATCTTTTTGTTGAAGAAGAATGTTCGACATGATATTATCAAAACAATATTGGGTTACCCACCTATAGCAATGCCTGACACACTCAAAGAGTGGAAAGTGGCGATCACATCAGTATAACAAGGATTTGAATCCATAGAGGGACGAAACAATTACAAAACAAGTACTGGAACAACCTATGGAGGAAGAGGACAACCCATGGACATTGGGAAGTCAAACAAGAACTTCAAGGACGGGAAGCCAAAGTGCTTCAATTGTAACAAATATGGATACATGGCAAAAGAATGCCGATTGGAAAAGAAGGAACGAGAAACATGAACATGTTTCAAATGCAACAAGAAAGAATACATTGCCAAGGATTATAAAG
>Ga0157368_1001295_pt1 | contig 10666 bp, 12 predicted proteins | sample AttbisABBM3_FD_113146 | JGI IMG/M metagenome (GOLD analysis project Ga0157368, IMG submission 113146) | Fungus gardens microbial communities from leaf cutter ant in Botucatu, State of São Paulo, Brazil - Atta bisphaerica ABBM3 | ecosystem: Host-associated > Fungi > Mycelium > Unclassified ...
CAACAGATTACTGAGATATCAGACCATCAGTAACTACAAATTTTATTGGCTATTATCTCAGGAACAATTGAATGAATTCTCACAATCAAACTTGTATTGAAAAGTGCTTATCAAACTATCTCTAATAATATATCATACATTATATTAAGATTAGTATTCAAAGAGATACAAGTATATCAATGTAGTGATATAATTTGTTACCTTCTAAAATTAGCCTGATACCTGCTATAACAGATGATAGCCCTATTAGATGTGAGTTTTGATCATATAATAGAAATAGCTTGCATACAGACTATCACTATTTTGTATAAATATTTCTATATTTGAGGATTAAATCTTAGATTTAACAACATTAATTATTATCTATCATTTATCAATTTTCATCTTTTCATTATCATTAACATCATTGAACTTTTGAATCACTTCTAAACCTCTGAGAGTGTATCCAAAGTTCAGATATTACAAATAAGTAAGTAGTTTATTTTATAATATAGAGTTTCTGGCTATTTAGATACTGTTAGAGTGACTAAACAAAGACCATGGAGTTTTAGCAGAGTTACATCTTTAGAAAAACCTAAGTATATATTAGAGAACAAGATAAAGTTTTTCAAAGATAGTTGCTATTCTAAATACTCTATTGTTTATTATAATCTAATAGAATAAATACTGAGCCAACTATCAAAATGATAGTATACAGATGGTTACTAGAATATTATCTAGAAAAGTAAGAAGTACTTGATATTGATGGAAAGTAGCTAGCAATAGTTTCAGAGATTATTTAAAAAGGTAACATATGAGTACAGAGTTTAGTAGTATTGTTAGAATCAAAGATGATGAACTTAATATTTTATTTTTATTTTATTCCTCATTTTTATTTTCTTATTTTGAACTTAAGATTAGAGTTAGTATGACATTACACATGACTGTCACAAACTGTCACACATCTATCATCTGTCCAATAACATAGTTATAAGTCATAGTCATATAATCATATATTATAAAAGAACAAAGAAGATTCTAAGATGATAATATCATACTATATGTCAATGGCATGTAATATATGTCCTTTGGGGTAGGGTAGGTTTAGTGTAGCATGGACTATTAGCTAAGTGTATATAAGGTAAACACTTTGTAACTAGAACTCTGTTGAGTTCTCTTATGTAAACTCTATACAAGATTATTCTTTTGCTCTTATTCTTGAGACTGTCTAACACAAAACCCTTTCTCTGTCTTTCTTTACTCTCTTATTATCCTTAATAAGGAGAAATACCACTCTTTTGTTAAGAAGAATTGCTGGACCCTAGGTATAAAAGGTATACTAGCTAGATAGAGAAAGCTAAGCTTAGCTATTTATTTTATACCAAAGCCCACTGGTACTTAGTAGACATATTATCTTTTGTAGACATGTTAGTTAGTATTTTGTATAGTAGCTCTGTACTAATAGTCCACTTGTGATCAGTCCACATAGAGGAACAGTAAGAGCTCTTCTAATACTATTTAGAGTAGATATTTTCTTCTTGGGTATATTCATATATAAATTTAATTAGAGAAGTAGTTAGTAGTATAGGTAGTCAGTAGATGGTGTGAGATGGGACTAGAAGAGGACTTACTAACATCTACAGAGATTGAGTCTAGCTTAGAGTGTGAATCTAAGATGTTATGACTTAAGTCTTTGAGTAAAGACAAAAGATAACTTTTATATTGAGTAATACAAAAGAACTCAATAGAGTTTTAAGTACAAAATAACCTATCTTATATACTACAGACTATGGTTTGTGCACACACTCTAACTAACCTATCTTAAAGTCCATGTATACTCTATAAGACTAACATACTGTTATCAAACTATATGACATTATTTATTTCAGAACCTTTTACATTCTTTTCTATATTATATGATTGTGTAACTTGTGACTGTGACATGTATCACACTTCCATTATATCTTGTAACTTGTATGACTATCATATATAATATTATATCATATTTTTTTACTTAAGTCTAAAATAACAAAAAGACCAAATTTATCATTCACAACTCTGACATAAAATAGAAAGTAGTACCAGTTTTTCCCTCTCTTTATACACTCCATTACCTCCTACTCTATTATAATTTTTCATCATTACCCATACCAATACATTCTCCACCATTCTATTACAATATGAGTCAACATAGCTCAATTAGTTTAGAACAATTAGTTAGACAGCAACAAGAGCAGATAGCTGTCTTACAGGTGCTGATAGCTCAAGCTGGACTAGAAGAAGAAGAAATGGTAGTTCTCTAACCTAACACTAGGTCAAGCATAGATGTAGTTAAGCTACCAACATTCAATAGAGAAGTAGGAAAAGTATTAGGATTTTTAATGGCATGTAGGTTGTTTATTAGAATAAAAATAAGAAATTATTTGGTAAAAGAACAAATACAGTATGTATTATTATATGTACAAGAAGAATTGGCAGATGTGTGGAATGAAAATATAATAGAAGATCTAGAAAGTGGGAATTTGAGTTATATAATAATAAAGAAATTTTTATCAGATTTGAAGAAAGAGTTCAGAAGAGAAGATGATAAGATAATGAAGGTGACAGAGTTAACGAAAGTAGAGCAGAGAAGTAGAATAATAGAGGAGTTTGTACAAGAGTTCAAAAGAGTAGCAAAATGAAGTAGATATGAGAAAAGACTATTGGGGAAAGAATTCAAACAAGAGATAAACAAAGTTATAAGAAGGAATTTGGTGGATGTGGAACATCCCCTCAGAAATATCAAGTATGAAAGGGTGACAAATTTTGATAAACATTGAAGGTGTTACAATCTTAGGCTTAGCTTAGGTTGCAACTTAGGCAAATACTTGAGTAAGAATGAGAGGGATGATCAACTGGTAAAGTGTAAAGATATAAGACTATATCTACAATTATATATACCTAGAGACCATAAAGAATAGGTTAAGTGTCTTTAAGGAAACAATGAGAAAGAAATGAGAAAAACATAAGGAAATCTCTACTACTATATGAGGTGCTAACTGATATTACATGAGGATAAAGCAAGGTGCAGTTAATTATGAGTCAGAGATAGAACAAACCCTAGCATATATCCAGTATAAGATAAACACCTGTAAAATATGAGGTATAGATCATAGTGATTATAACAGAAGAAAGAGTAAGAGAGAAGAAGGGAGGCAAAATTGATGAGAAGACAAAGTATGTTGCATGAACTATAATATCTTCTTTGACATATCTTTTTCTTCCAAAGTTTTTAGCTGATGTCCTTCAGCTTACTAATTGCATTTTTACAGAGTGGTCTTATTTAAGAATACCAAGTGCAAGCAATGTTATAGCAACCACTAACCAAAATGGTTAATAGAGCACTTAAGTAGTCTTATATTACAAAAAGTCTCATGGGAATCACAAAAGAACTCAACAAGGAGTTTCTAATATATTTCTTCTCTATTATAAGTACATGGTCTGTACTAGTGATAAGTAGCCTTACCCTAAAGTCTATATATTAGCCATGAGTGTACTATATGTACACCATAAGATGAACATACTATAGACATATACCTTAACATCATTCTTTTAGCCCCTTCTCTTAGATTCTAAGCTTATGACATCATGTGACTGTAGTCATGTACCTCTTTATCATTCAAGAAATAAAAGAAAAAGAAAAGAAATAAAATAAAATCAAAGAAAATAGATAAAAAGAAAAGAAAATCAAAATAAAATATAAGGATTTGAGTATACCATAACAATACTCCTCCTTAATGTTCCACCTTCAGAGAAACTTGCTTCTCTTTTTCTTTCCATCTCATCCAACTTCTTTATAACTTCTTTAAATACTCATCTTCAAACTTCTTATTATTCTATCCAAACAAAATCTTTACTGTATACTTTCCTAGTAATTCACTCTTCTTATACAATTCTACCTTTGTATTCAATGCCTTTTTCTTTCTCTTCTCTTCTCTCATTTGTACTCTTTTTATCTCCTCTTCTCTAATTTCCTTCTCAAATTCTTCCACTAAATCTATTGAATTTTTCAAGTTCTCCAACCTCTTTTAAGTATCTTCTTCTATTATATATCCTTTCTACCTGACCAAATATATTAGCTTCCCTCTCACATCTCTTCTACTCAATGTTTTTTCAACTTCATATTTCTTCTTTCTATTTATCTCTATTAAAGAAGGTAAGGTCTTCTTCTGTCTCTCTATCTACTCCTAATACATCACTATCCTACTCATATTAACTTCCAGTTAAATTTTCATTAACACTGGTAACTTCAACTCTACTGTATTCTCTAATATAATTTTCTTTATTTTATAAGGTCTCATAAACTTTCCATCAGCTTCTTTATCTCTCTATTCCTCATCTGCCATGTTAAATTTTTTGTACTTAACAACACTTTATATTTCACCTTATACTCTACTACCTTCTTCCTATTTCTATCTGCATATTTTTTTAATTTCTTTATATGATTTTTTCAATACTGCTTTTGTCTCCTCATTTTCTTCACAAACTCCTCTGTTTTCACATAATTCTCCTTTTTTCTTAACTTCAAGTCTATCCTTGGTTCTCTTCTATAGTCAACTTTGAATGGTCACAACTTTGTAGTTATATATACTTTGTTATTAAAGGCAAACTCTATAGTTGCTGACTATTCTGACCAGTTTCCTTATCTATAATCAATGTACATCCTTGAGTACTATTCCAACTCTTAATTTGTTCTCTCTGTCTGTCTATCTGTGAATGAAAAACTATTGATAATTTTGTTTCTATTTCCGATATCTCATTCAACTTCTTTATTAACTCTGCTACAAACTGTGGATCTCTGTTTAAAATCACACTCTCAGACAACCTATATAACTTCCACATATTGTTTCTAAATAACTTTGTCAACCCTTCTACCATTATTTTTTCTGTTATTGTTATAAAATGTGATATTTTTGAAAACCTATCATATACTACCAAAATTGAATCATAACCTCTTAATACTGGTAGCTGAAAGAGGACTACAAACTCTGAAGTCTGATCTCAAAAACACAGATATAAGGGGACTGTTAACTTTAACAGCCTTTACCTGTTACCTCCAGTTATAGCCCATGTTCATGCCTCTACCCTACTATGTCTCTGACTACCTAGTGCAATCATTCTAGCCTTATGTCAGTACTGTTCTACCTGATTGTTATAGACTAGTAGAGTACTTAGAGTAGCTGCTACCTTGGGAAAACCTTATTCTGTTCTCTTAGATTTCTCTGGAGGTAAGTCATATATTAGGTATTATTTGTTAATAAGCTTAGGTTTTCCTGAAGCCTGAAGTACTATCTCCATACTTTTGTCCTCAGTTTCCCTAACAGTAGCTTTATAATAAAGTCTACTAATATATGTTGCTATGGTCTCTCTGGTACTCTATTTGGTCTCAATTTTCCTGTTAGCATCTCTGTTTTATTTTTCATCCTCTAACACTGATTATATTCCTCTACATACTGCTTTACCTCCTTAGTAACTTCTGGCTACCAATAATTTCTAGTGACTAGTTCTACTGTCTTCCACTATTCTTCATATCTTGCTATTAGTATATTGTAATAAAGCTAAATAATCTCTAACCTCAAACTCTTATCTTTTAAAACATATATCTTTTCCTCCTTTAATACTAACTTGTTCTCAATTTGCCACTTATTGTTCCTCAATACTTTAACTCCTGCCTTTTTCATTTCTTCTACTACTTTTATTACCTCATCATTCTTTGTCTCCAATTTTTTAATTTTTTCTATAATTTCTTCTTCAGCTCCCTTAATTAATAACTGTTTCTATTAGGGCAACTGGGCAGAAGAGTATAGTACTTCAAATCTCTAGGAAATCCTATTTATTGTTTGAGAAATTACTGAACTATATACTTATCTCTAGAAAATTCTAAGAGAGCAGAATAGAGATTCCTGAAGATGACAACTACTCTATATAATAACAGGTTCAATCTAATGTGTCAGAATTCCAATTATATAAGCAAGGAATGATGATACTTAAGTAATCAGGAATAGTTTAGAATAGAGAAACTGAAATAAAAAAGAGCTGGAATGCTTAGCAAGTACTTCCAGAGTATAGGAAAGTGGATAAGTAGATGTGTAGATAATACTAGAAGACTTTGGAAGACTACAGAGTTTTGCAAAAGAGCAAGAGAGTGCATAAAAGAGAGTTTAATGATATATTCAGATGGTTGAAGATATTGATATACAGTCTGAAAGAGTTCAGAGCATTGAAAATTGGATGAGTAGATGAGTGTGGATATAAGAAAGAATCATGGAACACAGACCAGCCAAAAAACACAGAAAAGAAAAGTCGTGGAAGAGCCAGTCTCCTTATAGTTTCTTTTCTATTGCTTTAATCTCTAACTACTCTTTCTTCAACATTACTTGATTTTCATTATCTCTCTTTACTTTCTCTACCCAATCTGCTCTCCTACTCGAACTGTCTGCTCATTTCATACTCTTGCTAACTACATGCTTCAAAGCAAAATCAAATCTTGACAAGTATAAAGCCTATCTAGCCTGTCTTCAATTCAACTTCTAAGCCTTCATGAAGTACTTCAAGTTTTTATAATCTGTCCAGATTTTGAACTGATCCTTGGCTCCTTCTAAGAAATACCTATATACTTCTAGATATCTAATTATTGCCAATATTTTTTGTCATGAATTTTATAATTTCTTTTAGCTTTATTCAATGACTTTGAAATATAAGCTACTGGCCTCTACTTCTTACCTCACACTTCATTGACAACACTTCTCCCATAGCAAAGTCTGATATATTCATTTCTACTCTCATTTTTATCCAAGTCTAGTATTATCAAGACTGGATTTATCATAAACTTGCTTTTTGCTGTCTTTCTTCCTAATTCCACTTCACATCCTTCCTTATCATCTCATGAAGGGGTTTTGCCAAAAGTCTTTGACAAATCATCTATAATAATTTGCCAACCCCAAAAACTTCTACACATCTTTTACATTTCTCAGTACTAGCCAATCCACCACTCTCTGAGCCTTCTCTTTCTCCATCTTTACTCCATCTAGTCCTATCACTACTCCCAAAAATCCAACCTTCCTAATCTTTCACATATATTTTTCTAGTTTTACAAATAAATCATTTTCTGCTATCCTTCTTAGTACCTTCTCCACTCACTATATCATCATGTTCTTCCTTTGTCTCTGTTCTTACTATTACATTATTAATAAATACTGCTATATTTCTTGCCTCTATTATATTACTAAGCAAGTTATTCATCATCATCTAGAAAGTTGCTAGTGAGTTTGTCAGTCCAAAGAACATTACTGTCAGCTTAAAGGTACTCTTTGGCATTAAGAATGCTGCTTTCCATTCATCTCTCTCCTTAATCCTTACATTATTATACCCCTATCTAAGATCCATCTTTGTGAACATCTTCTTTTTTCCTATATTATCTATTAGATCTGATATCAGCAGCAATGAATGGTTATTCTTAATTGTCCAACTGTTCAGATATTTATAATTCTGTACTATTCTCTTCTTTCCATCCTTCTTTAGTATAAAGAACACTAGTGACATTTGTAGTAATTTCAATGGTCAAATATACTCCTTCCTTAACTGATCCTTTACAAACTCCTGAACCTCTTCTCTCTCTATTCTTGATAATGGATATATCTTTCTCTTTTTTGGAACAAAACCTTCCCTGAGATCTATAACATAATCCCAAGTCTTTCTTGTTAGTATTCTTTCTGATTTTTTCTTCTCAAGCACCTTCAAATACTTATGGAACCTTCTAGGAACCATTTCTTCTACTGTTCTAATCTCTATTAAGTCTTCTTCCTCTTTCTACTATTCTTCTATTATTCTTGCTATCTTTATTTCTTTCTCAACTGTTAGTTTTCTAAACTCTTTCTTCTTTTCTCTTTGTATACTTTCTTTCTTCTGTTCTTTCTCCTTCTGCTTTTGCCATTCTGGATTTGGCTACTTTGTCTTCCACTGCTTTCCACACTCATTAGACATCTTGTCATCTTCATCTCCCCAGTTTTCCAATCAATCTCTAGATTATGGCATGCTAACCACAGTATTTCTAATATAACACTTTATTTCTGTCCATTTATCATATCTATCTTTGTTCCCTCTGTAAAATAACTCTACTTCTACCATATGTTTTATTGGTCTTTCATGGTTAAAATTAATGTTTACATTTCTCACATATATTAGCCTATCCAACTTCTTCTTCCTGGACTTATTCTTCCTTGCAAATTCTGAGCTCATCACTAACTCCATCACACCACTGTCCAATAATGCCTCTACAACAATTTTTTCATCATCATCCTCCTACTTTAACCCTATCTTCACCATTACCTCCTTAACAACTTCTCTTTATTTTTCTTCCTTGAGCTATCAGCACTAGTAAGGCTGTTATCTGCTTCTGTCTTTCATACATCCACTAGTTTTTCTTTCTTCAGTCTTTTTTCTCTCAAAATTGTCTTTCTATTTTTTTCTTATCTCTCTTTTACTACTTTCTCTTATGTTCATCACTTTACAATAATGGGCAATATGCCCAAAACCTCCATAAACAAAATACTTCCTCTCCATTATTACTCTTTCTTTATTTGTCTCTCTCCTTCTTTCCTATGCTTCTTACTATCTCTACTTCTTCTTTGCTCTTTTTTTCTCTCTTACTCTTATTTTCTCAATTCTATTCTATTCTTTTTCATCTTATATATTCCCTACTCTGTTCCCTCCTCTTTCTCTCAGCATTCATTCTTACTACTACTGCCAATTGTTCTTGTAATTCTAATATTTTTTGACTGTTCTCTACCATCTGTTTCAATAACCTTATCACTTCTTCTTCTACATCTCTAATCAATTATTTCACATTTACTTGGTTAAAAATTTCTAGATTAAAACTTTTTGTTACCATAGTGTCTGACAACTCAAAAATAATATCTCCTAAAAGCATTTCTTTGTAAGTGCTAGCCAGTATTCTTTTTATCTGACCTTATACTATTTACTGACTATCTAACTACTGCCCTAAAAATACTGGCTAATATCTCTAAGAAGGAAACCTCTAAACTAGACATTTTTTTACTAAATAATGCCATTTCTTTGTATGGAAAGATTATAATGAACCTTCAATACAAGACTACTACTTGAAAACAATAAGTATACTAATACAACACCACCTAATTAAATAATAAGTACATCTAACTGGCAGCCTGGGTCTGGTCATCAACACCCACAACAACCTTCTGGTGACTGCTACCTACCTCTTAAGCCTAGAGTTAGCTATATGAAGTTTGTGGTAATTGATCATATTGGTTATATACCAAAGATGAATAAAGAGTAAAGTAAGGAGACTATGAGATGTAGTGTCTCTAAAGAGTGTCAAGTTCTACTATTGTGACAACCACTAACCAAGATGGTCAATAGCATACTAAGTAGTCTTATACTACAAGTACATGGTCTGTACTAGTGATAAATAGCCCTACCCTAAAGTCTATATATTAGCTATGATTATATCATGTATACACTATAAGGTAAATATACTATAGATATGTACCTTGATATTATTCTTCTAGCTCCTTCTTCTAAATTCTAGGTTTATGATATCATGTTATGTAATAAATCATGTGACTGCAGTCATATACCTCTTTATTATTCAAGAAATAAGAGAAACAGAAAAGAAAAGAAAAATCAAATTAAAGAAAATAGATAAAAAGAAAAGAAAATCAAAATAAAATATAAGAGTTTAAGCATACTATAATATCCTCCATTGTAGCCATTACATTGGCATGGAAAATTATGTCATTACATTTAAGAACAGTTTATAAAGATCAGATAGACTAAGTCAAAAATTTCAGTGAATTATTGATTGATAAGAAAAAAAGCATATACAGTTGGTTGTCAAGGGTTCAACTATCTAAACTATACCCATCATTACTTCCCAAAGAGACTATGTAATCATTATTATTAGTCTACTTTTTGAGAGTAAAAGCCATAAATAGATTAACCTTTATAAAAGAGAGATCACTTTGAACCTTAATAAGTGATGATTCAACAATTTTGACAATCCTGGAGGTCGAGGCCTTAACAGGGTAGTTAGAGAAATTCTTTTCTAAGTACTTCTTGTAAAACTTTAGTGCTTATATCTTTACTTGTTATAATATACTTGAATCTTTATATTTTATTTTGATTTCTTTTTTTTATCTATTTTTTTTGATTTGATTTTTTTTCTTGAATAATGAAAAGGCACATGACTGCAGTCACATGATTTTATAAGCCTAGAATCTAAGAAAAGAGGCTAGAAGGATGATGTTAATATTAAGATTGAAGAAGGTGGACTTGACTTATTTCATTTTTCTTTTCATTTTTATTTTATTTTTGATTTATTTTTCTATTTTTCTATTTTTAGAACAACTAGGGTTAGGTTGATTGGTCACGCTATCACATCAGTTACCTGATGGTGTAATTACAAGACAGATTATGAGACCTAGGAGAACTTAGTAGAAGATTCGAGAACAAATAACATCATACAACATAGACACCACATGTTGGCCTCATGGACTACACATGGTTGTTTAGGGTAGGGTGCACAGTACTTAGCACAGACCATCTGTAGGACTATATAAGGTAGACTAGTTTGTAGAAGAGTTCTCTATTGAGTTCTCTTGTGTTACTC
>Ga0157368_1001297_pt1 | contig 10655 bp, 7 predicted proteins | sample AttbisABBM3_FD_113146 | JGI IMG/M metagenome (GOLD analysis project Ga0157368, IMG submission 113146) | Fungus gardens microbial communities from leaf cutter ant in Botucatu, State of São Paulo, Brazil - Atta bisphaerica ABBM3 | ecosystem: Host-associated > Fungi > Mycelium > Unclassified ...
AGTAGCTAGCATGGACTATGTAGATAGGTATATAAGGTAGACTACTTTGCAAAAAAGCTCTATTGAGTTCTCTTGTGTCTTTTCTAATACAAGAGTTTGACCTTTATCCCATCCTAAGGATTTAAGTTTATAACAATGAAGCTGTTATTAAAAAAGAAAATGAGATTAATGTCTTTCTTTAGAGAAAAGTATAGACTTGTTAATCTGATGTTGATGTAAGTAAAGACTCTTAAATGTTTGTTCTTAGCATTCAATATTCTAGCAAACAAAGTCCATGATGGGTAATTTGGAACTCCTATAATTTCTTCATCTTCAGATATAGAATATAGAATGGACTGAATAATTGACCATGAAGGTTCTTGAATAAATAAGATGTCAAAATCTTTACTGTTTTCTCAAAGAGTATTAGTAAGAAGTCTGTTCTTGTGAATGTTTTATAAAAGTATTTTTATAGATTTTAAAATCACAAAAAATAAGAAAATAAAATATAATAAAAGAAGAACAAATCTAACATTTATAACTCTAACATAAATCTCATATCTAAATTTTGTTGCCTTGGTTTTGTTTTCTATTCTTTAGTTTAGTATTATTATTATTTCTTTTTTCCATTTCTCAAATCTTTTATTAACCAAGTTATACTAGAAAGCCCCAAATAAGGACTATTTACATATATATGGAATGTATAAAAGTGATAACAGATCACTGAGATATCAGACTATCAGTAACTATAAGTTTCATTGGCTATTATTTCAGGAATGACTAAATGGATTTCCATAATTAGACTTGTATTGAAAAGTACTCATCAAATAATCTCTAATGATATATCATTAGTATTCATAGAAATATAAATATATCAGTATAGTAACATAATTAGTTATATTCTAAAAATAGCCTGACATCTGCTATGACAGATAATAGTCTCACTAAGTACAAATTTTGATTATATAATAGAAACAGCTTGGATATAGACTATTATAATTTTATATAAATACTTCTATATCTGAGGATTAGACTTTAGACTTAACAATCATCATTTATCATTTATTAATTATCCCTTATTATCATTGATATCTGTATTGATATTCATCATCATTGTCATCATGATTGAACATCTAAATCACTTCTAAACTTCTAAGAGTGCATCCAGGATTCAGATATCACAAATAAGTGAGTAGTTTATTTTGTAATAATCATCAGTAGTTATATAACTGTTATCTACCTATGAAGCTAAAGTAAAGCTTTTAGTCTTTATATATACTTGGTTAATAGTCTATGCTAAGCTACATCTAATCTATCCTAAAGGTTATATATAGTAAATATGCTATATAACATTATTGTTCTAAAACTTTCTATGTTCTTTATATGTTATGTAATCATGTGACTGTGACTGTTGTAACAGTCATGTGTGATGTCATATATATTATATAGAATGTGGTGGTAGGCCATAGTAGCTACACAAAGTAACTACTTAAATAAGAACTAAAGAAATGGAAAGAAAGAAAAATAAAATGTAAAAAACATGAAACTATATGAGGGGGCACAGGAGCTATATCATTATATCAACTATGAAGTTAAACTTATATGATGTCTTTTTAAAAGCAAAATGTGTCATGATTGAATTCAAGAAGTATGAGAATGTTTTTGAGAGACTTTTGCTTTGAGTTTTATGACCTTTGATACTGTTTGCAGTCATATAAAATGTGGGCTCTTGTTTTGATAGAAGATTTGCTACATAGACATGCAATCAATTTACTAGGGAAAAATCTTTGCTTGTATTTGCCAATAGAAGCATGGTCAGTAATGAGTCTAGTGATATATACATATAAAGAGTTAGAGAGACTAAAATATTTCAGCCATACTCTAACTTTTAAATATAAGGAACAAATAGGATTGCCATCATCATTATTTTGATTAAGGAAATTCTTTTTCTTGTAATTGAAAGCTTGAAAGTATATATACTACTTCTTTACAATTGAGTTATATTCTTTTTTTTTGCTAAAGTCTTATAATGTTCCAAACCACAAGGTAAGGGTAAAAAAAACATTGACTTTAATATGAGTCTATAGGATGACATCATCAACATCCAAATCCTATATGATTTATATTGACCTATAGAATCTGAACTGTGGAATAGGTTCTTCTTACCCATTTTACTTTATGTGTTGTGGCAATCACTAGTCACAAAGACTAATAATCACACAAGTCAGTAAATCTCTCAGTAGGATATCAAGTAGGAATTATAAGAGAACTCGACAAGAAGTCTCTGCTGTATTATTACTCTATTTATACTATTACATATGGTCTGTACTATGACTGTACTTCTACTGTACAACCTATCTGAAAGTCCATGTGTATACTATGAGGTAGCAATGTGGTTAACATGCTCCTTGACATCATCATCCAGACTTTTCTAGACCACTCTAGGCTCTATGATATAATATTATGTGACTTCTATGTCATGTGCCTTCTTTCTCTTGCCATAGACTAATAATATACTACTGTCCTATCTATATCTTATCAAAGTCTATCCATACTTTATTGTATCATAACATCATGGTTCTCTGAAACATTTATCTTCTGATATAAAGAATATTAAGAAGTTATCGAACTGAATAGCAAAGTATATTCAAAACAAGAAAATTAATACAAGCAAATCTAACAATGTTACTGATCTGAAAGATATTGATAAAGCAGCTTGGAATTTTCTCTTAGCTGTTTATAATTTGGAATGAGATTCTCTCTATGCTGACATAAATAATAATTCATTCAGGCAGAAAGTTTCAACAAAGTTCACTCCAAAGGTAAACCTGATCAATACAGGCAAAAAAAGCAACAGGGATATAGATAAACCTACAAGTGTTGAAAGGCTTCCACTGCCTATCCCAGTAAAATTACCCAGAGAAGTCAATGAAATATTGAAATATTTCAAAACAACAAGTTATAACAAAGTAGATAGCAACAAGAGTAAATTGTATGCTCAAGTATCTAAGGTTGGTGGCTCTACCAAAGAAATCCTCAAAACCAAGGATACCTTTCCTAGTTTCAAGGCAGATAAAATATACAATATTCAGAAGATTATCAACAGTGATGGCAAACCAAAACCAAGGATCAACATAACTACAAAAAGTCTATTGAGAAAGCAAGTTATTATTCCTATGAGCAATAATAATAAAACAAAGTTCATGGAAGACAGCTATACTTATATTTCTAATCTAAACAGAGCTTTAAAAAACATCAAGTCCAATATCATGGTTAATTTTGTTTATCAAGAAATAACTGATATAGTCATTATAACCAACAAGATTGTATCAGATCTCAAACTTCAGATTATTAAAAGATATATTAAGAACATAAATAGCATTGAAGATAAAGGAGTCAATGTTCCACAGCTTCCACAATCTAAGTCTTATCTCAAAATCATAGGTATTCCATATCTCAGAGAAGACACTAACACTTCTATCACTTCAGATATGGTTGAGGACATCATAAAAAAGAATCACATTTTCAACAACATTGTGCTAGCTTCAAGACTTTGAATTATCAAAGTCTCCCCCAAATCTGACATGGCTATCATTTGGATCAATATTTAGGATATCTAAAGTAGTAACAAAGTGAAAGAACTGATTAACAGATGCATCAATATAGATAGTTTTATAGCTACAATTCAGGATGTAAACATGAACCCTAGCATATCTCAATGTAAGAACTGCTAGAAATGGGGTCATGTGACCTTTTCCTACAGAATCCAAGATACCAAGTATGTCAAATATAATGGACCCCACAAAATAGACCATCATTGCTACTATATATAAAACTGTAAAGGTAATAGTAAGACTAATTCTCTAAGACTGGAAACCAAGCAGAACGAGCCATGCCCTCACTCCTTCAAATGTCTCAACTGTTGAGGTGATCATCAAGCTAATTCTAATCTCTGTCTCTTCTAGAAGTATAGGTTCAACCATGAATAGTATTCAAAAAAATACCAAGAAATTCATGTTACTAGAAAACAATCAATTTGTTCAGTTGTAAATGGTGACAAAGTATGATTGTAAAAGATATCAAGATTTTTTTGCAAAACATTTGCAAGAACAATTTTATTATCAAGATAATTCTTGAGATACAAATTTTGTTTAATATTATTTTTATTAAAGAATCTTCATGGTCTTTTATATATTTACTATTTAGCTCAAAGAATTTCAAAGGGGAGGAGTTGGTAGGAGTCCCAAATTACCTGAATTAGATAACATTTTCTAGAAATCCTTCAAGTAACATTAATTCATCTAAAGTCATAACTTATATCAATAGCAGATTGTCTCATCTTTACTTTTTATTAAGAAAAGATATTTTGAATCATAGGGACATTTCTCATGTTTTCTTTTTCAATCATGGTTCAGTTTACTTTCTAATTAATGTATATTCTGATTTGTCACAATTGGCTTTAAAGTATCTTAAGGATATTGAAGCTAATATCAATAATGTTCTTGTCATGATAGGAAACTTCAATATTAGAGATTGTAGTTGGGACCCAAACTATAGTTTTCACTCTTTTTACAAGGATACTCTTTTTGACATTGCAAACACTTTTTATTTAGAGTTGTCTATACTAACTAATTGTGTTCCTACTAGATATTCAGACAACCAATGGGACTTGGATTTGGTTATAGACTTAATGTTTCTCAGACCATACTCATTGGAACACAATAACCATTCCATCCACCTGGAGTAGTGGCTCACTTCTAATCATACTTCTCTTTTCATTGATATTGTGATTTTTGATGAAAATATCCAAACTAAAAAATATACAATCATCAAAGATAGTGAAGAAAACAACTTTGTTAACAAATTAATTGAGGTCATCAAAAGTTTTAATACAAGCAACATTCATAGCAAAGATAACCTTGAATATATCATCTAAACTTTTGCCAGTTATATGAAAAGAATTTGGTTTAAACATTCCAAAATTATGAACATCACTAAACACTACAAAGCTTGGTAGAACAAAAATTGCCATAAAAGTTTGGAGAAGTATAGACAGTCCAAGAGGTTGGAAGATTGGAAAGTATTTAAGAGTACAGTTAAGAAGATAAAACATGAATTTTTTGACTTAAAAATCCAAGAAATCACTAATAAGAACTGTGGATCATAGGAGCTTATGGACTGGGTCAAGAAATCAAAACTTCTAGCAATTGAAGTGATTCAGTTTAATGGTTATTCATGCATTGAACTCAATGACTTGTAGCAAGTATATTATTTGTTTTTCAACTCAGCTCAAAATCGTCATATTAACTTGGAAGTGCTTCAAGAAATTGCAAATAAACCAGTCACAAAGTAGAGCCCCTTTTCAGAAGAGAAGTTCACTAGTGCAATTGCCAAATGGAATAACTTATCTATCCCAGAACCAGACAAATTATCATGAAAACATCTCAAAAAATATGTTAAAGACATCATATGTTTCAAGAAATTTATTAACATTGTTAATGCATGCATTGAATTGGGACACTGGCCTTTGCATTTCAAAGTTTCTACAACCATCATCATTCTCAAGCCTAACAAGGAATCTTATGATATTCCAAAGGCTTTTTATTCTATTGTCTTACTCAACACATTGGAAAAACTTGTTGAGAAAGTCATTGGGAAAAGACTTCAATTTCTAGCCATCTCTAACAATTTCATCCATCAATATCAATTAGATAATCTAAAACAATGCTCCACTATTGATATGGGTGTTATATTAACTCATGCCATTCATTCAGAGTAGACTAGAAATTTGATCACTAGTATGCTAGCTTTTGACATTGCCCAGTTTTTCTCTTTGTTGAACTATCAAATCCTTTCTTTAATTCTTTTTAAAGCTGGTTTTGATCCCAAAGTTTAGGTTTTCTTTCAGAATTATTTAATAGGAAGAAAAACAATTTATTTCTGAAATAAATTTCCCTCACCAACTTTTAATATTGATATGGGCATAGGTTAAGGATCTACCCTCTCACCTGTTCTCTCTGCTTTATATTTTTCTCTACTTCTTCATATTTTTGAAAATTGGTTAAAAAATCTGAAAATTACTGTTTCTACTCTTTTATTTGTTGATGATGGACCTCCTCAAGAAATTTAGTTTTATTATAGAATATGGAAAGACTGAAGTTTTTCATTTCTTTAGATCATATGGCTCTTTCAATCCTCTATTATTGGACCTTACATTGTTAGGAGATCTCATCCTTTGTTCCAAGACCACTTGGTGATACTTGAGTTTCATCTTCAACAGAAAATTGATATTCCAACAACACATTGATTTTTATGCTAACAAAACAATATTAACTATCAAGTACATGAAAATGCTCAGTAATTCTTTGAAAGGCCTCATTTTTACTCAAAAGAGACTTTTATATAAATGCTGCATCTTACCTATCACTCTTTATGGTTTTCAACTGTGGTATTACAACAAAGCACCACTTTCATATCCCTTTAAAATACTTCAAAGTATGCAGAGAAGAGCTATGCTATAGATAGTGGGAGTGTTTCGTACTTCATCTACTTCTGGTATTGAGGCCAGCAATAGCCTTATTCCAATCTATCTTCATATTCAAAAGCTCAATAGCAGATTTTACCTTAGGAATTACTCCTTACTATTAAACTACATTGTATATTCTATGTTAGAGGCAAGACCTTTGAATCATGCAAATCTTCACTGCTTTTCCTTAGAGTGGCTCATGCTTAGATAATGGTTAAATATCAAAGGTTCAATTGTGGACATTGATAATAGGTTTAATGAAGTCTTTCCTTCATTTTCTTTCTTTAATTGCAAATTTTCATCTGGAAATAGATTGAAAGATATTTTTTCCAAACATTTTTTGTTTCATTTTTTAAACAAGAAATGTGATAGTAGCATCAAAAGCCACTTGCACAAACTCAAAGAAATCACTCTCCAAGCATCATCTGACCTGCTTACAGTCATTGTTGTATTAGATGCCAGCATCAAAAAACATATAGTCACATCAATAGCTTATATTCATGTTCATGGTAGCCCAGTTGTTAAGACTATCCATTATGCAGTAAACATCACATCAACTGAAGCTGAATTATTTATAATAAGATGTTGTATTAATCAAGCCACTCATCTTCTGAATATCAAAAGAATTATCATCATCTCAGACTCTATTCATGTAGCTAAAAGAATTTTTAATTCTTTAAGTCATCCATATCAAATCTACTCAGTAGCTATTTTCTGTAAGCTCAGGGAATTCTTCAAAAGAAATATTGATAACTCTATTAAATTTTGGAATTGTTCTAGCCATTGTAACTGGGATCTCCATTTGATCATTGATAAAGAAACAAAGAGTTTTAATCCCATTCCTATTCTCCTATGCAGATTTTCTTGGGACTTTAGCAGAAAAAACAAATGTGACAACATTCTTAATGCTTGAAAATGCATTTTCAAGCATCAGATAACAAAGGACATAATTTCCTTAATCTTTGCAATGACAAGATGCAAACTATCACTCTATCAATAGCTAAGGGTGGTCTGTGGCTAAAGTATTTTGGACACTTGAACACACTTTGTATAAGAGCTATAGTCAATTATGCTCCAATAGGAGAATACCAACTCAGATTTTTCCCTAAGGAAAATTTTGAGTGTCTATATGGTTCATATCTGATTGAGTTAAGACAATACATTTTTCATGAATGCAGAAGATACAACAATTATTGGAATCCAAGAAGGGATTCAATTGCACATTTCATCCTCTTCCTCGAGTTTAATAATAGTGCTTTCTCTTTCAAAGATAGTATTACAAAGATAGTATTATGTAGTTGGATTGCACTTAGTTTTTTCTAATCTCTTCATTTTCTTTTTTCTTTTTGTTTGTCTATTTTTCTTCTCTCTTTTGTTTCTTTTTATATAGTATGCATCTTAATGTAATTAGTTATGTTGTAACTACCACAGTCTGTCTACATATGCTATGTAATAAATTGTTGGTTTAAAAAAAAAGGTATATACAAAATAGTGATAGTCTATGTACAAGCTGTTTCCATCACATAATCAAAACTTGTACCTGATGGGGACTGTCATCTGTTATAGCAGATGTCAGGCTAATTTTAAAAGATAACTAATTTAATATGCTTGTATCTCTGAGTACTTATTTCTATAAGATATACCATATATCATTAAAAACAGTTTGATGAGCACTTAATGCAAGTTCAATCATGCAAATATGTCTAGCCATTTATAAGATATTAGTCAACAAAACTTTTACAGTTACTGATGGCCTGATATCTCAGTTGTTTGTTGTTGCTTTTGTACATCCCACATATGTGTGGATAGCCCTCATTTAGGGCTTTTCAGAACAACTTAGTTTGTGAAAATCAGTCCACTGGTTGTGGAGATACAAGCTGAATAAAGTTTGTAACATGCTATATCAGATTATGTTAACTCATATAGTAAGATAGTAATAAATTGGTGGGTGTTGACGTTGATGTTGGGGTGGAAGTTGGTGGTGGTAATATGGTGAGAGATAAGGTATATAAGGGCAAAGAAGAAAAACCAGTACTAGCCTTACTTTCTAACCTATATTCTGAACTTGTTAAAATCTTTATAGATACTGGTAAGCCCTTGACTAGTTCTACCTTACACTATCTACAGACTACTTATATATATTCCTACTAACTACTACTCTAATTGAATTTATATCCTAATATTTCTAAGTAGAAAATCTTTAAGCTAGGTATCTTTCTACTAAAAAACACTACTACTCTGTATGAACAAGTCACAATGGACCTGCAATATAAGTCTTCTACTCAAAAGTTTTATAAGTATGCTACTTCAACAATAAGTATATCTAGGTGAGCTTAGTTTCTACTGTTCATAGTCTACTCTATTCTAGTAGATAAGTATCTCTTAAGCTTAGAATCCAGCTGGTTTTCTTGACTAAAGAATAGTATTATCCTTTAGTCAAGGATGATGAGAGAGTAAGTAAGAAGAGGGCCTAGTATTGAATAGCTTCAAGAAAAAAAACTGAGTTCTAATATTATAACTTAAATTCCAGAGTTAGAATAAAAGAAGAACTTGATGGAGTTCCTAGTACAGATATGTCTACTTTATATACCTCTAGTGCATAGTCTGTGTGTACTTACATCTAGCTTACTCTAAATATTAGATAATATAAGTTATGTATATAAAAGTCATCACATTATTCTTTTTATGTTACAATTCAAAGACCTTAGAGTTGGTCAAAGAAAAGAACCTTGTATTGGGTAACACAAGAAAACTCAATAGAGAGCTCTTTACAAAGTAGTCTATCTTATATACCTATCCATATGGTCCGTGCTAGCTACTGTGCATCCTACCCTAAAGTACCATGTGTAAAACATGAGGTCAACATGCAGTGTACATGTTGTATGACATCACTTCTTCTAGAACCTTCTATGTCTTTCCATGTATCATGTGACTTATGACTGTTACTGTCATCATATCATGTGACTAACCCTAGCCCTAAGTTCTAAAAATAGAAAAATGAAAATAAATCAAAAGAAAATGAAAATAAGAATAGGAAAATAAGAAAAAGCTAAGTCTACTTTCTGCAATCTTGACATTTTAGGTGTTACATGACATTATGACAGTGACAGTGACATGTGTGACTAACTGGTGACAGCCATCACATGTGACTGTCACATGTGATGTCACACTATTCCCCTTTTATCAAGTTCAAAAAATAGAAAGATTAGAAAAGAATTAGAATAGAAAAATAAGAGAGACTTAAATAAATAGAAAAGAAGTCCACCATCTTTGATTCTGACATTTCTGACAATCTTCTGGTATTGGCAATAACATACCTCACCACCTTCTAGTAGACTTATTCTTTATAAATTCTTCTAAGTAATACTTTTAAAATATGTAACCAGTATGACTAGTAGAGGTATAGCATATAAGCTGAAGCTAAAGGTCATTTTGACATCCAGATAACCCATACTTGCTCATCTGATTTCTAAAAACTCACTAATAGGTTTCAGATAATAAGATGTGAACTGTTAGAATTAAAGATAGTAGACTTTACTTATTTCATTTTATTTCTTATTTTCATTTTTATTTCTATTTATTTTCTTATTTTTAGACTTTGGGTTAGGAGTTAGTGTGATATCACAAACTGTCACATGTCACAATCACATATCACATAGAATATTGTAGAAGGTCTCAAAATAATAATATTATATAGTATGTATTACATATGTTAATCTTAAGGTAAATATATGCTCTTTGGAATAGGTTAGGTTTAGTATAGTACAGACTATGAGCCCAGCATATATAAGGTAGACAGATTGTACTTAGGAACTTCATTGAGTTTTCTTGTGTTAATCTTAATATAAGGTTCTTCTTCTGACTTCACTCTATAAATCTTAAGTCATAACATGAACTATATCTAATATACTTTACAGATAGATCTCCTTTCTGTTTTTAACAACATGTTGCTCTTTAATTAGCATTAGTATTAGTAATATGCATATATATATAAACCTCAGTAGATATACTATCATTGACTAGTTCAAGCTCTCTTACTTGTTTTATCTCTAAGCTCTCCACAAACAAGTCTTACTATTAGTAGGTAGTTGTCAGTTGTTCACACTGTGCTATGCTGCTGCTGTGCCCTTTGTTTTTTCTAACATTATAT
>Ga0157368_1001298_pt1 | contig 10634 bp, 4 predicted proteins | sample AttbisABBM3_FD_113146 | JGI IMG/M metagenome (GOLD analysis project Ga0157368, IMG submission 113146) | Fungus gardens microbial communities from leaf cutter ant in Botucatu, State of São Paulo, Brazil - Atta bisphaerica ABBM3 | ecosystem: Host-associated > Fungi > Mycelium > Unclassified ...
ACCACGTAGTCGCAACTTCAGATGATAAAAAGAAGTCTGAGATAGGAGTGAGTGCTGATTTGGTATGTCACTGTTGAATACTAGGGATCAAGTTCAATAAGAGTTTATCTTTGTCAATTATCAGACTAGCGAATTACAATATAACTACTAGTCTTATATATAAGTTTTATCAAGATCATAAGAAGTGAACTTAGTTTTTTATTATTTTCATTTATTATTTTCATTTTCTTTTCAATTTAATTTTATATTTTATATTTATAGAACTTAGGATTAGGGTTAATGGTCACAGATTACAAGACATAGGAAAAGAGGTAGAAGGTTCTAGAAGAGGTGACATCATACAACATGTACACTGCATGTTGGCCTTATGCTTAACACATGGTTGTTTAGAGTAGGATGCACAGTAGTTAGCACAGACCATCTAGATAGGTATATAAGGTAGATTACTTTGTAAAGGGCTCTCTATTGAGTTCTCTTATGTTAACCCAATACAAGGTTCTTTTACTTGACCAACTCTAAGGTCTTGTGATTGTAACAAGTTTCTACTATAGGAGATGCTTGGGGTTTCAGTGGTGTAGTCCATATTATCCTGAGCAGAGATTTCAGTGTTGAGATATTGACAGGAGTAACTCTGTCATGGAAGTTTAAGTCAAATAGGAGTATCTTTACTATGGAAGATGGAATACCTGAATGGTTGCAGCACCACCATAAGATGTATTGCAATAAAGGTGGGCTTGTATAATTGGGAGGTGATATCACTATGAGGATGTAATTTCCAGATGGGTGGACTTACATATGACAATAACCATGTATTAAGAAGGACCTCCACACAAACCATATTTCATTGCCATTGACAATAGAGGACAAGTTATCATTGGTCCTAACAAAAAAACAGTAGCAACATATGTGGCAGAAGAACTTGAAGTGTTGATCCAATTTATGGGGACATAAATGCTAAAAATAGGGTATTATTACGATTGACACCTCAAGGATTCAGCATGGCTTAGGGTCAAGGATAATGACAATATGATCAGCTGCACCATAATAGTCTTAGTCAGCACCTCATGTAGTAGGTACTATATCCTTGTCCCTTCCTCATGTTTTATGACTTGTCTGCATCATGTACAACAGACTGTTACCTTGTGTTGAACTTATTTATATAGTGTAGAAGTACACCTGTATCTTTACATTTTACCAATTGCATAAATCTCTTCTCTTACTATCAAGTCTTTGCCTAAGTGTAACCTGAGCTCTAAGCTAAGGTCATGACAAAACACAACATTTCCAATACCAAAGAAGTTTTCAAAATCAAGGAGACCTTTCTGAATCTCAAAATGGATAAAATAGAAAATATTCAAAAAATTATCAACAATCCCAGTAAGTCCAAACCCAAACTGAATATAACTATGAAGGGTCTATCTAGGAAGTAGGTTATCATTCTAATGAGTAATGATAACAAATCTAAATTCATGGAAGATGGCAGTGATTACATAGCTAATATTAACAGATCATTGCAAAGTATCAAATCAGATGTCCAAGTTGACTTTATTCACTCAGAAAATTTAGGAGTCACAATTGTCACAAACAAGGTTGTGTCCTCTCTTGATCTTCAAACAATTGAGATATATATCAAGAATACCAAACATGTTATTGCTGAAGGAGCAGAAGTGTCTTGTCTTCCTCAATCTAAATTATATCTGAAAATCATAGATATTCCATATATCAAAGAAAACACTAACATTCCAATCAATGCAAATGCAGTTGAGGAAATCTTGAAAAGAAATCATATTTTCAACAACATCACACTAGAATCAAGACTCTGTATAATCAAGGTTTCTCCCAAATCTGATATGGCCATCATCTGGTTTGATATATGGGATGTTCAGAGCAGTAGTAATGCCAAAGGACTCATCAACAGATGCTTCAATGTAAGAAGCTACATTATTATAATCAGAGGTACCAATATAAGCTCTGGAGTATCTTAGTGCAAGAATTGCTGGAAATGGGGTCATGCAATTTTTTCTTGCAGAATTCAAGAATCCAAATGTGTCAAGTGTAATGGCCCATACAAATCCAAATACCACTGACACTTTACATGGTGTTGCAAAGGTAATAGCAAATCTAATCCTCCCAGGTTAAAAACGAAGTAGAGTAAACTATATCTCCACACATTCAAATGTCTCAACTACAAAGATGACTATCAAGCCAACTCTAACCTATGCCTCTTTTGGAAGCATAGGTTCAATTGCAAATGGTACTTAAAGAAGTACTAAGAAATTTGTGATACTAGAAAATAGTCAATTTATTCTGTTAGGAATGGTAACTATTTATGAATATCAAAGATATTAAGATTTTTTTATAGAACATGAGGAAGAAAAATTTGATTGTAGACACAATCCTTAAAACTCAATACTCATTTGATATTATCTTTATTCAAGAACTGACATGGATCACTATTTGCTCTATACCAAGCTCAAAAAGTAAAGAAAGAGAAGAGTTGGTAGGAGTTCTGAATCATCCAAATTGGTTGACCTTTTCTAGAAATTCTTTGGTTGACAACAACTCTCCAAGAGTTGTAACTTATGTTAACATCAGGCTATTATCTTTTTATTTTTCACTTCACAAAGATATCTTTAATCACAGGGATATTTCTCTCATTTCCTTTTTTAACAACAATTCTGTTTTCTATCTGATGAACATTTATTCAGACTTATCTCAAACAGCCTTCAAGTATCTCAAGGATACTGAGGTTGACATTCAAAATATTTTGGTTATGACTGGTGATTTTAATATTAGAGACAATTTGTAGGATTCAGCATATCTGCATCATTCTTCTCATAGTGATTTATTGTTTGACATTGCAGACTCCTTTAATTTAGGCCTGTCTGAACCCATTAACTGAGTTTCTACTAGATATTCTAATAATAGTCAAGATTCAAATTTAGTCCTCAACTTGATGTTCCTATAATTCAGGTTAGAGGAACTGGACAATCATTCAATCCAGTCAGAGTGGCATTTCACCTCAGATCATGTCCCACTCACAATTACCATTCTGATAGTTAAAGAACATATTCAAACTAAAAAGTGAATGATTGTCAAGGACAGCAATAAAAAAAAACCTTTGTCAATGATCTCATTAAAACTATCAGATCTATTGATACTGTCAGAGTTCAAGATGGTGAACTCTAAATATTTTCTTTTCTTATTTTTTACTTTCTTTTCTTTTATTTTATTTTAATCTTTGGAGACTTAGGATTAGGGTTAGTATGATGTTACTGTCACACTGTTGCAAACTGTCACATGATGTGACTAGGTATCATATTTCAGTCACATGACAATATTACTGTTACTGTCACATAATCACATGTCACATAGAAAAGCATAGAAGGTTTTGGAAGAATGATGTTATATAGTATGTTTAATATATGTTAATCTTAAGGCAAACACATGACTGTTTAGAGTAGGCTAGAATAGTTAGTATGGACCATAGAGTTTAGAATAGACAATCCTATACAGAGTTCTATATCAAGTTTTCTTGTATTAACCCAATATAAGGTTCTATTTATTGATTCACTTTAAGGTCCTTGAGTCGTAACAGATACCAGCAATTTATCAGATGTTGAATCTCTTGAAAATGTAGTTCTGACTCTTGCTTGTTCTATGGAAAGAATATGGGAAGAAAACTCAAAGATTGTCAATATCACCAAGCACTCCAAGAGTTGGTGGGACAAAAAGTGTAGTAGAGATCTCAAGAAATATAGGTTGACCAAACATGTTGAAGATTGGAAGTAGTTCAGAAGAATAGTCAGAAGGACCAAATAATCCTTCTTTGATCAAAAAATTCAAGAAATCTCCAACAAAAGAAGAGGTCTATGGGAACTCATGAATTGAGTTAATAAACACAAGCTTCCTGCTATTAAAGCCATCAAGTATAATAGTCATCCATGTATAGAAATTGAGGATCTCTAGTTTGCTCTTCACTTGTTATTCAATACTGCTCAAGACTATCAAATTGACATCAGTATATTAGACAAAATTTCAAACAAACAACTTTTGAAATGGGTTTCTTTTTCTGAGGAGGAATTTACTAGTTCTATTGCTATTTGCAACAATTTGTCAACTCCAGGACCTGACAAATTATCTTAGAGGCACTTCAAGTATATTGTCAAGAACAAATTATGTCTGAAGAGTATTATTAACATTGCTGATGCATATTTTGAGTTAGGTCACTGGCCTTCCCACTTTAAAGTATCCATGTCTATCATCATTCCAAAATCCAACAAGGAATTGTATGATTCTCCCAAATCCTTCAAACTAATCATCCTTCTTAACACTATAGGAAAACTTATCAAAAAAGTCATAGGTGACAGACTTCAATTTCATTTGATTTCAAATAATTTTATATATTCAAGTCAATTAGGCAGTCTGAAGCAAAGGTCAATGTCTAATGTGAGTGTCACTCTTACTCACTTCATTTATTCAGGTTGGGTCAAATATAAAATGACAAGTACTTTAGCTTTTGATATTGCTCAGTTATTTTCCTCTCTGAATCACTGTCTACTCTCTCTCATCCTTTGGTTTTAACCCTAAGATTGAATGTTTCTTTTCAAATTATTTAGTAGGAAAAAAAACTTGGTATCTCTGAAATAACTTTTTTTCTCTGCTTTTCAATGTTGACATTGGAGTGGAGCAAGGCTCTGCCCTCTCTCCTATTCTATCTGCTTTGTATTTAGCTTCTGTTCTTTACATTCTTGAAAAACATCTAAAAACCCTAGAAATTACTGTCTCTATTTTATCTTTTGTTAATAATGGTCTCCTTATAGTCCAGAGCAGATTGTTGGCAATTTCAAATGACTTTCTCTTTTGTAGTTCTAGAGTTATCTCTTCTCTTTTGAAGAAATTTAGACTAATATTGAAACATGGAAAGACAGAGGTATTCTATTTTTCCAGGTCTAATGGCGTTTTTGACCCTCCTCCTCTTGATCTCTCTATGTTGGGGGATCTCTTACTTTGTTCCAGGAGCTCATGGAGATACCTAGGATTTATTTTTGACAGAAAGCTATTTTTTCAGGCCCATATCAATTACTATATGAACAAGGCTATTTCAACTGTCAAATGTATAAAGATTCTTGGTAATTCAGCTCACAGTTTTATCCCTCATCAGAAATGACTTCTATATAGAAGTTGTGTTCTTCCTATTGTCTTCTATGGCTTGCAACTTTGGTATTACAATAAAATGCCATTGTTATATCCTCTCAAGGAACTGAAAAAGATGCAAAGAAAAGTGGCAATTTGTTAGGCACAGTTCACACTTGAAGGTGAAAGTATGCTGAGTTGGCTCAGATATATACAGAGTGTAGAAACTTCATGCAATAAGCTTGGTGATGCAGATTTGTTGGAATGACCTTGGCCTCAACTTATGTGTTGTGCCTCCTACAAGCTGCATGGTCACAATTTCAGAGAATGGTCTTGTAAGAAGTTGTAAGGAGAGGAGTAAAGCACATCACCATTGACACCAGAGATTTAGCATCAACTTTAGTCAATTATCAGGCTAGCTATTACAAAGAGGTCACTAGCCTTAAATACATAAAATAACAAAAGGAGTAACTAAAACAGATCTCCAAGCAAGTATTTCATTAGTGAAACACTACATAGGAGTTCAGATTTGGAGAGGGGAAAACTCTGTGTAAAGTCTGAGTAAATTTGCCGAGTTTAAAGAAGATAATTAGGCAATGGATACAAATGAATATGACCGCAGATTTTGACTCAAATAAAGTAAAATAACCATGGACTTTTGGTAGAATTAAGTCTATTATAAAGTACCAAACTACTGACAGAGTTTTTGACACAAATAAGACCAAATACCCGCAGGGATTTGATGTCATATTGAAGTCAAACATGTCTTGGACATGTTTCAGAGTTTTGGATATGACACAATTTGGATTTTAGGTGCTTTTTGAATGTTTTTCTCCTTTGATATTGAAGTAATTACAGGCATTATCCCTATTCATCTACATCTTTGCAAACTCAGTGGAAGAGCTTAGCTTAGAGCTCATTTACTCCTGGACAATCACATTTTGAGATTATTACTCAAGTTGAGACCTTCACTCAATATCGACCCTTATCATTTTTTGTTAGATTCACTTACTTTATGTCAGCAATCAATAATTAAAGGTTCTGTAGTTGATATGGACAATAAGTTCAATGAGGTATTCTCTGTATTTGACCTGCTCAATAAAGAGTTTTCCCCTGGTTCTAGAATTATTGATTCTTTCTCTAATTGTTTTTCTTTTTATCCATTTAAAAGATATAGTAATAAAACCTTCAAATCTTGATTACAGCAACTTGATGACTTGACCATCATGTTCTCATTAGACTCCTCTCATGCTCTAGTGGTTACTGACACCAGTATTAAAAACAATGTAGCCACCTCTATCACTCATATCCACATCTGTAATAAATCTGTCATCAAGATGATTCATTACACTGTGAATGTTTTGACCACAGAAGCTGAACTTTTTGTTATCAGGTGTAGTATCAATCAAGCCACCAATATTCCAGGTATCTCAAAAATTGTCATCATCACTGATTCACTTCATGTTGTTCAAAGGATCTTTGACTCTTCAGTGCATCTATGTTGTGGCAACCACTAGACCAAAGTCCAATAGCTACACAAGTGAGTAAAGCTCTCAGTAGGCAATCAAGTAGGGAAAATTACAAGAGAACTCGACAAGGAGTCTCTGCTAAATTAGAGTCCTATATATACAAAACATGCCTGGTCTGTGCTACTAATAATTAAGCCTGCTCTATTGTCTATGCTACAACCTCATGTCTGTCTCATTTCCTACTCAAGGCTGCCATGTTGTATACATGTGCCCTGACATCATCTTCCAGATCCTTCCACTATGTTCTAGGCCTATGACATCACATCATGTGACATATCATGTGACTGCAGTATCATGTGCCTCTTTATTGTCCAAAGAATAAAATAAAATAAAATAAAATAAAAATTGTTAGTGTCCAAAGCATCCCATAACAATCTATACCAAATCCATGCAGCTGCCATTTCTAAAGAACTCAGAAGATTTTTCATTAAAAGTCATAATAATTCAATCAAATTCTGGGAATGTCCAAGTCTATGTAACTAGTCACTTCACAAAGCTATTGATATGGAAAATAAACATTTCCATCCACAACCTCTATATCTATACAAGTTATCCTGGGACTTTAGCAAGAAAAGCAGGTGTGATAATATCCTATCCAGCTAGAAGATGACCTTTTATTTGGACCTGAAGGGACATCATTTCCTTGATCTTTGTAATGAAGACAACAACCCTCTTGAACCTACATATGTAAAAGGAAAATTGTGGCTCAAATATTTTGGGCATTCAAATTCACTATGCACAAAAGTGACTAGAGCAATAGTCAATCATGCCCCAATTGGCAAGTACAGGCTAAGATTCTTTCCTTAGGAAGATTTTAGTTGTCCATACAAATCTTATTCCATAGAAATAAGACATCATATTCTATATAAGTGTAAAAGGTTTAAGTATATTGAAATCCAAGAAGAGATTCAATAAGTCATTTCATTCTCTTCTTAGAATTAAACAGTAGTGTATTTTTGTTTGGAAATACAACTATTTAATTGAGTTTGCTTTTATTGCAGACTAATTTTCTTTTCTTTTTATTTCTTTTCTTTTTTTTACTCTCTTTTGTTTTTGTTTTGTTTTCTCCTTTATATAGTTTGGCTTTTCCTGTATGTAGCTATGAAGTAGCTACCATAGTCTGCTCTCATATCCTGTGTAATAAATTGTTGATTTAAAAAAATAATTGTTGGATATAATCTTTTCAGTTTCATTATATTTCAGAACTGTGTTTTATTTAGTCAGTAAATCACCTAATTATATGTATAACTCTCTGTAAATGTATTTTTGACTTCTAATTATTTACAGTTGTTCATAGATTGTTATATGTCTAAGTCCAACCTCACAAATAATCCATCTTCTATGGTAGTGTTATTCTTCTTTGAATCCCATGAGTACTTGGTTTTCCATAACATTAATTACTCTTATTCCAAACTCTGTGCTTATTCAGTGTTTTTCTATGGATTATTTTGATCAAACATCTGCCTAGCTTTTAGATACTAACTTCACTTAATATATATAATTGCTAGACATAATAGTGCCACTCAATTTTCCAAGTATTTTAATTTCTATATTTAAGGACTAGTAGATACTCTGTAATTTCTAGTCTAATAATCAACCATAGTTCTTGACTAAAGTTTCACTACTATTAATACTAAACTCTGGTATTAAGATGACATACTTCTTTTATTAGAACTTGAACTCTGTTTCAACCTCTGAAGTTGCAACCAAACAATACACAGATAGTGTAACATATAAGCTAAAGTCAAGATTATTCTGGAAAGCTTTCAAAGTAAGATAAAAGACACACTCTTATATTGAGTAATACAGGAGACAGGTATAATATCCAATATGTTTGTTTTTTGTTCAACTTCTGTACTTTTATAAAACATCCCAAATTCTTATGATTTATCTAAATCACAGACTCGAACTTAGCACCTTCTAATAAATGTCTCCAATTTTCCAACCCCCTTATTACTGCTAACATCTCCTTATTATGAATTTCATAATTTCTCTATCTCATCAAGAGATTTTGAAGGATATGCTACCAGTCTTTGTTTCCATCTTCATATTCCATAGATAACATCCCTCCTGTTGCATAGTTTAATGCATCCACTTCCATTCTCATTTTTTTATCAAGTCTAGTACTACTAACACTAGTTCTTTTGTAAATTTCTCCTTTAATTTCCTAAATATCTCTTCTTGCCTCTTCATCTACTCTTACTTCTGATCCTTCTTCACCAAATCATGTAATGGTCTGGCTATTGCTGCAAAATTCTTTATGAACTGTCAATAATAATTTGCTAGTCCTAAAAACTTCTATACATCTTTAACTCTTTTTAGAATCAGCCAGTCCAATACTCTTTTCACCTTTTCTTCTGGTCCAATTACTACTTTCAAAATTCCTACTTCTCTAACCTTCCATCTGCATTTTTTTGGTTTTACATATAGGTTATTTTCTCCTGTTATACTGAAAAATTCTTTTTTATAAAAACATATAGTCTCCTAAGGTTTTTGAGCATATAAGACCTCTTGGAAGGCATTAGAGTAAGAAAATCTTACACTTTTAGATGATGTCTCATGTCCTTTTAAGTAAACAGCAGTCAAGGGATGGTGTGATAGCTGTTAACTAAACCAGATCTTGAGTAGAAGAAGTCTTTGGGGACAAGAAATGCCACTCATAAATGACTAGCTATAAATTATATACATTCACAAGAGAGTTTTACTAAGTTACACATGTTTGGATGGTTGAATAAGATAGGAACTCATCAGATTGGAACCTGATGGAGTTCAAAATGAAGGAATGGGAAGGAATAGCTATGGAAATAGAAAAAGAAAGAATGGAATGGGTACTCACAAGTAAAGATTAATTATTGGATTGATATTGGGTTGCAGATAAAGAAATGGCCATGTGCTCACAAGGTCTTAGAGAGCTTCATTATAGTTTTGGTCTTCATTCTCTAGTTTTATTCTTTGTATTTTTAGACTAATACATAAGCTATGAGTGGAGGGGAGTAAAAAAAAGGACCATTTATCTAAATACCCTCACTTGAGAGCAGTTTAACTTTTACTTTATTAAGTAAGCATTGTTAGTACCTATTATCACTTTTGGATAAGTTGAAGAAGAGTTTTAGTAGTCTGGGAAAGAATAGCAAGATGAATATTAGTTGGTATCTTCAGTTGTAAGGTTTGACTTGAGAGGTGTCATTAAGGTATATTATCTGGAATGGATAGTGTTATTGGAGGCTCTTAAGAAGCTTTGCAATCTATTTACTAGATTTTTCAAAGAAACTTGTTACATAGTGTAAGATTTACTGTTTAGAAGTGTGTTAGCCAGGGAAAGCATTCACAAGTGGATGATACTCATATATTTCTTTTAATATCCTTTCTTACTTCATTCTTTTGTATTTATGAGAGCTTTTTTAAGGGTTTTATTTGTTCTGATTATTTTCTATATTATTATTCCTACATCTTTTATTGATTCATGATACTGATAATGTTCTTTTTGAATTCTTTATTGTGCAGTTAAGGGCTAGTGTTGCATAATTCTTGTTGCACTCTAACATAACCTCTTTTTTGCTTGATCCCTATCACTGCTAACTTCTTTACTACCTTTTCTACTACTTTATCATACTCTTTCTCCTTTTTTGTTCCACAATTATATCATCAATGAAGCTTGCTACCTCTTCAGTGCTAATCAAGTTCCATAGGATCTTGTTTATTGTTGTTTGGAATGTTGCTGGAGAATTGGTTAGTCTAAAGAATATAACCATAGGTTCAAATAACCCTTCTCGAGTTGTGAATGCTACCTTTCACTTGTTTCTCTTCTTTATTCATACATTGTTATAACCCCATTATGAGTTCAACTTTGTAAATACTTTTTTAATACCAATATTTTCTACTATGTCTGAAATCAAAGGTAAAGGATAATTATTTTAATGGTCCATTCATTTAAATACATATAGTCTTGTACTATTTGCTTCTTATTAT